>Ga0160423_10002547_pt1 | contig 15193 bp, 16 predicted proteins | sample CRUFie14St8metaG_FD_108191 | JGI IMG/M metagenome (GOLD analysis project Ga0160423, IMG submission 108191) | Marine microbial communities from the Costa Rica Dome - CRUD Field 142mm St8 metaG | ecosystem: Environmental > Aquatic > Marine > Oceanic > Photic zone | place: Costa Rica: the Eastern... | reverse complement strand
GGAAATCTTGAACGACTTTTCTCATTCTTCTTTCGGTGTTTCGAGGCTGTCAGAGCGAGAGAGAGAGAGAGAGAGAGAGACGGGGCGCTCCGTCCCTTTGGGCTCGGGTATCGCGGGGCGGCCATAGTCGGATCCCGAATCACCATCGCCACGACCCGCCGCCGGCCCTCTCGGTCGAACCACTTCACTCGTAGCTCCCTTAGTTTCGTTTACTTTTTTTTGAACAAGCTTCAACTTTTGAGTGTGTGTGTGTTGGTGGGTGTGGAGGTCGGGCTCATGGGTCTGTTCACGGCAGAAGTCTCGGAGGAGACGAGCTGCGATCATGGAGGCGATGGAGAGGAGGCGGACTCCATCGAGGAGGAAGAGTCCTTTTTGCGAGAGCAGCTCGCGGAGGCGCAGACCAGGGTGGTGGCCCTGGAGGCAAAACTGCGGGACTGCGTCCGAAGGCGAAGGGCGAAGACGAGCGAAGCCGCGACGACGTCGAACGCCGGAGCGGCGGCAGGTGTGTCATCGCCGGGAGGTCCGCCCCTGAGGCGTGGTGCCAAGGCAAGCCGGCGGGCGACCACCCCGGAGGAGGAGGAGCGGGAGGGACACGGCGAGAGCGAGACTGGGCCAGACGCCACCTTTGGGTTCGTGTTCTCCTCGCCCGGGGGCAGGGCGAGCGCGCCCCAAGCGGACGTGTCCATGGAGACGGCCTCGTCTGGATCGGCGTCTCCCGTCAAGCATGGCAGCGACGCGTCGTCGCCCTTTGAGTTCATCTTCTCCAGCCCTGGAGGAACGCGGGGCACGCCCAGCGGGCAGGACTATCAGCCGTTCTCCCACATCAACTCCCCCGCCTCGGGGCTCAAAGATGACAAGGACGATAAGGTAATCTCTCTCTCCTTCTCTCTGACCGTTTCGCGGAATGAAATTGACCACCTTTCTCTGTCTATCTTTGTCTCGCACTCTCCCCCGCCGCAGGTTCTGTACGACTTTGTTTTCTGCAGTCCGGAGGGGAAGGCCCCGCCGCCGCCCCAGAGCTCCGATTTCGGGGACGAGAAGGAGAACGAGGGAATCCCGGACCTGGCCACGCATTTTAAGGCGAGCGTTGATCTGGGGGACTCGCCCGCTGCAAAGCAGGGGGGGCTATTCAAGAGCAAGTCCAACGTGGACAGGTTGGGAGAGGCCCTGTCACAGCGGCTGGCAGAGAGCCTGTCTGGCCTTTTTGTGGACATGCAGTCCCCCGCGGAGGCCTTTGGGGGGCAGGAGCAGCAGCAGCAGCAGCAAGGACGGCAACAACAACAACAACAACAGAACCAGGAGGACCAGGATACGTCTTCCCAACGAAAGAGAGACATTCGTCAAGCCGTGCAGGGCGACGGCTCTGCTGATGTGGCGGACAGTGCCCAGGGCACCTCCAGCGGAGCCACGTCGTCGGCATTCGACGGTTTTGGTGACTTGGAGCGCGCTCAGTGGCACAAGGGTGAGGGAAACAAGGCCTTCTCTCAGCAACTCTTCCAGACCTCCATCCAGTGCTACACGGACTGCATCAACGGTTGCTTCTTGGTGACGATGAGGGAGGTGGACCTTGCGGGCACTGGGGAAGCCGCAGGCAAGACTAAGGGGACAGGAGAGGTCTCGGAGGCTGTGCGGTGCCAGGCGGACGCCCTCAGTAACAGGGCGGCAGCCCACATCATGCTCGACAACGCGGAGGCCGCTCTCGCGGACTGCAAGGAGGCTCTGCGGATATTCCCGGGGCATGAGCGCGCCCAGGTGAGGCACGCCACGTGTCAGATGTACATGTGCAACTTTGAGGAGTCCAGACGGCTCTTCGTGGAGTGCCGGGAGAGGAAGCTCGAGGGCAAAGGCCTAGGGCCGGACGTCAAGGAGAAGCTCTCTGTGGTGGAAGCCATTCTGGACCTGACCAAGGTGAGGGCCAAGGCCTTCCCCATGAGCAGGAACACGGCGGAGGACCTCGTGGCGAGGATTGGCAAGCACCTCGAGTACCTTCCGCGGTCCAGGGACCTCGTGTCGGCCAAGTGCAACGTCCTGCTGTCCCTGCACAGGTATGAGGAAGTCTTGGAAATTCTTGCAAAGGTCAAGACGCAAAAACCTCTGCTGCCGGTGCCAGCGCCCAGCCAGAACAAGGGCTTAACGTCACCCGGCAGGCACCAGCAATCCTTCGACTCGGGCTTGCTCTGGCTGGAGGCCTTGGCCTGCTCTGGTACTGGAAACTTGGACAAGGCCGTGAAGATTGGAGAGGCTTGCTGTTCGCGTGCCACTGAGGAGTGTGCAGTCCACGGCGCAGTCAAGCCGAGGATCGACAAGTGGAGGAAAATTTTGGACCTGAAGAAGCGCGCCAACGAGGCCTTCTCCGCGCAGCAGAACAAGAGGTCCCAGGAGCTCTACACGGAGGCGCTCAGGCTGGCAGTCACCAAAAACGTCGTGGAGTGTCCTCCCTTCACTGCCATCTTGTACTGCAACCGGAGCGCAACCTACCAGAAGGACCTGGACTTCACCTCGGCGCTCGCGGACTGCGCCAGGAGCTGCTCACTGGACCCCCATTACGTTAAGGCCTTCTCCCGGGCGGCGAACATCTGCGAGAGCGTTCAGGTGAGTGCGTTGCTTCTCGGCAAGAAGAGAATGATGTTCGCCTGGCGGCGGCGGCGCGGGCGGGCGAGCGAGGTGTCTGGGCGCCTTTGTGGTGCGAATGGGGCTGAGCTGACGTGGCTCTCTCTCTCTCTCTCTCTCTCTCTCTCCCTTTCTGTGTCTGTCCACCCTGAAAGCTGTACGAGGAAGCCTTGGGCTTCTTGGCGGAAATCTCAGCGAACAAGTCCGGCCAGGACGGCAAGCCCAGGCTCACCAAGAAGGAGCACAAGGCGATTGCCCAGAGGACCAGGGCGCTGGAGGAGCTCGTGAGGAAGCAAAAGGAGCTCCAGGGGTACTATGGGTGCTACGAGGAGGCCACCGGGTCGCTGCCAAACCACTACAAGGTCCTCGGCATTGACATGAGCGCGGACCCATCGGATGTGAAGAAGTCCTACCACCGCGTCGCGCTGAGGTGCCACCCAGACAAGGACGCACTGTGCGGCCACGCCCCGATGGACAAGATGAACTTGGTGTTCGGGGTTGTCAGGAACGCCTACGACACGCTCTCGGACAGGCAAAGGTGGGCCACCCTGGATCTTGCCTTTTTTCTTGCCGTCCACTCCCATTCTAACTTCTCTCTCTCTCTCTCTCTTCGACCGTGCTGCAGGAGGGAGAGGTACGACAGGCAGCTGCTGGACCAGGTTCGTGGACAGTACAGGGGCGGGCACGGCGGGGCCTCCACGAGTGGCGGCTATGCCAACAACTGGAGGAGCAAGGGAGGGAAGAGGAGGGGGAAGAAGGGGACACCGTACTACGGAGCGGACGGCTACCATTCGACGTACACCTTCTAGCTGCAGTGGCAGCCAGCCAGCCAGTGGCGCTTCTATGCTTGAATGCCTTTCTATGCTAAACACTTCCACACATAAAAACAAAAGATTCCTACGCCGAGCCGCGAGTCAGTCCTTGGGGCTGACCAAAAACGAATTACTGTAAAAAAAAGACCGCGGGGAAACCCTTCCCCTCCGGCGGCAGCCCGCCCCCACCACCTCATCGGCGCGTCGCGTCGACCCTCATTCCACTCGCTTAGTTGGCGAGGGCGGAGGTGGTGTAGATGGCGAATCCTCCGGTGAGCAGGAGTCCGGTAAACCCGATGAACCACACGGCGAGTCCGGCAAGGCCAGGCTCGTACACGTCTCCACCTGGAGCCCTCGTCTCAGGGGTCCAGATCGGAGAGTACTCATCGATGTTTCCTCCGTACTTGTCCGCGAACTGGTACACCCTACCCCCCAACCTGGCCTTCTTGCCCTGGGCGTCGATATCGGGAGCACTTCCCCTAGCTCCGCTGGCCTTGTACCCCACGGCCTTCTGGGCGGGCGCCAGGTCAGTTCCTCCGGCAGTGGCTCCCTCCTTGTACGCCTCGCCGTCGAAGATCTTTCCAAAGTCGAAGTCGAAAACGTTCGAGTCGTTCTGCTGCTTCTGAGCAGCTCCCCTCTTGGGCTTAGGGGCGACCTTTCTCTTCGGGGCAGCTTGCCTCTTGGCGGGCTTGCCCTTGCCGCCCTTGTTCTTGTTGCCTCCGAAGAGCGTGGCCTTGGTCACCGTCCTGGTCTTGAGGGCCTGCATGATGATCTGTGCTTCTGAGTTCTGAAAGGTCTCGAGTCGAATCGGTCGAGAGGTGCGCGCTCACTTATGTGTTGTTTTGTCTTGCACTCCTCACTTCTGCCAGTTTCGCTCGTTCATCTGCTTCGCGATTGGCCTTTTTGCGTTTCGAAGAGCACTTGAATCGAGATCGTAACACGCGTTTTCTACACGCGGGCGGACCAAATATTTGCCGATACAGATCCTCACGCAACAAGGGAAATCTACAAGCAAAAGACCCAACCCGAGGGCGCCTTTCCAAGTGATAAGATCCTGTGAGATTTTTTTTTTTTTTTTTTTTTTCGGAAATTTCCACTTGGGGCTCTTTTCCGACGTGGCGCGAGGTGGCAGCGGCGAGGAGCGCAGCAGTTCCACAAGCGGCGACGAAGGAGGCAAGGCGTGCAAGCGATCGAATGGCCATGGTGGATGATGGTCACGCCGCCCTCGTTCTCGCGGCGGGAGACCCACTCGTCGACGTCTCCGTCACAGTCGACGACGACGAGACGATCTCGAAGCTCGACGAGCGGAGCGGGAACCCGAGTTTCGAGAGGGGAGGGTGCGAGAGCGTTTCTGGAGGGCAGATCGGGGCCATCCTGAGCGCAGTGCGCGAGGACCTCGGGCTGGAGCCCAAGGTATGCGCCGGAGGATCCGCGTCGAACCTCGCCAAGGCGATCGCGATGCTTCGCAAGCAGGACGGCTTCGAGCCAAACGCAGCCTTCTTCGGGTGCAGGGGAAACGACGAGGACGGGGCGTATTTTGCGCGCGAGCTGGACGAGTGCGGCGTTCGAACGATCGGCCCGATCGCGGAAAACGCCAGGACGGGTACTTGCCTTTGCCTCGTTTCCGGCCAAACGGGAGAGAGGACGATGAGAACGTGCAACGGGGCGAGCGCTCTGGTCTGTGCGGAAGACTGGCCTCCCGCTTCGTCCCACGAGCTAGGCCTGGTTGAGGTCGACCACGTTCACGCCGAGGGGTACTATTTTCGGAACCCGGACCTGATGCGCAAGATTCTCGTCACCCCGACCCCAAAGGTGAGAGACAACAGAGAAAGGTGAATCTGCTGAGTACGCCGCTGCTGACACCCTGCGAACACCCTCCTCTTCCGTTAGAACGCCACCAAGTCGGTCGACCTGGCGAGCTTCGAGCTCGTGAGAAGCAAGAGGGACGAGATCTGGGCCCTGCTGGCCCCGAGGGAGGGCGACCCGAACGCAAAGTGAGTGTCCGCACCCCCCAAAAAATCATCACGATCTCTCCATCTCCATCTCCGTCTCTCTCCGAAAGCGCTGACGACGCGACGCCCAGGACCCTTGTCGACATCCTCTTCTGCAACAAGGACGAGGCCGAGGCCTTCGTCGGGGAACGGGACTTGGAGGTGTTGTCGCGGCTCGCATCCGTGGTCGTCGTCAGCCTCGGCGCGGAGGGTTGCATGGCCATGCACGGCGGCAAGACCTACCGCGCGCCGGCGCCAGAGATCAAAGTCGTGGACACCACCGGGGCCGGAGACTTCTTCACCGCAGGTGAGCGATGGAACGATTCCACAGATTGTGCGCGTCGTCTTTTCTCTTTCTTCTGTACGAGATTCTTTTACTGACGCGGGAATGCCACCAGGGTTCTTGCACGCGTACCTCAAGGGCCAAGGCATCCAGGAGGCGTGCGAGGCGGCGTGCCGGGCGGGGGCGGCGGCCTGTCTCCAGGTTGGGACGGACACGAAGCAGGTCAGCGAAGCTCTCCTCGGAATGAGCTGAGGCTTCGTCCATACGACATCGTTGGTATCTTTCAGAGCTTGCTCTTCCTCGCCGTTTTCTGGAGCCCGCGTGATACGAAGAGGATCGTGCCGGAATGGACCTCTTTGGCTGGAAACCAAGAGGCAGGGCGCGCAGCGGAGGAGGGAAGGAGGAGCTGTGAGAGAATAACGCCTGTACGAGTACGGGAGGGGGTACTGTCTATATTTGTGTGTGTGAGCAGCGTCGCTCCGAGAAGAGTAAAGTGGTTTTTTGTGTAGTCGTGTAAGGATGATGGGTGCAGGACACCCTGTTGACCAATATTGTTTTTTGTTTTTGGTCTTTTGATTTTGTCTCGCGCGCCGGGTGTCGTTCGTTGTAAAGAAGAGTAAAAGGACGCAGCACGAAAGGAGAGAGGGAGAGAGACAAAAAAAAGTTGTGGGTTCAGGGGTTGTATTGCGTGCACAGCAAAGGTGTGCTGGCATCGGCAAAGTTTGCGTTGCAAACTGAAAGATGGACATGATAGAGAGTCTTCCCCGGCTTCTAGTTCCGATTCGCTCTCGTTGGTTACTCCGGCGTCGTTGGGACAAACAGAAAAAAATCGCCCTCTAATTTATACCCTGAATTCATAACGCACCGCGATGTGCGGGTCGCACTTTTCCGCATGCGTGTCCTAAATTGGGAGCGGAATGAATTGTGCCAGCAGCAGACCAAGAATCAGTCTGCACAGGGGGTGGGAGTGTGGCGCCAAGATGGCGATGGCGAGGGTGCCGAGGCCGGCGTTAAGGCTGTGGGCCTTGGCCTCCATTCTGGCCCTTCAAGCGGCGTGGATCCAGGTGCGACCCTGCGCCGCGAAAAGTCAGCAAGCTTCCACCTTGGTGTGCGACCCCTTCACCGAAACGCTTTGCGGCGCTACTCTCCTTTCGGCAGAACACGGGAACTGCATCCAGCTGCGCGTCGATGACCCGGACCGACCAGGCGGGCCGAGGTTCCGCGTCAAGTGTTGGGGCTGGGGCGGCAGAGGTATGAACGGCATCGGCCCAGAGGATTATACGGTTGACCCGGAGCAACAGTGGACGGGCACTTGGAACAACCGCGGCGACGAGGCGAACGAGATGGGAGACAGCCTGCCTTTTGTGGACTTTGATTTTGATCACGATGGCCACGGCCCTGGTTCCGTGCAGCTGTCGAGGACGGGATCGAACGTGTGCGCCATCGACGGCGCGACGCGCGAGCTCAAGTGCTTCGGGGATCCATACGAGCTGGGTCAGCTCGGCGGAAGCTGCCGTGTGTCCCAATGCCACGGCGGGCCTTCGTGCGCAAGTTGCTGCTGCCTCGGGTCGAAAATGAATGCGGTCAATCTCGGGACGAATCAGCGGGCCGTGCAGGTCGCCGCCGGCGGCTTTATGACGTGCGTCATCGTTGAGGACCGGGTGACACTGGCGCGTGGGCTCAAGTGCTTTGGCCGAGGCGGATACCTCGGGCTTGGCCACGACGATGACCGTGGGGATAACGGAGGGGAAATGGGCGACGCTCTGCCGTTCGTCGACCTTGGGACCGGCCGCCACCCGGTCCAGATCGCAGCGGGCCACAGCCACGTCTGCGCTGTGCTGGACGACGGCAGCGTCAAGTGCTTTGGCAGCAACTCTTATAGGGCATGCGGCCAACCGACGGACTCTACCAACACCGGGTTCGGCAACGAGCCAGGCGAGATGGGCGATGACCTGCCCAGCGTCGACCTTGGGGAGGGCCGCACGGCAGTCCAGATCTGCGCGAACGTTGCTTACTCGTGCGTGATTGATGATCTGGGTGGGCTCCGGTGTTGGGGCAACCACCCGGGGCGCGGGGACTTGATGTATGCGCCCGACAGCGTCAACGTGGGGTCGGATACTGGCGCGGTGGTGCAGATCGCCTGCGGGGGCTACAACGCGATTCACATGTGCGCCGTCTTTGCGGATGGCCGCGTCAAGTGCTGGGGCAGTAACGGCGGGGGCCAGCTCGGGCTCGGCGACACGAACACGCGTGGGAGGGGGAACACGGGGAATATGGGCGACGCGCTCCCTTACGTCGACCTCGGGACGGGTCGGACGGCCCTTCAGGTTACCGCAGGCGACATACACTCCTGCGCACTGCTTGACAACTTGCAAGTCAAGTGCTGGGGCAACGCGGCGTATGGCCAACTGGGCTACGGCGACACGATTCAGCGCGGTAGCGGGCCGGGCGACATGGGCGACCAGCTGCCATACGTGAACCTGACGGGCAACGCGCCCGGCGTCACAATCGTCTCGCACGTCAACGTTCCCTGGTCCGCGATTTTCCCGCCGCCGCCACCGTCGCCGCCACCTCCACCACCGTCACCTCCACCTCCACCACCGTCGCCGCCACCTCCACCACCTCCATCGCCGCCACCTCCACCACCTCCATCGCCGCCACCTCCACCACCTCCATCGCCGCCTCCGCCTCCTGTGGCGCCACCCCCGCCTCCATCACCACCTCCGCCTCCTGCGGCGCCGCCACCCCCGCCTTCATATCAAGAATCACAACAGGGAGACGAACAGGATGCCCCAGCGGGTGGGGTCAAACAGACTCCAGCAGAAAAATCGTCTGGTGGATCGCTGAGCGTCGGTGGGGCAGTCGCGGTGGGCTTCGCCTGCGGATTTTTCACGGTGTGCGGCATACTCGGGGCCATGGCCGTGCGTCGCTACTTGCAGCGCTATTCAGACCAGTCTGGCCTGCCGATGACGATCAAAACAAAGATGGCGAAGAAAAATGATGGCAGTGCGCAACCGCACACCGGGACCGGGATGAATGCTAAGCAATATATGTCCACGGTCAATCCATTGTCGCGGGGATGACGACCTCGACGACGCCTAGGGCCTTCTGGATCAGGAGATCAGCCGTTTTTTGCTGTAATACATTTTTGTGGGTGCACCTTCATCATAAGTGCAAAAGGAGAAGTCAAAAAAGAACTTGAAAGATTAAAAATGGTTAGGACTGCATCACAAGTCGTGCTTCATCCCGCAGGCTCCAACGAGAGCATCACCGTAGGCCAAGGCCGGAGTGCAGAACCCAGCCTTGAAGTTCTCCTGCAAGATCTCCTGCAAGATCCACACCACGGCGACATAGGTGATCTTGTATGGCGCTGGGCACGCCAGCGACCCGCTCACGTGCCTGTGGCTCTTGCCATCAGAGCTCACCGTCGCGAACAGGAAGCTCTGCAAAAAAATGGATGGAAAGAAAGAATAGTCAGCGCGTTGTCCCTCCAAAAGAGATCTCCACCTCACATTGCTCACCTTCCCCTCCTCATTCTCCGCCGCATCCGGGCCGTTCGTCTGGTCCTTTGCGAGCACGCACCTCAGCTGCCTCATGCTGCGATAAGAAGAGCGAGGTCAGAAGCGAGAACGACAGCGAGGAGGAGGAGACTTACCTGGCGATGTCCGACATAAAGCACTTGATGTTGGGAATGCCTGTGGAAAAGTACGCGCTCGAGACATCGGCCATGTTTGCCTGCTTCACCGTCAGCCCCAGCCCCCTGCCGTAATCGCACCTTTTCCTCTCCTTGAGCGGCGTGGGCTTGGCGGGAATTTCCACGACCTTTCCGTCTTGCCTCTCGTAATAGACCCCCCGCTTCCCACCCTTCATCACGTTTTTGGTGCCGCGCGAGATGAGCGCGCCTAGAGAGAGAGAGAGAGAGAGAGATGAGGTCAGAAGCGGAGACGACGAGCGAGGAAAGAGCTTACCTTGATCATTGTAGTGAAAGAAGATCTCCAACTTCGAGGGAAAGTGGGCAGGATAGCATGACTTGAACCTCTCGGCGACCAGGTGGGCTAGAGTGTCAGACGGCACGACGTCAAATCCTGCAGCCGGCAACAGCATCAACCCCTTCTCCTCTGCCTCCTGTGCATACTTTGAGATGGCCTCGATGACTTCAATCTCCCCGTTGATATCCACGTAGTGCGCTCCCTTGCGCAGGCAAGACTCCACCACAGCGGAGTAGGTCTGGGCAAATGGGCCGGCGCAGTGAACCACCACTGCGGCTCTGCCTACCGCCTCGTCCAGGGCTGCCTCGTTGTCCAGCGAGAAGGAGACGGAGGGGAGTCCGAGCTCAAGGGCGAGCGCCCGGACCGAGGCCGCGTTCCTACCGGCGACCGTGACGTCCAGGCCTTGCGAGAAGGAGAGCGAGGTGGCGAGAAGGAGAGCGAGGTCAGAAGCGACAGCGACAGCGACAGGGAGGAGGAGACTTACCGGCGTCCAAGGCGTGCCGGCAGATGAGACGGCCCGTGTAACCCGTTGCCCCGTAGATGAGAACCCCAACGCCTCGGTCGTCCCTGGCCTCCCGCTCCTGTTGTGGCCTGCCCTCATCATCGTCCTCCACTTTCAGGGCCTGGATGGGGATGGAAGCCCGCGCATCCTTTGCCGCGCACGCGGCCGATGCCTGGGCCTCGTCTGCCTCGCTCTCCCCGACGGCCCCCTCCGCCGACCCATCGTCCTCTGACGAGGACATCAGCATGCTGTTGAGGTACGCCTGGCTCTCGAAGTACTGCTCGAGAGCCAGGAGGGTCCATTTGTCAATCACATCAACTGGGGCCTTCACGCCCTTGTGCTTCTTCTCCAGCAAAGCCACCATGGCCGCCGTCACCCGATCAGTCTCCGTCTCCCCCGCCATCTCCTCTCTCGCCGCCTCCATCGTAACGCTCCAGGGGGTACGTTACCCTCTCGTTTGTGGATGGGACGGAATCACCAGATCACGCTCCTGAATCCAAGGGTTTTCAGTAGGGTTCCTCGGAAGAGAAAATGGAGGACGAGCTGGAGCGCGGCCTCTTGCTGCCACAGGGAGGCGGCGGGGTACCCGAGTATCATCGACTGAGTTCCGATGTGATCGAACGGACAACCGTGCTCATGCGCCCGTCCAGGCGCCATGCGAGCGCCCGGCCCCGGACAGCCAGGGGCGTCGGCCGAGTAAGTGCGGGCGACCCCTCTCTCTCTCTCTCTCTCTCTCTTTCTCTCTCTGACCTCTACCACCGTGCTGTCGCAGGATGCAGAAGACGGAGGCGAAGGTGCAGAGTCCACGACGGGACAAGCTTCTTTGAACCTTGTTCTGAGCGCGGCCGGCGGGATTGGTGAGTTGGTTCCTCTCTTGTGAATCGGGGTATCCTCCTGTGCTGACTCTCTCTCTCTCTCTCTCTCTGCCGGAACTTTTTTTGCTCCAGGTATGGTCACACTCCCGGGCTCCTTTGCCATCTTGGGATACGCCGAGGGCGCGTTGGCACTCGTGGCGGCGTCCACGGCGGCGGCTTGGTCCCTCGTCCTGCTCGACTCGGCATGTAAGAAAGTGAACAAGGCGTCCTCTGCTTCATATGGAGCGCTCGTCGCTTCGATTCTGGGGCCCGCCGGATGCTACGCCCTCGAGGCCCTCACGCTCGTGTACTGCCTGGGCCAGGTGGTGGCCTACGTCGGCGCCATCGGTGCCCAAGCCAGCGCCATTTGGGGCCACTTCCAGCCCGGCCACCGCCTGCCCGTCAACTGGGCTACCGCGGGGTCCGCCCTCCTCGCCATGCTCCCGCTCTCCCTCCTGCCGGAGAGGGGCGTCATGAGGTTCGCGGGAGCCGCGGGCTGCCTCTGCATGGTGTACATCGTCGCCACGGTCATTCTGGGCGACGCCACCAAAGCCGCCCTGGGCCAAGGGCCATGCTCTCTGAGCGGCGGCTCATTGAACCCCGTGGCCTTTGGCCGCAGCGCCACGAGGCTCCTTCAGAACCTACCCATCTTCCTCTTCAGCATGAACGCCTCGGTGATCTACGTGCCGGTGAGATCTGGGCACGGTCCCAGTCTCCGTGGCGCCCCCGGAGGACGTCATCTGATCGCCCTCTCCGTCGCGGCGTCGGCGATGCTTTATCTCTCGTGTTCAGCGGCCGCCTACTACGCCTACTGCGGCGGAGTTCCAGAGAACGTGGTCGACGCCTGGCCCATCTCTTGGGTTCCGGGTCTCTTCGCCAGAGTTCTGCTGTGCCTCGAGCTGCTGGTGGCCGGCGCTGGGATTTACGTTCCACTTGCAAGAGCTTCCCTGTGGCACCTCATCTTTGGCCCGCGCGCCAAGGCTGCCGCCGCGGGGTGGGCGAGGTTGGCCGCGTCTCTGGGCATCCTGGCGCTGGGCGCTGCGGCCTCCGTCCTCCTCTCCGGGGCCCTTGCCCTTCCCCTTGCGGTCACTGCCTCCCTCTGCGTCACGGCGCAGCTCTTCGTCCTTCCCGGACTCGCCGTGTACCGCTCCAGTGGCAGCGTGGCGGCGCTCGTGTTTTCCCTCGTTGGCATCGCCTTCGGGGTTCTCTTCCTTCTGGCCCTCTTCGGGGTCCTGGGATCTGACTAGCGTCGGTGAGGTCTTTCAGAAACAATTGTAGTATACAGTCAAAAAAAAACGGGTTTCCATATTGTAGTATACAAGCTCGCTACTCCTTCTTCCTCCTTCTCCTCATTGCCGGCCCCGCCTCCTCCAAGTCGCTCATAAAGTACCCCAACAGCAGCACGAGATGGCACCCCGTGAGCGCCAAGGACGACCATGGCGTGGACGGGAACACGTTGAAGGCGACCTCGATCAGGAAGTACAGTGCCACCTTAAAGGGCACCGCGATCCCCCTGGCCGAGAAGAGCAGGAAGACCAGAGTGGGAAAGAACCACGAGTAGAACTGGTAGTGCAGGGACCTGGCGAACACGATTCCAACGAAGTTGCAGCCGAAGAGGACGTCCGCGACGAACCGAGGGTCGAGCGGCGTCCGCTGGTCCAGCGCCTTGCCCCGGGCCACTTTGATGGAGACGCCGATCAGAGGCAGAGCGGAGACCGCGGAGGAGACGCCCCACTTTCTGACGACCGCGAGGACGCCCCCGTCCCTCCTGCACCACCTGGAGCTGGCGAAGGCAAAGAGCGCGGCGAGGTGGGCGGCCAGGAGCGCCTTGGCGAAGCCGGAGGAAACGAAGATTTCCTCCGGGACGAACTTGAAGTTCACGGTCCAGTGGTGGATGAAAACCCTGGAGAACTCAAAGGCCTTCGCGACGTACGAGGGGGTCTGGCCCGCCAGCACGAAGGGCAGGGCAACCGCGACCTGGACGGCCGCCATGGCGCCCAGGGCCAGGAGCTGCCTCGGCAGGGTCGCGCCCTTCACCAGCAGGAGAAGGAAGCCCGGCAGCATCAGCAGGAGGTTCATCTTGACGGAGATCCCCAAGCTCATGGCGACGGCGGCCCACACGAGCCTGGACCTCTGGCAGAGCAAAACGGCCACGAATCCGAAGAGCATCGCGACGCAGTCGTTGAAGAGCCGAAGCACGAAGATGGAGTGGTACCTCCTGGAGAGGCAAAGGAGTCCGAGTGACCAGACCGGGACGTTTCCCGCGGCGACGTAGACGGCCAGAACGACGGCGAGGTTCGCGACGTAGAGAGCCCCGAAAATGACCTGCGCGATCGCGACCTGGCCGCCCCCCGTGGCGTACCGGATCGCCGAGAACACGTACAGGAAGCCCGCGGGGTACACCAGCGGTCCCGTCTCCCCCTTGATCTGCAGGTAGTCCCTCTCCCCGCCCAGAAAGAGGTCGACCTGCGAGAGAGAGAGAGAGAGAGGAAGGGGGCAAGAGGGTCAGCGGATCGCTCCGAATCGTGGCGTGTAGCGTGGCGTGTAGTTGCGGGAGACTCGAACACCGCGAGGGCAATTTGGACTTTGGGCCTCACCTGCTGCATGTAAGCATCGAAATCGATCTTCGTGTAGGGCTGGAACCGCACGATGAGGCCGCAGAGCGCGGTCTCGCACACCAGGAGGAGGACGACGAGCCCGAGGGCAAGCCGCCGCTCCTCCCGGACGGGCTTGAGGAACCTTCGCGCGAGACCCAGGAGCGCCATCTCAGCGTCTCAGCGCAGCGGATCCCGCCTTTTCAGGAGGATAATTTCAGGAGGACCGGGAATTCTCGGTGCGAGATATGGGAGGGGTTCATATTCGGACGAGGTTTCCCTTTCGAGGAAGTCAGGGTTGTCTGTTTGTGACGGTCTCCAAATCTACTTTCACGAGAGCTCCCCACCAAGCGGGGCGCTCTCTGCATCAAACCATGAACCAACACTTTTTTTTTTCTGTCTATACAAGCTTACCACGCCTTGCACATGTGATGCAGGGCGCTGAAGGCACCGGCGACTCCGGCTTGAAGCAGCGATGGTAGGGTAGGAGAAGAAAGCATTGGAGGAGTATAACTGCCTCTGCATTCCCGTATCCCCAGACGGTGCATCTGGACGCCGACGACATCGCGGTCGCGCATAAGCACTTTGTTCTCGTACAGGACGTGCAAGTCGATGTCGAGACCTTCCAAGCCGTGCGTCAAATAACACATATGCCCTTGACGTGCTCCTGGATCTCTGAAATGAAGCGCGGTTCGAGTTGGCTTTTTCGCGTCTGGAGCGCCGTCATGGTAGGGATCCGTCTGCTCCAGTGCGGCAAGGAAAAATACCCAAAAGAAGACATCTCTGTCGGCCTCCGCCTCTTTCTCGCACAACCCCGTCCGAGAAAAAAAACTCCGGCGCAAATAGGAAACTCTAAGAGTCTTTTGTGGATCGTCAAGTCAATATATCCATAGGCAATAATACAAAGAATCACGCGCATGATCATCGAGTACCGTGTCATTGAAAGCTGAACAAAGAATCTTTGATTGCAGTGAACAATGTCTGCAGGTACGGCAAAGCCGTTACGGAAAACAATCCTATTCTTCTTTGGCTCGTTTTGATCGTTCGTGGAATCACAGTGAATAAAAGTAGAAGATAGCAGAAGAAGATAAAAAGAATTGTAACGCTAACATTCATACATCATGATGCGTCAATATGCATCTGAACCGCATTATGCAAATTGCCAACGAAATGCGTAAAAAGTAAAGGCATAAAAAGAGAGGGCTTCCGAACCCGATACTTATTGCTTTTTCATACTATGTCAGCGCTCGGCGAGGCCCCGCGGGAAATAAAATCGGGCTTGTAGAATTTAAGCTTCTTCTTTGGCGAAAATAAGCAACATTTTCGGGAAACAAAGTAATATAAAAAAGTCCTGCCTGGAGCCCTCTAAAGGAACGCATCGTTTCAAACAACGCATATAGGCTTACAACGCTTTAACATGGCGAGTTTGACAAAGTACAACAAGAAATACAGGATTAAGAGCAAAAACGGCTAGCGTTGTGTTCGTGTTCATACCGAAATCGTTAAAACAGTAAAGCATCAATAAAACTTTGCTGCGATGCACTGCTTATTATGTGAT
>Ga0160423_10002546_pt1 | contig 15193 bp, 18 predicted proteins | sample CRUFie14St8metaG_FD_108191 | JGI IMG/M metagenome (GOLD analysis project Ga0160423, IMG submission 108191) | Marine microbial communities from the Costa Rica Dome - CRUD Field 142mm St8 metaG | ecosystem: Environmental > Aquatic > Marine > Oceanic > Photic zone | place: Costa Rica: the Eastern... | reverse complement strand
TATCAGAAGATTATGCTTTTTGTAGATTATGGCAAAAAATAGGTGGTAAAATCTACGCTGATGTTATTAGCCCATTAACTCATTATGGAACTTATCCATTTAGAGGTAATGTGTGGAATAAATTTAATGTAGAAGGAGCAGATAAAAATGCCAATGACATACAGCAGTCTAAAGACTGACATACAAACTTGGGCTGAAAATACTGGAACAGATTTTAATTCTCAATTAGATACATTTATTGATAACACTCAAACTAAATTATCTAGAGAAATTGATCCTACAGGTTTTAATCAAAACGTTCAATCTAATACCAGTATAGGTGATAGATTTATTACTTTACCATCAGCAATAGAACCAATGTTATTAAATTATGTTAACATATTGGTTAACAATGAAAGACAATTTCTAGAAATAAAACCATTAGAATATGTACAAGAGTATTGGCCAAATGCTTCTATTACATCTACACCAAGATATTTTTCTAATTTTGATGATAATACATTATATATAGCACCTACTCCGGATGCTGTTTATACAATAGAATTAGGTTATCAGGGTAGAATTAATCCATTGTCTAATACTAATACAACTAATTGGTATACTGAAAATGTTCCCGATGCTCTTTTATATGGCTGTTTATCTGAAGCAAATCTCTTTACAAAAAACATGGAAGACTATAATATATATAAACAAAAGTATGTCGAAAGTGTGGCTGCTATCAATAATGAAGCTCGTAGAAACAGAAGAACTGACTACAAGTTTCCAGGTAGTCCACTAGGCGAAAATACATTAACTGGAGGACAATAAAAATGGCTATATCACAAGCGATTACTGTTGCATTTAAGCAAGACTTAATGTCGCCTGGAGGAAACTTAGAGGCTCTAACATTGAAGTGTGCACTTTACGACAACACTGCAACTTTAAATCAAAACACAACTGCGTATACAACAGCAAATGAAATATCTGCTAGTGGTACAAATTACACAACCGGCGGTGCTACATTAACAAATGTTGCAATTTCTACAGATGGAACTACAGCAATTTTTGATGCTGATAATGTTTCATTTGCTAATGCAACAATTTCTGCACAAGCTGCACTAATTTACAATGCTAATAATAGTAATTCATCTATTGCAGTATTAGATTTTGGTGGTGTTAAAACATCTACTAATGGTACATTCGAATTACAGTTTCCAAACGCTGACGCAAGTAACGGCTTAATTAGAATAGCATAAGGAGACAATCCTTATGGCGAGCACATGGGGCCAAGGTGATTGGAGTTTAGGTACTTGGGGTAACTCAGTATCTGGTGCTGCTATTACAGGTATAGGATTAACTGGAAGCACAGGAACTTTTTCTTTTAGTCTTGGTCTTGGAAATACTGTAAGTATTACAGGTATACAATCTCTTGCAAGTATTAACCTAGGGCAAGGTTGGGGTAGAGAAGCATGGGGAGAAGGTATCTGGGGAAATCCAATTGGAGATATAGTTTCTGGTAGTGGAACTATATTTGTAGAAGATGGTCAAAGTCTTTCAGCAAGTATTAATAATACAGCAGTATTAGCAAATGGTTTAGCAACTATTACAGGAAATTCACTTTCTTTAAGTCAAGGAAATGTTACAACTGAAAGTTTAGCTTTAGTAACTATTACAGGTGAAGATTTAGTTACTGCAACTGTTAATACTTTTGCAGTAGTTGCCGGAGGTTCTATAACTATTAACACACCTACTTTAGAAGCAAATGTAGAAATAAATAGTGTTACACCAGGAACTGCTAATTTGATAGATGTTAATGGTCAACAATCAACTATTTCTTTAGCATCAATTGTTCCTAAATCAGAAAACTTTTTATCTATTACTGGTAACCAAATTAATGTAACAGTAAATTCAATTAGTTTACAAACTGTTAATAATATATCTATAACTGGTCAACAATTAGATATTACTTTAGCTAATGTTAATACTACAACTCAAAACTTTCTTTCTATTACTGGTAATCAAGCTAATATTTCAGCTTCTACCCTTAAATTTTGGGATCCAATATTACCGACAAATACTGAAACTTGGACTAATATTCACTAGACAAATGACAACAAATATATATTATTTACATAATAATAAATTTATAATATAAAAAATTATGGCTTCAACTTATTCATCAGATTTAAAAATAGAATTGATGGCGACTGGAGAAAACTCTGGTACGTGGGGAACAAAAACAAATAACAATTTAAATTTAGTACAACAAGCAGTTGCTGGTTATCAAGCAATAGATGTTGCGTCTTCTGATGTAGCTCTAGCAATGACAGATGGTACAATTTCAAATGCGAGAAATGCAACATTAAAACTTACTGGAACTTTAGCAGCAAATAGAACTGTAACTGTTCCTGATAGTATAGAAAAAGCTTATAACGTAATAGATGGAACTGATCATGCTGGATATACACTTACTTTTAAAACTGTAAGTGGAACTGGAATTTTACTTTGTGAAGGTAATTGTTATCTTTTATATGCAGATGGGACTAATGTTGAAAAAGCAAATGAATATAGAAAATGGAGAACAGTAAGTGCAGCAGAAACAGTACAAGCTGGTGCAAAACTATTTGTAGATACAAATGGTGGAACAGTTACAATTACATTACCAGCATCACCTGCAGTTGGTGATGAAGTACATTTTGTAGATTCAAGATATACATTTGATTCTAATGCATTAACTGTAGGAAGAAATAGTTCAAAAATAGCAAATGCTACACAAGACCTTGTAGTAAATACTGAGGGTGCAGCCTTTGGATTAGTTTATTCTGGTTCAAATGTAGGATGGACTTACACGGAGAAATAATATGTCAAATTACGAAGCAACTAAATACGATTTTTCAGGAGCAAACCTTACAGGTATCGAAGGTATTCCTACAGCAACTATCGTGCCATGGACATCTGCATCTGTTCCATCTGGATTTTTAGAATGTGATGGTGCAGCAGTTTCAAGAAGTACATATGCAGATTTATTTGCAATAATAGGTACAACTTATGGTGTTGGTGACGGATCCAGCACTTTTAATGTACCAAATTTAGCTGACAATGTAGCAGTTGGAAAATCTAATAACAAAGCTTTAGCATCAACTGGTGGAGCAAACACAGTAACTTCAACAGGAAATGTTGCTGGTTCTACAGCTAACGCAACTTTATCTACTGCTCAACTAGCAAGTCACTTACATGGAGTTCAAACTAACCAAGCTGGTGGTGGAGACAGTGTTAACAATATTCAAAGAGGTGCAAATGCTTCTGGTGGAACTAAACAAAGTAATAATACAGGTTCTGGTCAAGGTCACTCTCATAATATGAGTGCAAACTTTGTTGGAGATGCAACTTCAGTTTTACAACCTTATTTAACAGTTATTTATATTATTAAGACGTAGGAGAAATTATGGCAACAAACGCACAATGGACAGTAGTATTTGAAGACAAAAAAATAATTAAACAAAGTGGCGATGGTGCAGGAGACTATACTATAACAGGTCATGATTCTTTTTGGAATGATCCTAAATGGTCTAATATTTGGGCTATTCAATATAAAGCTGATGATCATGATTATAATGATACAGTAGAATATAGAGATGAAACTCCTCACGCTACTTGGACAGCAGCTAATTTAGGAGATTTCTCAACTCAATTTATAAATAAATGGGATGAAGCTCATTTAGCCAAACTACAAGCTGATTGGGACAACGATAACATTGATGGCGAAACTTCAGAAGAAAAAATTACTAGGTTAGGTGCTAGACCTACTTCCTATAGTTCTTAATTTTTTATTATAATCAAAAGCATTATTTTCAAAAATATTAAATATTAAACTGTATCTATTTTTTTCATCTTGATATTCATCAAAGCCATGTAATATCTCTGCTGGAAATATATAATAATCACCAGGCTCAGGTGTTATTTTTAAATTTAATTCAGGCAATATTAAATCGCAACCTTTTGTTAAATATAAAATACCATGTAAACAAGGATGACTATGATATACTAAACTGTCTCCTTTTTTAATTTCATTACCCCAAGCATGTCTTACAGTTTTTCTCTCTAAAAAATGCTGAAAAATATCTGGATGAGTAACTTGATGTTTATTTATTAAAAAAGTTATAAAATCAATAAAACTTTGTTTTTCTAAAAAACAAAACCAATCAGTCATTCCGCCTTTTACATTGGTATAGTTTTCCATTTTTTTATCTAAATTATTTTTTATATCTAATATTAAATTATGTACAATATCTGGATAAGGATAATTACCGAATATAATATTTATATTTCTTGTATAACTGACATTTAAACTATTTGAATCTTTATTTAATTTATTATTTTTATTCAATATACTAATCATCTTAACATCATCCAAGAAGTTAAAATATATTTTTCACCAGATAATGGTGGATTACCTCTATGAATGTATGGAAATGCAGCAGGCCAAATGACTATTCTTCCTTTTTTTGGTTTAACTCTTTTAGAAAAATGTAAAAATTCAGTTTCTCCTCCTTCTTCTACATCATTTAAATAAATAGAAAATACAAAAGCTCGTGCTTCATTACCATGTCCTTTTCCATGTTCTACGTGCCAAACATGGTAACCTTCTGTAGGTAAAGTTTTTTGTATTTTCATATCTGTATAAAAAAAAGGAATATTACCATAAGCTTCACTTGCACCTACATTTTTAATATAATGGTTCCAAGCTATATCAAAATTTACCATCATAGGTTTTAATGATTCCCACCAAACGTCAACATTATTAGGAGCAGCAAAAAATTGTTGGTCCTGTTTATTTAATATTGATGCTTTTTCAAAAGCAATTCTATTTATTGTATTATCAAATTTATCTTGATCTTCAAATATTTTTATTGCTTTATTACACTCTTCATCAAGAATATAATTATCATATATTCCAATAAAATTATTTATATTAACTGTTTTTTCTAACATTTTATTTTCCTTTTTATTATTTAACACTTTCTAAATTAAATGCAAAACATATTCTTTTTTCAATTCTTTCTTCTGGCAATACATAATGTAATAAATTATATGGAAATATTAAAAGATCAAAAATTTTTGGTTTAATTTCAAAACTATTATTATCTCTACAGAAATGAATATTATTGTTTTCTTGAGAAAGATAAAAAACGCCTGAATGAGAAATACTATCTCCTAAATGACTATGAGGTTTATTATATGAAGCATTGCTTAATACATTTAGCCAACCATGTATAATCTTTTTTTTAAAGTTATTATTTAAATAAATATTTAAATCTTTAAGTAATTCTTCTTTTCCTTCAAAATCTTGATGAAATTGAAATCCTTTTACACAAGATACATTATTTTCTTCTTTATATTTGTTTTCAACAAATGAAATTATTTTTTTATGTAAAGTAATTTGTATAGGTAATTTACAATGATAAACATTTGCTGCAAATAAATTGTATGTATTTATCATTTATTTATCTATATTACCTAAGAATGAAATTAAAATTAATCTTTCACTAGTACAAACTTCTGCTGCATGAAATTGTTTTGAATCAAAACAAATCATTCTATTAAATTTTCCATCATAATGCATTGTTTTATTAAAATGTTTATTATGTTTAATTTTATTTTCATATACTATTTTTTTATGTTCTTCAGTATAAGTTTCTTTGTTTTCAAAATATTTAAGTTTTTCATGATGGCCAATATTCCAATCAGGAATAACAAATTCTTCTTTTAAATTATATATAGATGTTCCTACTGTGTCTCCGATAGTTAAATAAATAATAGCTGTTAGTGTTTCTGTATCTGGATGAACCCAACCATCATGTTTATCGGGGTCACTTTTTTGAAAATAACTATAAGCTGAAAAATTTTTTATTGTATTTGAATAATAAATATCTATTATTTTTTTATTGACATAATCATGTAAAGGTTTATTAATTCTATGTAAATAGTCGCTTCTTTTTCCAGACATGTATTTTGTTGGTTTAAATTTAATTTGATTAGTAAATTCAACTATCTGATATGGATTATCAAAAAAATTGTCTTTGCAAATACTTAAACTAAAATCAACCATTAAAATTACTTTTTAATAAAAATTACATATTAATTAAACATAAAAAATAGTATATATTTTGTTAATTTGTTATATAATATTCAAATATGCCATTAACACAGCTTAATTTTTTACCGGGATTAGATACTGAAAACACTGAAACAGGTGCAGAAGGAAGATGGATTAATTGTGATAAAATAAGATTTAGAAAAGGTCTACCTCAGAAAATAGGAGGTTGGACTAAATTTAGTGATGATTATTATATTGGAAGACCATCTTCTTTATTTTCATGGATTTCTTTAGATGGTACGAGATATCAATCATTAGGAAATGATAGAAAAGTTTATATTTATCAATCGGGAACTAATGCTGATATTACTCCTATAAGACAATCTAATACATTAACTAATGTTTTTACAACAACTAATACAAGCTCTAATGTAGTTGTAAATCATACATCTCATGGAGCTATTTTAGGAGATTTTATTACTATATCAAATGTATCTTCAAGTGTTGGAGGAATTACAACTTCTGATTTAGAAAATGAATTTGAAATTGTTGAAATTAATAATTTGAATGCTTATACAATTACAACACCTGGTACTGCAAATTCAAATGTAGCTACATCATCAAATGCAAGTATACAGTATCAAATTAATATAGGCCCTGATGTACAAATTTTTGGATATGGTTGGGGAGCAGCAACTTGGGGAGAAAGCACATGGGGAACTACTAGAACATCCTCTGAAGTAGTTTTAGATATGAGACAATGGTCTTTAAATAATTGGGGAGAAGACTTAATATTAACAGCAAAAAATGGTGGTACATTTGATTGGAATACATCAGGAGGATTATCGACTAATAGAGCAGAGGCAATCGCAAATGCACCTACATCATCAATATTATCAATTGTTTCTACTGAAAGTAGACATTTAATTTGTATGGGAACAGAAATAACTATTGGCGATACCTCTAGTCAAGATAATTTATTTATAAGATGGTCAGATCAAGAAGATTATAATTCTTGGCTTCCTAATACAACTAATTCTGCTGGATCTCAAAGAATAGCAGGCGGAAGTGAAATAAGATGTGCGAAACCTGCAAAAGGAACTATTTTAATATGGACAGATACTACTATGCATTCTATGTCTTTTATTGGTCCACCTTTTATATTTGGCTTTAGACAATTAGGTAATGACTGTGGTTCTGTATCTTTAAATAGTGCGATTGTTGTAGATGATATTGCTTATTGGATGTCAGATGGACAATTCTTTAGATTTGCTGGTGCTGTTCAAGAAATTCCTTGTCCTATTTTAAATCATGTTTTTGATGATATAAATAAACAGCAGTATCAACAAGTTTATGCAGGTCATACTTCTGATTTTTCAGAAATAGTGTGGTATTATTGTTCTTCAAATTCTACTCAAATAGATAAATATGTTATGTATAATTATTTAGAAAATAGTTGGTATTTTGGAAGTTTAAATAGAACAACTTGGATTGATAATGGAGTTGAACCTAATCCATTAGGAACTGAATATTTACCAAATTCTAATATAGCTAGTTTAACGACAATTTATGGATTAACCCCTGGACGTTCATTAATATATAGACACGAAAATGGAGTGGATGCAGATGGAACTGCAATGACTGCTTTTATAGAATCAGGTGATGGAGATATACAAGACGGAGAAACATTTTCGTTTATAAATAAAGTTATTCCAGATTTTAAAAATCAAACAGGTAATGCTGTAATTACTTTAAAAACAAGAGATTATCCAAATAATGATCGTGTATCTGGAGAATCTATAACTGTTTCTAATAGTACAGCTTTTTATAATTCAAGAATAAGAGGTAGACAATCTTCAATAAGAATACAAAGTGACGAATTAGGTAGCAATTGGAGATTTGGTACATTAAGAATCAATATTAGACCTGATGGAAAAAGATAAATATAGAATAAGAGTAGCTCAAATATCAGATGCTGTTCGAATAAGAGAATTACTAAAAACGTGGCTTATTGAAGCTCCATTTAACTTTGGAAACACTAATAATAAGAAAGCTCTTGAAAATATAATATTTTACATTAAGAATAGTTTTGTTATAGTAGTAGAATATGAAAATACTATTGTTGGTACACTTGCTGCATCAGTAGATGAAACTTGGTATAGTGACAAAAAGTTTATGAGGACTTTATGGTTACACGTACATCCAAAACATCGAAATTTCAGTATTTTTAGATCAATAATGGTAGTTTTTAAAGAATACGCATTATCACATAAAGTTACTGCGATATGCGAAATATTTCAAGGAAAAGATGTTGAAAGAAAAAATAATGTCTTTTCTAAATTAGGATTCAAAAATATAGGAGGAACATTTATAATCAATGGGTAGTCTTTTTAAACCAAAAACAACAGTAGTTTCAGCTCCAAGTGAATCAACAGTAGTTTCTCAAATACCAGATTATTTTAAAGAAGCACAAGAAGCAGCAATTACTAGAGCTTTAGAAACAACAATTGGTGTTCCTACATTTGATGCAAATGGAGAAATGACATCAATGGGAACTCCTGTTCCTTATGAAGCTTATACTGGTCAACGTGTAGCTGATTTAAGTGCAGGAGAAAGAGCAGCAGCTAATGTATTTACAAATCAAATTTTACCACAAGCAGGTCAATTATCTGAAATAGGTGCTCAAACTTTTGATACTGCTACTATGCAAAAATATATGAATCCGTATACAGAAGGTGTTATTAAATCTACACTATCTGATTTAGGAGAAGCTTATGGTCAACAAGAAAGATCAATGGCAGCTAGAGCAATTGGTGCGGGAGCTTTTGGTGGATCAAGAGAAGGAATCGAAAGAGCTTTAAGTAGAGATAAATTTTTAGATCAAGTAGTAGACACATCATCTAGATTAAGACAAGCTGGTTTTGAATCAGGAGCATCAAGATTTGCTGCTGATCGTGCTGCTCAATTAGCTTCTGCTCAAGCAGAGTTATCGGGACTTGCTGGTGCTGCAGCTGGATTAGGAAGCTCTGGTGCTTTAGAAAGAGGAATAGATCAAGCTAAATTAACAGAAGCTTTTAGAGATTTCATTGAAGAAAGAGATTTTGAAGGTAATCAAGTTAAACAAATTATTGGTGCTTTAGCAGGTGCTCCTATAAGAACTTATGGAGAAGAAAGATCAGCACTAGTAGGAACACCAGTTGGTGCTCCAAGTCCATTTGCACAAATAGCAGGAGCCGCAGGTGCGTTAGCACCTTTTGTAGGTTCTGATATTAGAATGAAAGAAGATATTAAATTAGTTGGTAAATCTTCAAGTGGTATTAACATTTACAACTTTAAATATAAAGGTGATGATGTAACATATCAAGGTGTAATGGCACATCAAGTACCTGATGCTTCTATAGTTAATGATGATGGTTACTTAATGGTAGATTACTCTAAGATAGATGTTGAATTTAAAAAGGTAAACTAATGGCTGTTTTTTTTGCGGAGAATAAAGATAATCCTGGAGGTCTTCAAAAAGTTGTTATAGACGAAGAAAAATTATCTAATGAAGAAAAAAAAGGATTAGATAAAATAAAAAAAGAAATAGGTTCATATACAACAACAGAACAACAATTCAAAGGTGATGATTCTAAAATGGATGTAGAAGTTACTGGTAAAGCATTTGATTCTGAATTGGCTAAAGAACTTCTTACTAAAAGAACTGCTGAAGCAAAAGGTGATTTAGATGATTATGACGATTTAGATGATTACAAAAAAGGTAAAAAGAAAGATAGTGGATTTAAATCTTTTGTTAAAGGCGTAGGAGAAGCTTTTACGAATATTGCTGAAGGTGCTGAAAAGAAATTAGAAACTGTATATGATGACCGTGAAAAAAGAATGATGTTTCTTTCTGGTCTTAATACTATTATTGACGCTTCTTCATATACACCTATTACAAAAGCTAAGTCACCATTTGGAACTATATCTGGTGGTATTAAAAAAGGATTTTTAGAATCAGAAGCAGTATCAACTAAAAGAAAAAAACAAGATATAGATTTAATTAAAGCACAAGCTTCATTAACTAAAGCTACAAAAGGTGAACCACCTAGATTTAGAGGAACTAAAGAAGAAGCGATACTTAAAAATTATACACCTTATATAGATAAATATAGAAGTGATAGAAATAAATTTGATGCTTTAGATACAAGATATTTAGAAGCATTTAAATTAATATCAGAAGGTAAAGATATTCCTACTGGTACTTTAGAATCATTCTTATTTCCTATAGAAAAAGTTTTAGCTGGTACAGAAATAGGTAATAAATTAAATAAATATTTTTCTGATGGTAAATTAAATAGAAAATTAATTGACGAAGATAATGTTACTTTTAAAGAAATATTAAACTCAGCAAGTAAACAAGCTATTGTATCTCAAGTAAAAGATTTATATCCAGCTTCTGATAAAGATATTCAAGTGTTGTTACAAGGTCTTGGTGATTCTGCAACTACACCTGAAGCTCTAGTTAAATTAATTTCAGCGCAAAAGGCTGCATCAGAGGCATATAAAATTGAAGGTGAAATAGCCAAAACATTGGCCTTTGATCAAGGAGACATTAACTTTGCTATAAATGCAAGAGATAAATCAATGGAAAAAATTGCTGAACAGTACAATGATCAAGTATCAGATGAAATATTAACTGAACTTTATGGAAGTAATGATAGAAGTAGTCCATTTAGAGTTGCGTCTGCTTATTTCTATTCTACTTTAAAACCACAAATTACACCTACATCTAAAACTAATTTTGAAATATTTAAAGAAACTTCAGAAGCAGAACAACGAAATATAGACACAACACTTACTGATCTTCAGAAAGAATTTTTAAAAAATTAACTTGTTATAATGTACTATGGAATTAAATGAAAATCAAACTGCAATATATGAAAAACTTCAAAGTCAGTATCCTAAAGTCAACAAAGACACTATAATAAATTATCTTTCAGGAAACATATCATTAGAAGACTTTAAATCAGTAGCTATACCTAAAGTTGTAGATGAAAAAACTTTTTTAAATGATAGTGGCTATGATGTAGATTTAATGAAATCGTCTATAGATGAAATTAAAAAAGATATAGCCAATGATGAAAAAACTAGAGAGTTTGATTTAGAATCAGCTTTTGTAGATTATAAACCTTCTACTAAATTATTATTTGAATCTTCAGGTATTAGAACAGATAAAGATTTACCAAATGATTTAAGAGCAGCATTAAGTTTAAGCTCTAATACTCCTGCTGATTTAGTAAATAATACAAGGCAATTACTTATTCAAGATTTAACAGAAAAATATGGTGAAGAAAAAGTAAAAAAATATGAAAAGAAAATAGAAGTTTTAAACAAAGAAGTAGGAATAGAAGGATATAAAAGTCAAGGTTTAATTTTTAAAGTACCTAAGGAATTAGGTGGAGATAATAAATTTTACAAAGCTAATCAACCAGGTTTAGATACTGGAGATTTATTTGCAATATCAGGAGATTTATTACCAATAGCTACAAGTATAGCAGGTGGTACTTTTGGAAGTGTAGCAGGTCCTGCGGGAACTATTGCAGGTTCAGGTGGAGCAGCGTTTGTTGGCGAACTTGCAAGATTGTATATGGGTCGTAAATTATATAATTTTAATCCTGATATGACTGATGAACGATTTCAAGATATGGCAGTTGCTCAAGCAGCAAAATATGCAGCAATCGATGCTGCAGCAACAGCAGCATTTTTACCATTAGCAGCAGTTGTAAAGAAGATTGTTTTTACTACACCTAAAGAAAAATTATCTCAAGATACAATTAAAAAATTTTTAGATTCAGGAGGTATGGATAAATCTTTAAAAGAACCTTTAGATGAAGCTAGAAAAAAAATTATAGATTTAGGAGTAAATCCTAAAGACGCTGATAATTATTTAGCTTTAGAAGTAAGTAAAGCAATTCCAAGATCAGGCATAGTAGAAAAAGGAACTGTTGCTGATAAATTATATAATAGACAACTTGCTGTTGCAGAAAATGCAGGAAATGTTAAAGAAGTAGAAAATAAGATTTTAAAAGAATTAACAGGATTAAATGCTTTAGATAATGCATCTGCTGATAAAGCAATTAAATTAATAGATGACGAAGCTAAAAATATTAGAAATGTAGAACTTGCAAATACTTCTGATGAAGCAGCAGAAGCTTTTAAAAATATTCAAAGAACTAAAAATAAAATATTTAAAACAGAAACTGATAATATAATAGATGAATTTAATATTGATTTTGCTGGTGCTGTTGGTAATTTAGAAAAAAGAATTGGAACTTTAGGAGATCAAATAGATAATTTACAGTTAAAACAAAAAATAAAAGTAGGACCTTTAGATTTAGAAACTTTGAGTACAGCAAATAAATTAATTAAAAAATATAAAAGAGCTAGTTTTAAAACGAAAACACCGGAACAAATTCAAAAACTTTCGCCAGATCAACAAGCTAAATATTATAATGATAAAGCTATAGATGATTTATTTAAAACATTAGGAGATGAAGTGGGAGCTACAAGTCAAATAGCAAAATTAACATCAATTGAAAAAGGTTTAAAAGCATTTAAGTCTGCAGATTTATCTCTTAAAGATGTTGTACAATTAAGAACTTTAGCGAGTAACGTTGATGAAGTTTTAGCAACTGGTCCAGTAAAAAATACAGTAAGACAATTAAAAGGTGAATTAAATACTATTATAGACGATGCTTTGTCAGGTAATGATACAGCAGCTAAAAAAATTCTAGAATTTGATGAATTACTAAATGCTAAAAGACAATCTTATTTTCAAGATTTTGCACAAACATTTGGTTATGGAAATACTGGAAAAGTAAAAAATAGAATTAAATTTGAATCTACAAGTTTATTTAATAAATTTATAAATCCAGGTCCAGAAGGTTTAAAAAATTCTTTAGTATTAGGTACATTAATAAATAATAGAAAAGTATTTAATGCTTCTTCTAAAAAAAGAATTAAAGCAGCATTGTATGAAAAATATCTAGACGAAGTTGCTCCTACAGAGATAGGTAAACCTGCTAAAATGACTTTTGATAAATTTAAACAAACTTACGGAACACAATATAAAAATATTCTTGGTAAAGAATATGATGATTTTTTTAAAACACCTCAAAAAGCAATAGAAGCTTATGACAATATTATTAAAAATACTGCAGATATTCAAACTACATTTTCTAAAGCTCTTCCAGGAATAGATGTTAATGTTTTAGATGCTGGTGCACCAGGTCAAGTTGTAGAAAGTATTTTAAGATTAGGTAATAAAGCTGATGTAAAGCAGTTAATTGTAAATTTAAATAAACAATCACCAGAAATGTTAACTAATATAAGACAAGTATTTTTAGAAAGAATGATTAAAAGTACAAGAACTCAAAACTCAGATTTAGGAGTTTCTTTTACTGGTCTTAATGGACAAAATTTAAATAAATTTTTGAATGAAAACAGAGGTGCTATTCAGCAAATGTTCAATAAAGAATTTTTTGATGTACATAGATCACTTGCTAATGCTTTAGAAATTATACAAAGTCCTGCTGGTATGAGAGCAGTTGATGCTCCCGGGTTAACTGGCGCTGCAAATAAAGCTGGATTATTTGTAGATATATTTGCTGGTCCTCTAAACCATAAGAGATTAGTGTTAAATAGAATAGCAAGAATTTATGATGGTTTTGATTTAGGTGGTGACAGTCTTAATTTATTAAGAGATTATAATTTATTTTTAAATGGTGCTAAAAAGAATTTTATGGCTGGTAACTATCCTAAAATTATAGATGATATGTTAAAAGGGACTAAAGCAGAAAGAAATCTTGCAGATAAAGCTATTGATAAAGTTAATAAAGTATTAACATTAGGTTTTTCACAAAACTTTGGTAGAAGAAAAGCTTTTGATATATCTTACAGAAACCCATTATTAGCTAAAGAATATATAAAAGAAAAATTAGATCAAAAAGAAGATATAGGTGAGCCAACACCTTTTGAGCCGGTAGATGTTGTTGCTAAAAAAGTTGCAGATGGTTTAGGTACAGCCTTTGATGCAACTATTGGTAATCTTACTAAAATGTTTTTAGAGTCACAAAAGAAAAGAAGAAAAACAGAGAAAGGTAGAGAAGAAGATATTTTTGAAGCAGAGGTTTTAGAGAATGAATAAGAAAACAGCTAATACGGCACACTCTAGATTAGATAGTCACGAAAAGTTATGTCGTATTATGCAAAAACAAACTCATGATAAGATAGAAGGATTAGCAAATCAAATTGCTAGATTGGAGAAAATATTAATTGGAGCAGCGGGCCTTATAATAACAGGCCTTGGTACAGCATTGCTTCATTTAATAGATAAGTGATTAAAAAAAATAAAGGTTGTCTTTGTGAAAATTTAGCAGTAGTCTGGTTACAAGAACAAGGCTATTACGTTTATAAAGGTTCACAAACACATTCACCTATAGATATTATTGCAGTAGATCCAACAACTCTTAAAAGCTCTTATTTTGATGTAAAACACGTAGGTCGTAGAAAAGATGGAAGTCTTATTTCTAGAACTCCTAGAACCAAGGATCAAAGAGTTAAAATTTTGAGTGTAGACTTAGAACAAAAAAAGTGTAGAATAGTGCCTAGAAGGAGTGCCGAATGGATTTAAGAAAAAAAACTGATTCAATAATAATACATTGTGCTGCAACTAAGCCATCTATGGATATTGGCTATAATGAAATTAGAAAGTGGCACGTGGATCAAAATGGTTGGGATGACGTAGGTTATCATTTTATAATAAGACGTAATGGTAAATATGAAAAAGCTAGACCTGAAGGATATTCTGGTGCACATGCGCCTTCTCACAATTCAAGAAGTATAGGTATCTGTTTAGTCGGTGGTATGGCAGAAGATGGTACAGCAGAAAATAATTTTACTCTAGAACAATTTTTAACTTTAAAAGATTTAATTAATATGATAATGGACAAATATTCAGACATAACTGAAATTCTAGGTCATTGTGATGTTCAAGAAAACAAACCTAATTGTCCAGGCTTTAATGTAAAAGAATGGTTAAACAAGGAGGCTATTAATGTGGCTTAATATTGCAAG
>Ga0160423_10002545_pt1 | contig 15194 bp, 4 predicted proteins | sample CRUFie14St8metaG_FD_108191 | JGI IMG/M metagenome (GOLD analysis project Ga0160423, IMG submission 108191) | Marine microbial communities from the Costa Rica Dome - CRUD Field 142mm St8 metaG | ecosystem: Environmental > Aquatic > Marine > Oceanic > Photic zone | place: Costa Rica: the Eastern... | reverse complement strand
CGGAAGTGAATGTTGGTGTATCTGTTAGTGTGATTGTGGCATCAGTGCCAGATGCTGCTGCTGTTAAATTACTACTAACAAAATCAATACTAGTAACACTATCTGCAGAACCAACAACAGATGCTTCTTCTTTAATAGTTATGCCAGTAAAATTATTTCCTCCAGAACCAATGGAACTACCATCAGACTTTACAAAAGCAGTAGCACGGATTGTTCCATCAACATCAATTGCTTGTTGTGGAAGAGTGCTACCAATACCTACAGAATATCCACTGCCAACAAGAACATTTGATTGAACTTTACCTCCAATCGTAACATCTGTACTAATCGCAACGGTGTTTGCGTCTAGATTAAGATTAGTGGGACTACTTAGTTTGGGGGTGCCAGATGAACCAATTAGTTCTATCTTCTTTACACCAAAATCCTCATTGGCCATAAGTCTTTTCTAGTTATTTATTCGTGTGAAAAAATGATTCCCTCAAGAGTTACACCTTCTACGAAAGGAACATCATTATTTGCATATGGGTTATAAAGAATTCTTGGTTCTGAACCTCTCAATGCAGAAGCACTTCCCCAATAATTAGATTGAGTGAAATCTGGTTCAGAATCTCTCATTTCTGCTTTAACAGTTCCATGTTCTAATAACCAATTTCTGGCATCAACTCTGGTTGCATCTGGATTTAATTCTAGGAATAATGATACAACACCAGTTACATTTGGTGCTGCCATACTAGTTCCTTGTAAGTATCCATTATGGAAATTTGTATCTCTTGGATCATCATATCCACTACTCCAAGGAGATAAAATTTCACCACCTGCAGCAAATACATCAGTTCTTGGACCTCTATTAGTATAATCATCTGCGGTTTCTTGACCACTTATATAATATTCTGATAAAGATCCAACACTAATTACAGCATCTGGATTTCCTTCATGTCCAACTGCTGGTGTTCCACCCCGACACCAATAAGCATCATATCCAGAACTATAATAGAATGTACCAGATACAAACTGATTATCATAATCAGCACCACCTATGGTATCTTGCTTGAATTTTGAATTACCAGCAGAACATATAAAAATTACATCTTGACAATCTGGATCATCTAGAAGTTCGTCCATTGTAGTTTGACCACTTGTTCTTCTAGTTGTAAATTCAAAATAAGAACCATTTCTATCAAGATTATATATCGAGTTATATGCTTCACCAAGATATTCATATCCACCATCAGTATAGGTGGTTCCTCTAAATGTTGCACTAGAAGATAAATCTTCTCTTACAAATTGTCTGTGACCCCAACTGCAATTTACAATCGTAGGATTCCTCTTTCCAGTTTCTGGATTGATTGGTTTGTTTTTATGCCATACACGAATATAGTCAAAACCATCAGATGGTTCTGCCCAACCAACATCAGAACGATCTACACAAGCAATAGACCAAATATTTGCTTCAAATGCTGCACCAAATTGATTGCCAGCAGCAGTTCCTCCAACATGAGATCCGTGCCAAGATCCATTAAAAGAACTCGATTCTAAAACATTTGCTACAGTATAGTTTGAATATGTGGATTGTCCTGCAGGAATCAATCCTTCTGCTTCCCAATCAATTCCATAGTCAGATGCTCCATGAATTAGAATATCTCTAACTCTAGTGCTATTCTTATCAACAAAAGTAGTCACACCAGGTTTTAAGAATTCTGGATGATCCCAACGAATTCCAGTATCCATAATGACAACATCAACATTCTTACCAGTTAGTTTATACTTAATATCTTGAGTTTCATTTATCTCAGATCCAAATGGGTCATTCCTATAACTATGTCGATGTAAACCCCACTGAGTGAAGTTTAATATTCCACCTGGACTACCAGAAGCTCTTAAATTCTTTACATCATACTTGAATCTAAATGCGTCAGAATGTTTATCAAATTCTTCGTCAATTTTTCTTTGCTCAAGGCAAGTTGGGTTGTAGATAGAAGATTCTTCAACCCATGCAACTTTAGGATGCTGTTTTAGAACTTCTGCTTCTTCTACAGACATTTGATAAACAGATCTCTTCTCAGAGAATGGCATCTCTGCAGTACAATCTATTCTCCTATTTGGAATTCCATCAATCTCATTCTCGTTAATAATATAATCATGTATCTCCTGCCAATATGCAGGATGTTTAACTGCTACAGTAAAAGCCTGGGGTTCGTTATTAGGAATATCACTAATAACTACTACCCTTCCAGATTCTCTTACTTCGGTATGCATTAGATCATTGTCTCCCTAGTGTATCTATAAGTAACAACTCCACTTACTCCAGTTTCTGGTGTCCATTCAAGTTCTACATTACCAGACCTAACTGTTGCACCTACAGAAACTAGAAGATCATTACTAGACATGATTCCATATTCTTGTGCATATGCAGTTGTTCCGTCATCCATGACAAGAACTTTTTGTGACTGAATACCAGAAGAATGCTGGAAGAATAATGTATATTCTGCATTTACAAAGTCCGCAACAGCATAAGTGTTTGCTGTATATGCAACACCAGCAGTAGCAGTGAATGTTCCAGATCCAGTCTCAATACCATATACATCATTAACTTGAACTGATGTAATTGGATTGGTTGTACCTAGACCAACATGAGCTGCAGTGGTATGAATACCAGCATTTGTCTGTTCATTATTAAAGTATCCAGTACCAGTTCCACCTCCTCCACCACCTTGTGCAGCAGCAGGAGCCCAACTAGAACCATTCCAAGTTAGAACATCATTATTACTTGGTGCATCTGTGGTTACATTGGTTAGTTCACTTAATTCTGATCCAGTATCCAGTAACTGTACCCAGTTACCTCCATGTGCAAAGAATCCATGACCTTCAGAATGAACGTGTGCAAATGCACCATGATAAGATGAAGCACTTGGAAGATCGCCAGTAGTACTGAATAGTGCAGGTAGGAGGTTTCCTGTGCTAGCACCTCTAACTTGACCAACAAATGTGGTGATACCACCAACATTTAGATCATCAGTAATATCGATACTTGATTCTGCTTCAATATTATTAACAAAGGTAGAAACACCATTGATACGGAGACTACCTGTAATATTGATATTACCAGATCCGTTAATTGTTTTAGAATTTAAATCTAAATTACCACCAAGTTGTGGAGTTTCATCTTCAATAATATCAGAGTTAGATCCTGCAGTAATTGTACAAATACCACCAGAAAGTGCAGATACTGTTAGGTTGGATCCAAAGTTGACAGTAGCAGCAGTACCAACAGCAGTATCATTATCTCTAACTTCAATACCAGACCCAACTGCAGAAATACCAGTTAGTCCAGAACCATCACCAATAAATGATGATGCACTAACACTACCTGTAGAACGGTTAAGTATAATGTCACCACCGACTACAAAGTTACCCTCATCAACTCTGACAGTACCACTTCCACCACCACCTTTTAGTGAGACACCTGAAGAAGAAGCAGAACCACCATCAATAGTCAGTCCGTCACCATTTCCAAGGAAAATATTTGGTCGTGATGTTTGCTCACCACCACCAATGAGGTACATAGATCCCGAGAGAGAACTAAGTTTTCCATCAGAAGAGAATGAGAATGAATCTTGAATATGAACTCTACGATTAGTTGCTGCATCAATATCAATATCTTCACCAGAAGAACTGGTGATTAGTCCAACATAAAGGGTAGTTGTAGTTGTAACACCAGAGACATCAAGTCCTCCAGTAATATCAACACCACTTATTACTGTTTCAAATTTCTTATCGGTATCATAGTATAGTTCTACAGAACCATCACCATTGAAGACTGCCATGTCTTCATTGGTATATTTTTGAATCTTGACTGTTGGATTTGCTCTAATCTCGATACCACCATCTCCAACATCATCAATTCTACTTACTGCTCCAGTATGATAGATGCGTAAATCATTACCTGCACCAAGTTGAATTTCATCATTATCACCAAGATTGATATTAGATTGGAAATTGACTTCTCCCTGATGTGTAGTTACACCAGAAATAATCTGACCAGTTGCACTAATGATACCAACGTTTGATAGTTGACCAGTAGATGGATTATATTGTAACTTCTGTCCTAAATCGTATCTATTATAAGTATGTCCACCTTGAGTTGGATCAAGGAACATTGCGATTGTATAATCATCACTATTACTTACACCAGCAGTATAAACTCTATGCTGACCTGTTAAATCACCATCAAAACTGGTTGCAATTACAACACCAGTAACATCAATACCCTCATTATCAATCGTTACTGCTGTTCCTACTTTAATTGAATCAGTATCACCATCTAGTGTAATGCTAGAGGAACCAACTGTTAAAATTCCAGTAATTCTTGCATCACCATTAACCCACAGTTGTGTACCAGCAGCACCTACAGCACCAATTTCTGCTTGGAATCTTGGATTAGTTGTACCTAGACCAACTACAGATGCTATTGTGTGAATACCTGCAATAGCTTGATCGTCATTAAAGAAACCAGTAGCACCACCTTGTTGACCAGTGATTGTAGTAATACCACCAGAAGTTGTTAGGGTGATGAAATCACCTGCTTTAATCAGTGTGGTGATACCAGTTAGATTTCCACCATCACCTACAAATTCTGTTGCAGTGACGACACCTGTTAGATTTATATTACCCGTACCAAAAATATCATTACCCAAAACTTCTAAGTTACCACCTAACTGTGGTGATGGGTCAGAAATAACGTCCGATAGACCACCAGAATCGATGTGTACGGTAACTAGACCTGCTTTACCGTCAAGGGTAACACCAAGACCAACAAAGTCGAAAATAGTTACTTGTCCAGGAGTAGCACTAGCAACACCTGCTTTTCTTGCCGTAATACCTCGTATACCAGTATTGCCAGTTCCTACAGTATTTTGACCATGAGCAATAATTTCAATCTCTTCATCACCAAATGCTGCTGCAAATAATGTGATAGATCCACCACCAGCATCGATAGAATAGTCACCAACAGTTTGCTTAACACCATCAATGTAAATACTGGTGCTATCTTGATCTGAAAGTAAGAAATCTGGAAAATTACCTGCTGCAGGTACTCTTGTCTGTGATGCAACAAGTGTATATCGAATAACTTGTCTATTGACAGGGAAGGACTCCCATTCCCATCCATCACCAGTGGATTTTAGATATTGATTAGCAAAACCACTAGTTCCAGCAATACCTGCATTAATTAGAGCACCACCAAGTTTAGAATCACCACGAACTTCTAATGTAAACTCTGGGTTGGCAGTATTGACACCAACTCGGTTAAGATTATCGTCTGCGTAAAGTAGTTCTTCTGCAACTTCAAGACCATTACGAACAACGAAATTCTTGTTAATACCCATTTGTTCTCCTGAGGTTCACTATCCCCTCATATTTTTACTACCTATATTTATTCTGGTAAAAATTAGAAATTATTTGGGAAATTATTACCGCAGTTATCTTTCAAGTTGTAATTTGATACATTATGATCTGAATTGATTTTACTTTTCAAATTACTCAATTTTGGATAATTGGATGGTTGATTTTTGAATAGATTATAATAATTTGTCATCTCATTACCTGTTGGTGGTCTGCCTTTATATTGCCAGAATGCACTACCAATAGTGTTAATCACGTCTCTCTTTTTAGGTGTTGGGTATGTAATAGTCCATTCAATCCTTGCTTTTCCATCAGCACCTCTACCACCAGATCTACCATCTTCACCACCAGAACCTCCACCACCATTAGCACCACCATCAGCACCAAATTCTCCACCTCTCTTACAATTATCACCAGCACATCCACCAGATAGAGTAGATCCTTGACCTTTTCCTCCACTTTCACCACCACCACAATCACCACCGTTTTGACATTGACCACCAGTAACTCTTCCAGCACCACCACCATGGCCACCTTCATCTCTTCGACGACCTCCGCCGCCACCACCGTCTCCAGTTCTTAAACCACTTACACCAGAGCCACGACCGTTTCCGCCTCCACCACCTTCGGATTCATCACCTCTTCCACCACCAGATGCATCAACATTTTTGCCATGACCAGAAATTCTAGTTCTTCCTCCATCACTACCAGATCCACCCGATCCTCTATCAGTACTAGATCCCTCACCACCTCTACCTACTGAAATTTCATATTTCTGACCACTAGAACAAGAGAAATTACCCATAGCAGCACCTCCGCCACCACCAGCACCAGCTCCACCATCAGGACCTCTTCTTCCTCTATTCTTACCAGCACCTCCGCCAGCACCAATTACTTTACCAGTGAATGAAGTAACACCACCAGGCACTGTCCATTCATGATTTCCTGCACTCCAAGTTTGACTATTTGATTGATTATTTCCTGACCTAGAAATATTTCCAGATGCAGACGCAACACTACGACAAAGCATAGAATTTACGTTATTACCAACACCTCTTCTCCTATTAATAGTACAACCATCTAGAGATAAAGTATTATTTTCAACAACACAATTTAAAGTTCTTACTGTACATGTATCTGATACTCTATTAGATCCACTACCAATACGTAATGAACCATTAACTGCAGTATTAAAACTACTAGATGCTCTGATTGTTATTCTTAAAGAATTACCAGTAGTTCCATTCTGAACGGATTTACTTGTAGTTCCATCAGAGAAAGTAGAATTAACAGCAGTTGCAGTAACAGTTACTCCAGGTGACAGACCAGTTAATCTAGTTGAATTACCCCATCTTGGTGTAGCATTATGCGTTGAGTTTCTATTAACACCAGTAATATTATCAGGATTTAATGTAAAACTATCACATCTCACGTCATCAGTAGCAGTAACAGTGACACTAGAACTCCGAGTTATTCCTCCAGTATCTTCTACAGTAATACCATAAGTAGTTGATCCTCTTGTTGGAGTTACTGTAGTACTGCCATTTAAATTATTTCTACCAACAGTAAATCCAGTACCACTAGTTGATTTGACAAAGTTTGCAAAACTAGATTCCCATGTAAGAGTAACTGATTGACCTGTAGTAATATTTGTTGAAGATGCTGTTAGGTTAATAAATGGATCTAGATTAATTGTATGAGTTGCTGATGCTGTCGCAGGATTTTGACCAGCACCAATAGCAGTTACAGTGAATGATTGGTTATCAATTTGTAAATTTGTTACTCTAACATTACCATTTTGTCGATTTCCTGTAGATAAATCATTTGATTCTACTCGAATAGCATTATTAGATTTGAAGAAGAATCTAACATTATCTCCCTTTGCTTTTGATGTAATGTTAGAGCAGGTATCAGTATCTGTAGTACATAACGATACTGTTGGATTTGGTGGAGTACCTGTAATAATAGAAACTGTTTCTGTTACAGATCCTGTAGAATTACTGACAGTCATACTAAATTCCCGAGTACCTGTCTGTAAGTTTGAAACTACTTTAGTTCCATTTCGCACACCACTGGTAAGAGTGTTAACGGGAATTGTGGTGACACCAAAGTTTGTAGTAACGGAAGCCTGTGTTACATTATTATATTCATACTGTAATGTTGCAGTACCACCATCAGGGAAAACGAATGGTACATTTCTATTTGCCGCATCAAGATCTAAAGTTGGTAGTGGTGGTGCCTTAGGACCCACTGTCCAATTAGCTTGTTTTGACGTATTATATGAAGATGATAATATAACCGTTGTTGTTCTCGTTTGATCAAAATATGGAACAACCATTCTAACTTGAATTTCATCACCAATTTTAATATTGCTTAATGATGTCCCTTGATCATTTGTTCTTAGATTTTTTAGTGTTGAGTTTGCATTTGATGTAGTGCATGACATACCACAGTCAAAATCAAATCCTGTTGCAATAAATGTAGTTGTAGCAGTTACACCAGGATTATAGTTACTTACAGGATTAGTATTTTTGGTTATATTTTTCAGTGAGAATGATGTAATATTACAGAATCTTTGTGCAGAAGTTACGTTCCATGTATCAGAAGCAGAACCAGCAACTCCATTAATATTGGATGAAGTATCTGTACCAGCAATAGTGAATGTTGCAGAAACTGCACCTAAAGAGTCTGCGGATGCATTAAGTCTTAATTGTATTTTATCACCTAATCGTACAAATTTGGATGTATTACCCCAATCATGGACTACACTTCCACCTCTTGTTACTTTGAATTGTGCATTTACACCAGATGCTGAAGAAATAGTTGCTTCACCTTCATCACCTTGACCAGTCATACCAGCAAGAGTAATTACATTACTGGTAATGATTGATTGACGTTGAATACCTTGACCACTTTGATCGTTAAATGTAAAACCAGTAGGAATAGTATCAATTGGTCTAGGTCTATTTGTTACTGAATATGTACCAGACTGGTTTGAAATTGTTACTAGTGCATTTACAGTAGATTTTTGTCCAGATACTAGAGCACCAGTTCGTGAATTTGCACCAGAATATGCTGAAGATGATGTTACTCGTAGATCAATTTGATCACCGTTATTAACGAAACCATTAGCACTAGTGAAGTCTTGAACTACACCACCACCCCTGGTAATTCTATACTCACCATTTGTAACACTAATTGGTAGTGGGTTGTTGCCTCCATTGTTATCATCAGCACCACTAACAGTAATCTTATTACTGATATTTACTGAACTAGGTTCTACATTAGTTACATCCGTAAATGAGAATGCGTCAATAGTAGTATCTGCTGATCTTGTCGTAATTTTCCAAGTAGCTTGGAATACACCCATCTGAACTATGGCAGTAACACTAGTATTGTAAAAATTACTTGTGTTAACTCTTAGTTGTAATGTATCACCATCAAAAATCTTTCCTGTTGGCGCAAAAGCACCACCGTTGATGCTTAATTCACCAGCACCAACCATAAAAACATCAACACCAATAACATTGTCAATACCAGTGACTGTTTGAACATCACTGTTTGTTAAGGTGTTAATTTCTAAGTTTGTTAAATCATTAAAATCGAATGGATCAGGAGTATCATCAAGAAGTTGAGTTCTTACGAACCAACCAACAGCATCTCTTGTTCCAATTTTAATATCTGTCGGATAAGTTTTATTAAATGCTGAACGACCAATAACAGATGCCGCATCAGTCTTGATCTCTAATTCAATCTTATCCTTATTTCTAATAACAACTGGATTATTAGCATCATTTCCTGGCAAGAAATCACCAGGAGTTCCATAAGTATCAGTATCTTCTTGATAAGGAGTAATCCTAACCGATGCTGCAGATCCTACAGCAGTTACAAGAGCTTTGTAGTTAATACCTGTAATTGTTGCTGGTGCAGATGTTGCAGCAACACCAGGAAAAACTTCAACAACTTCTGTGAAATTAAATTCATCTGGAAATTCGTCAAGATTGCCTCTCCAGGCAATCTGTGAACCAGGACCCTGAGCACCGATTAAAGGCATTTATTAGTCTCCCCCAAATATTATTGATACTGTGACTGAGAATATAGAACGTCGAAATCATCGATTGGATTTCCTGTGTCGTTCTTGCGGACTATAACATATGTATATAGATCCAAACTATTGGGATTTCCCTTATTTATAGTCAGAGAACCATAATATCTTGGAGAAACTCTCACATCATCAATATAAACTTCATTGTTATAATAAGCAGTTGGACCTTGCTTAGTAGTGATTGCAACTGTGATTGATTCTGCCAGTGTTAAGAAGTCAGTCAATGCAGTACCAACGTTTGCTCTCATATTAACTGCCCAGTTAGCAGAAGCATCCTGAGTATAATAGTAAATTGAAGACGCATCAAGATCTAAGTTTGCCATTGTTGCACCAACACCACCAAGGTTAATGGTGCTATTGAGTGTAGTGTTTTCAATGATTTCAAACACCTTCATAGTTCCCATGATCTCTGCATTGCCTTGACAATACATTGCTACGTCTGGTTTGGAACTATTGGTTGTACCGAAACCTACATTACGGGAAGTATGAATACCTGTTGCATCGATTGCCCAAATATCAGATACATCAGTTAGACCCGAACCATCACCAGTGAATGTACCGATAAAGTATCCATTAATTTCAAATAGGTCCTTCTTAGTAGAAATAACACCCCAAGGATACCAATCATTGTCGGTGGTATAACACCAACCAGCATTTTGACCTTTGAATGGGTTACCATTAAAGATGATGTCACCTGGGTTCCCTGCACCTACACCCGTTAATTCTACAGCAGATGTTGGTTGAGTAACACCTACAGTGTACTTTCTAGATACAGTCTCCTCACCTTGTAAGAATAGATCGGGTGTTTCGACACCTTTGTTAGAAGTAACAGTTAGTTTATTGTTGAGAATAACTGGACCATCAAATTGTGAGATAGTTGTCTTATCTTCACCACCATCAACTCTAATAGCATCTGATAGATTGATTTCCGATGCCTTGACTACATTGAAACCAAGTTTTGTATTTGGTACAGCCTTGGATTCACCTCTATATCTTGGACGTGGAGTGGAGAATACTTCTTCCTCACCTGCAGTAGTGATAACTCTCTTATTGGAGATATAGAAATCACCATCACTATTCATACCAGTGTAAACAACAAATCCACCTTCTTCCTGGAATGACTGAGATAGAACTTCTTCTGCTGCAGTAATTTGACGATCTTGACGATCAGGGAATGCAGATGAGTAGTTACCAGGTCCATAACCTAGATATTCAAATGTATGTCCAGATGCACGGATAATGGAGTGTCTTCTGAATTCAATTGGTTTAGCAATGATTCTTCTGAAGACTGTATTGATTAGGTGAGATGATGCTTCTGTTCCTAGGAGACCACGATAAACAATAACTGGATTACCAGTTACAGTTTGTTTAACTCTCATAATCTCATCATCAACTACGATATAATCACCAATAGTTAGATCTAGATCATCTAGATCAGTGATGTTAATCTGATCATCGGTCTTAGTAACTGCCGAAGCAAGTTCACCTTGAAGATTGCCGTATTGATAAGAAATTCTGCTACTAAAGCTTTCATCACCTGTAGTAATGTCTCCACCTTTTGCGGAGAGACCAGACTGATAAACATAAGGTGAACCACCTGCAAGAATGTCCTCAGTAGCAACACCAACATTAACAGTTAGTTGATCTAGGTTATTGGCATCAACTTTAGTAACTAGATATCCACCATTGAATACGGAACTTACTCCAGTATAACCACCTATGAATACTTTCTCATTTACCTGCAATCCGTGTCTATTACTTAATGTTAGTGTACTAATACCAGTAGCAGGTGTAAAGTTAGTAGCATTAATCAACCAGGTCTGACCATCGACAGTGGCATGTGCAAGATCAGCATTTCTAATGCCAATACCAATTTCAGTAGATCCTAATCCAACTGGTGCTGATGATACAACATCAAATTGTTTTGTTTGTCCTACATTAATATCAGTAATTCTATAGGTTTGATTATATTCTTTATAAAGATCACTAACTCTATCAATACTAACAGCATCACCTAAGTTATCATAAACCCTAGTAACTCTAACTGTACCAGGAACATGACCAGAGGAAGAAGTAGCAATACCAACAACAGATAAAGTATTACCTACACCATAAGCAGAACCACCGTCAATGATTTCAACACTAACCATAGTTCCTGCAGAAGAAACTTGAACTCTTGCAGTTGCATGATCACCAGTTGTGGAATTTGCATATCCAACCAATTCTGCATTGTATAGGTTTTCAGTAACACCAATACCAGAACCATAGTTTACACCAGGATCTGTAATTTCAACTTCAATAATTCTATTGAGACCATGATCTTCGTCTGTGAAGATTGTATGTCTTTCATTATCAACATTATCGGTTAGGATATCAGTAACACCAAATCCTACACCATGATCAATTTGGTTTGCAATAATAGTCTCTTTTGTAAGACTCTTCTCTGGATCATTAATTACAACCTTACCAATGGGATCTGCAACAGCATAAGATCTTGCAGCATCTGGGTCAGAGTTTGGATTATCTCTATCATATTCGGGATAGAGATTATCTAGTGGTTGTAGTAGTTTTACGTTTGTGAATGGTGAAACTGATGGTTTGTTGGAAGAGTTGATAACAGTGACATGATACACACCATCTTGCTCGTTCTGAACATATGGTTGAATTTCATCAGATTTGTATACAATAAATGTTCCACCATGCTTTTTCTTCTTAAGTTTTGGTAGATCCTGATTACGAGTATCAGTATCACTAGTAAAGTCACCAGGATTTGACTTAATATCAACTTTGAATTCTTTTCTACTTACAATAGAATCGACGGTAAATGTACCATTGAAACCTTTATTTGCCGTACCTGTAGTATTGAGTCCACTATAAACATCAGTAATTTCGACTTGAGAACCAACAGTTAGACTGTGTGGTAGTTCTGTTCTAAAAGTTGCCTGTTCAGAAACACTATCCCAATCAGCATTAGCAATAAACTTAAAGTTTCTAAATTCAGAAGAATTAGAAAGACTTTCACTATCAAAACTTAAGAATCTGCTAACTTCTTCATTGGAAGCACCATCGACATTATTAGATTCTTGTAGAACGAATCCATCAACTGGAGGTCTACCTAGAGTTGGAGAGTCTTTAGGAAGTACATATCTTAGTTTATAGAGACTTGCTTCAACATTTCTATCAGTTGGTTTCCTGAGAACAAATGTTCTTGGAGTTATTTCGCCAAGATCTGCAACACCTCTCGTCCATAATTGCTTATAGATGCTTAGTTCTTCACCATCAGAGTGAGTTGAAACATTAATATACCACTGAGATTTTGTTTCATCCCATTGAACTGGATGTCCTAAATCACCAGCAGACTTATCAGATACTCTACTAACAACACTTAAAATTCCACCAGTATTGTTGAGAGTAATTGGTACGTCATTATTTGCATCATTAAGAGTTGCAGCAAGTTTTAACTGCTTTGCAGTTAGTGCTGGATTTGGTGCAATTGCTGTGGTAATCGCATAATAAACTTGCTCTTCAGTAATACCATCAGGTAGACCACCATTTTCACTAATAATTCTAACAGTCTCACCGTTTAGGAAAGTATGATTCTCTTCTAAGTTGAGAGTATTAGAAGCAATATTATTAACGTTGCCGATCTGCTGAACTTTGTGAATCTTCTCTGAGATCTTTTCATCTGTAGTGCCCTCAGTATTGGGCATGATCACCTTAGAGTGATATGTTTCAATCTCATTACCAGAAGCAAGAAGAACCTTCAGTGCTTCGTTCTTAGCAGAACCAATTCTGTATCCGTCAATAACAGTTGCAGGTGGAATATCGAAGTTATCTTCACCATATAGGAAGAGTTTACTGGTTGTCGCAATACCAACAGAAGTAGTGACACCTACATCAATACCTAAGAATTCAACACCAGCACTTTCAGATTCAATTTCTTTTGGTGTTACGACGTGAGTAACATAACCAATATCATCTCTTGGGAATGCATCGGGTCTGAAACCTTTTGATACTAGAGCTTTAGCACCGAAGTTGGAGTTGGAGTTGGTGATAGATGCGTCACCACCAGTCTCTAGTAAGAAGTGATTATTGAAACCAATTGCGAAGACCGAAACGATCTGTAGCAGTGAATTGTTACTACATTTAATATGATGGTTCTCATATTCTGGTTTGAATCTTGCACGGGAATCTGTATGGATGTTCTCGTTTCCTGCAGCAAGAGTGCCTTCATATAGACCAGTTGTGCTATTATACTTCACAAAGGCATTGTCATCCTTCTGAAGACCGATACCAGTGTACTGTGCAAGCACCATAGACTTGAATCCAGTTGCCTTGCTACCATCAGCATGGAGACCGCACATACCAAAAACAGATCTCAGAGAGATGTTAAAGATGTATGGTGATGCGGATGTAACGGTATCAACAGAAATGTTTAGTGTTGCACCAGAAGTAGTTGCTGGTAGTGGTTGAACTGGTGGTGTAGAAACCTGATACTTAATCTCAGTATCAGATAGAACTTCAAATACTGCAAACTGACCGTCATAACCTGCGTCAGAAATACCTTGAATACGAATAGGTGTATTTACATCTAGACCTTCTACTTTATTTTCTAGTGTAACTGTAATTTCTGTTGAAGAAATATTACCATCACCTGCTCTAATGCTAGTAATTCCTACTTCAACACCAGTAGAACCAACAATACGATATTCATCGACTTTTGGTTCGATATCTAGAGTATCGGAAGGATAGTCTGGAGAAACTTCTCTACCAGAAGGTGTACCATATGCGAAACCAACCTTTTGATAGTACATCTCAAGGTCAGTATTTTCATCACTATAAGTTAGGAATTCATCATCAATATTGACTGCATTCACACCATCAGCATATTCAAATACTGTTAGTTTATGGTGAGAGAAGTTAGGAACAAATGAATTTGTTGTGTAGTCTTTATATACAGTACCAGTTTGATCACCATCAAAAATGGAGAACTGCCACATGTAACAAGCACCTGTTAGACGGAAGATGGCAGATCTTTCAATATCACTATTTTCTGGATTAGGAACATACTTAGGAATAATCTTAGTCTTTCTAAGATCAAGACCTACAAGAGATGTACCTCTAGGAATAATAACACCACCGTAAATACTATTAAGTTTATAAAGTGCGTTATTAGGGCTATCTAAGTCAAAGTTACTATTAACGTCTAGTGGTGGGAAATCGTCTGAGGTAGTACCACTTCTAAGACGATAAGTGTTTTCTACCTGATCGTGTATTGGAATCCATCCTGGTCTATTATCTACGATGTGCTCACCAGGATAGAGTAGAATGGTAGTTTTACCAAATCTATCGTTGTTTTCTCCTGCTTGATAGGAGAATCGGGCTGCTTCTAGCAGTGCCCTTTGAATGGTTTTAAACGGTCTTGCTAAAGAGTTACCTTTATTCTCGATACTGTCTGTAGAATCCAGACTTGAAGGATCTACATAAAGAATCTCACCTTTGGTGCTCTTTAGAAAATTATCCAGACGACTAAGACCCATCTTATTAAGCTTTAAATTCCTATAGGTCTATTTAGTCATCTATTTCATAGGAGTAGAGAGACTTGAACTCTCACGGGCATAATGCCCAACAGATTTTAAGTCTGGTGCGTCTACCGATTCCGCCACACTCCCAAAGAATCACTCCTCTT
>Ga0160423_10002543_pt1 | contig 15202 bp, 14 predicted proteins | sample CRUFie14St8metaG_FD_108191 | JGI IMG/M metagenome (GOLD analysis project Ga0160423, IMG submission 108191) | Marine microbial communities from the Costa Rica Dome - CRUD Field 142mm St8 metaG | ecosystem: Environmental > Aquatic > Marine > Oceanic > Photic zone | place: Costa Rica: the Eastern... | reverse complement strand
TTAGATTGTAAAATGAGTTTTGATAACAATGCTATGTTTAGACGAAACAAAGTTTCCGAATTAAGAGACAAAACTCAAGAGGATGAAAAAGAAGTGTATGCATCTGACAGAGGTTTGAATTACATAAGTTTAGAAGGAAATATAGGAAATATTATCAATGGAGCAGGTCTTGCAATGGCATCTATGGATATGATTAAATTAGCAGGTGGAGAACCTGCCAATTTTTTAGATGTTGGTGGCGGTGCAACACCTGAGAAAATAGTCAAAGCTTTCAGACTTATTACTATGGATAAAAAAGTAAAAGTAATATTGGTTAATATTTTTGCAGGTATTAACAGGTGTGATTGGGTTGCGGAGGGCATAGTTCAAGCATTAGATAAAGTGGAGGTTAAAGTTCCTTTAGTAATTAGATTAGCTGGAACAAATGTTGAAAAAGGAAACAAAATTCTAAAAGAAAGTAAAATAAATTATATTGAAGCAAATACTTTAGAGGAGGCTGCAAATAAAGCTGTTGCGGCACTTAGATAAGTTATGGCTGTAATAATAGATAAAGGAACAAAAATTATAATCCAAGGCTTTACTGGGAAAATGGGAACATTTCATGCTGAAGAAATGATTAAATATGGATCTAATATTGTAGGTGGTGTTACTCCAGGCAAAGGTGGAAAAAAGCATCTAGATCGACCTGTTTTTAATACAGTCAAAGATGCTGTAAAAAATACAGGCGCTACCGCATCAATATTATTTGTTCCACCAGCTTTTGCAGCAGACTCTGCAATGGAAGCAGCAGATGCTGGAATAAAAACTTGTGTAGCTATTGTTGATGGTATTCCATCTCATGACATGATTAGAATAAAAAGATATATGAGAAGATATTCACGAACAGAAAAAATGACATTAGTCGGACCAAATTGCGCAGGAATAATAAGTCCAGGGAAATCTATGTTAGGAATAATGCCTGGGCATATTTATAAAGAAGGCCGTGTAGGAATCATTAGTCGATCAGGAACGTTGGGATATGAGGCCGCTCAACAAATGAAAAATTTAAATATTGGTATTTCAACAAGCGTTGGAATTGGAGGAGATCCTATTAATGGCAGCTCTTTTAGAGATATAATAGAAAAATTTGAGACCGATGATGAAACAGATGCAATTTTAATGATTGGTGAGATAGGTGGACCACAGGAAGTTGCAGCTGGAGAATTTGTAAAAGATAACATGAAAAAACCAGTTATTGGATATATTGCAGGTTTAACTGCTCCAAAAGGAAGAGTTATGGGGCATGCAGGTGCAATTGTTTCTGCTTATGGAGAAAGTGCAATTGAAAAAGTTGAAATTTTAAAAGAGTGTGGTGTTACGATTTCAAAAAATCCATCTGTAATGGGAGATACTGTTAAATCTGTACTAGAAAAAATTTAATGGCGTACGATGATCAAAATATTTTTGCAAAAATTTTAAGAGGAGAAATTCCCTGTAAGAAAATTTACGAAGATAATTTTGTTCTTTCGTTTCATGATATAAATCCTCAAAAAAAAATTCATGCCCTGGTAATTCCTAAAGGAAAATATGTAGATTTAGATGATTTCAATAAAAGTGCTTCTAATGAAGAGATAGCAGGACTAATAAAAGGAATATCAATTGTTGCTAAAAAGCTTGGAATCTCATCAGAAATTGGCAAAGGGTACAGAACTTTAGCCAATATTAGTGAAGATGGAGGGCAAGAAGTTCCTCATTTACACTTTCATATATTCGGAGGAGAAAAAGTTGGTAAAATGGTTTCGTGATAAAAAAAGTTCACAGAAATTATTTAGTTATAAATTCACTTGAGGAACTAAATTACTCTCAAAGTCCGAATAATAATTGTCATTTAATTAAAATAGATCCACCAGATTTTCAAATAAATAAATTCTTTTATAAACAAATTGGTAATGATCATAGATGGATTGATCGTCTGATCTGGGATGATCAGAAATGGATATCTTATGTTGACAATCCAAATGTTAAAACATTTGTTTTAAAGGAAAATGAGGAATTAGTCGGATATTTTGAGCAAATAATAAATCATGAAAAAAATGATTGTGAAATAGCATACTTTGGAATTTTGAGGGAGTTTTATGGAAAAAAATATGGTTCCTATCTTTTATCTTTAGCAATTAAAAAATGTTTTGAACAAAATTTAGAAAAAGTATGGCTTCATACTTGTTCACTTGATCATGAGAATGCTCTTAAAAATTATTTAGCAAGAGGTATGAAAATATTTAAATCTGAGACAATAAATTTAGATATTAATTAGTATAATTTCTAATATCAAATATTTCCTCATCAACAAAAACATTTGTTTCAATAGTAGACAATTTTGTTTCAACTTTATTCTGATATATATCTATTGTTGTCCAGCCAACTAAATTTAAAGTTTTCTCATCAAAATAAATTACTATATCTAAATTTTCATAATCTAATTTAAATTTATACAATTGATTGATTTTGGTTTCCTTATTTAGACCATTTATTTTTGAAATAATAAATTCTTTATCTAATATTAAATTTAATGGTGTTTTTTCCAACGAATATCTGAAATATTGATTATTCTTATTTGAATTAATTAGTAATGATTTTCCATTAGATACTAAAACTTTCTTATAAAAATCGTCATACTCACAAAAAATTTTTTTTGGGTAATAAATTATACATTCTCCAGTCTCAACTTTTTCAGAAATTTTTTGTTCAAATCTAAATTTTAAGCTATCTGTTGAAATTAAATTTGAAACAATTTGGGATTTAATTGAGCTCTGTACAGTGGATGTTGATAAAATAAAAAAAAATAAAATTAATTTTTTCATTTTAAAACCTCCCTTTTTCCTACATGATTTGCTTTACTTACCTCTCCATTTAATTCCATCTGATCTATAATTCTTGCTGCTCTGTTGTATCCAATCTGCAATTTTCTTTGAAGAAAAGAAGTAGATGCTTTTCTCTCACTTTTTACAATTTCAAGAGCTGTTTGATAAAGTTCATCCTGATTCTCATCCTCATTACTTGAAGATTTAGTTTCTTTTTCATCTGCAAAGTTTAATATTTCATCTACATAATCCGGTTCTGCTTGACCTCTTAAAAAATTGTTAATTTTTTCTATTTCGTTTTCAGATACAAAAGGAGCGTGAATTCTGACAATTCTATTGGCTGAGGACATGTATAACATATCACCTTTTCCAAGTAATTGTTCTGCTCCTTGCTCTCCTAGTATTGTTCTACTATCTATTTTTGAGGTAACTTGAAAAGATATTCTTGTTGGAAAGTTTGCCTTAATTGTTCCTGTAATTACATCTACGCTAGGTCTCTGTGTGGCCATGATTATATGAATACCTGCGGCACGAGCCATTTGAGATAATTTTTGAATATAGTTTTCTATTTCTTTTCCAGCTACTAACATTAGATCTGACATTTCATCAACAATTACAACTATATAAGGCATAGCGAGTTTATGTTTATCGTTATAACCATCTATGTTTCTAACCCCAACTCTTGTCATAAGTCTGTACCTACTTTCCATTTCTTTAACCACCCATCCCAAAACAGAAGCTGCTCTTTTTGCTTCTGTTATTACTGGGCATAATAAATGTGGAATTCCTTCATAAGTAGAAAGTTCAAGCATTTTTGGATCAATTAAAATAAATTTACATTTCTCAGGTGGATGCCTGTATAGAAGAGATAGAATAATTGTATTTATACATACAGATTTTCCAGACCCAGTTGTACCAGCTATTAGTAAATGAGGCATCGAACTTAAGTCCCCTGTTACTGGTAATCCAGAAATACTTTTACCTAATGCTATTGGTAATTTTATTTTTTTTTTTGAAAAATCACTGCTTGATATAATTTCACTTAAATAAACATTCTCTCGTGAAGATTTGGGAAGTTCAATACCTATTGCACTACTACCAGGTATTGTTGCAATTCTTGCAGATTCCGAGCTTGTATTTCTGGCTATATCTTCAGATAAATTTATAATTTTCGATACTTTTACTCCTGGGGCAGGTTCGAATTCGTTTAAAGTTACAACAGGTCCGTTACTTATTTTACTTATTTTACCCTCAACACCAAAATCTAACAAAATTTTTTCAAGTGTCTCTTTATTTATTTTTATTTCTGAAGAACTTTCTCTCTCTTTTTTATGAGGTTTTTTTAAAAAATCTAAAGAAGGTAGTTTGAACTTTATTTGTTTTTTTTCATTAGAAGATTTTTTTTCAAATCTAAAATTTTCTTGAACTCTTGTATCTTTTATTTCAGGTTCTACTGGCTCCTCAAAATTGGCTTGAATATAATTGTTTTTTTCAACACTCTTTCTCTTAAATAGTATAGGAATTTTTTTAATTATATTTAACATGTAAGAAATTCTAAAATTAATACTTTTTAAAAAAATCAAAGATATTAATAAAATCAAAATATAAAAAGAGATTTGAGCTGAATTTTGGATAACTGATAAAATAAAAGTTTTATCAAATAAATTTCCTATAAATCCATTATTACCATTTATAACTAGCCAGTATGAATCAATATAGAAAGCTGAAAAAAATAAACATCCAAAAATAATATATAGAATAGAAAAAAAGGTATTTTCGATTAAAATTAAGAATTTTTTAGATAGAATAATATTAATACCAGTAAATAGAAAAGTGAATGGTATTAAAAAAGAAATCAAACCAAAGCTTTGATATAACAAATCTGATATGAAACTACCTTTTGATCCCATAATATTTTTAATTTCAGTATTATCTGTAAAAATAAAATTTGGATCCTCAGGTGAATAAGAGATTAATGAAATCATTAGAAAAATTGACAAAGAAACAATCGCAATACCAACGAGTTCAGCCAACCTATTAATGCAAAAAGTGCTTATTTTATTAATAAATTCTTTCATATGAATCACAAATCAGATTTGTCACTTTGTATCATTATATTATTGTTGTTAAAATTAAATAAATGAAAGCATGTTTAATAGGTTATAACCTCACCAATTTTGTACTAGCAATAATTTTAAATAAAAAAGGTATTAAAGTAGATATTATCTCAGACAAAAACAATAAAATTTCTATCTCCAATAGGACTATTGGAATTTCAAGAAATAATATAAATTTTTTAAAATCTGTTATTAAAAAAACCAAATATTTTTGGCCTATTAATAGTATTAAAATTTTTAATTTTAAGAATGAAAATTCAAAAAGTTTAGAATTTAAACAAAATAAAATAGAAAATTTTTTTATAATTAAGAATACTGATTTACAAAATTTGTTTTTAAATAAATGTAACAAATTAAAAAATATTTCATTTAAAAATTATAATAAAAACGAACTTCTAAAGTTAGAAAAAAAAAACTATTATAATTTTATAATTAATTCTGAAACAAATAATATTCTCTCAAAAAATTTTTTTTATAAGAAAATTCAGAAAGATTTGAACACTACTGCTTATACAGGAATTCTTGCACATAAAAAAAAAGATAACAATACAGCTATACAGATATTCACAAAATATGGTCCCCTAGCTTTTTTGCCTCTCTCTAGAGAAAAAACTTCAATTGTTTATTCTGTCGAAAATAAATTTAAAGTTAAAAACACTGAAGTTAAAAAAGAAATTTTAAAATTTAATAAATATTATAATGAAATTGAATTGAGTGAATTAGAAAAATTTAATTTAAAATTTTCTTTTCCCAGAAAATATATTCATAAAAATATTTTAATTTTTGGTGATAATTTGCATAAAGTTCATCCATTAGCTGGACAAGGATTTAATATGACTTTGAGAGATATCCAGCAACTGTCAAAAATTATTGATACTCAAATATCATACGGTCTTGAAATTGATAAATCTGTATTATTAGAATTTGAAAAAAGAACTCAGCACAAAAATTATATATTTGGAGCTGGAATTAATTTAATTAATGTTTTTTTTAAAATCGATAATAAATTTCAAGGTAAAATATCTGAAAATATATTTAACCTTTTAAATAATAACAAATTTTTTAAAAAAACTTCCATTTCTTTAGCAGATAAAGGTTTCGTTTAATTATTGAATAGTTTTACTTGTGAAATTGTCATTAGTGTAAGTATTCAAAATATCTTCCAATATTTTTTTTCTTGATGTTAAATCTTTTGTTTCTAGTAAAACTTGTTTTTCTTCTAAGGTAAATGGGGACGCCATTGACAATGTATTTATAGTTTGAGCTAGACTTTGTTTTTCAATATCTTTCCAGTTAATTAAATATCCTTGTTTTTTAAATAAACTTTTTAAATCATTAAAAATTAATTTTAAGTCTGAAATATTTAATTCCTCTTTAACTTCCTCTAAATCACTAGAGTATTTCTTTAAATCAATTTTGCATTCTCTGTAAAGTTTATCAGTTTCGATTTCGTTTTTAATTTCGTATCTACAAACACCATTTAAAACAATTAAATATCGACCATCCTCAGTTTCATTAAAGCTTGTTATTTTGCCCAAACACCCAATGCTATACAAATTTGGTTTTTTCAAACTTCCTGTTTTTTTTGGTTGTATCATACCTATTAATCTATTTCCTTTCATACAATCATCTACCATTTGAATATATCTTGGTTCAAAAATATTTAATGGCACTGTAGTTTTTGGGAAAATAATAAAATTCGATAAGGGAAATACTGGTATTTTTTCAGGAAATTCAAAAATTTTTTTCATAACTATAAATTTTAATCTTACTAAATTATATAGTAATACCAATAATAAAATATGGACATAAAAGCAGGTAAGAAATTTTTAAAAGAAAAAAATTATATAGAAGCAGAGAAGATTTTCTTAAATTTAATAAAACATAATAATGATTTATTACTGTCCAATTTTTATCTTGGCGGTATTTATTTTGAACTTGATAATTATGATAAAAGTAAATTGTATTATGAAAAAGCTTTAAAGTTTAAAAAAGATTCAAAAGAAGTTCTAATTAATTTAGCTTTCTTAGAACAATCATACGGCAAGCTCACTTCTGCAAAAAAAATTTACGAAAAGTTAATTGAATTATATCCAAATTATCTTGAGGCTTATTATAGACTATATCTACTTAATCCTAAAAATTTAAATCCAAATCAAGAAAGTTTATTTAAAAAACTTTTAGAGGATAAAAATATTTCTCTTCACAATAAATCTTTGGCAAATTATTTAATCTCAAAAATAAATAAACAAAAAGGTAATTATAATGATGAACTGGATTACTTAAAAAAAAGTCAAAATTATATTTTTGAGTCTAATAGGGAATATAATTTACAATCTAATTTTTATTATGAAAAAATAATCTCAAGAAAATATAATGAAATCATATTTGAAAATACTAACAAAATTAAAGATTTGAGATCATATTCACCTATATTCGTGATTGGGCTTCCTAGATCAGGATCTACTTTAATTGAAACATTATTGTCTTCAAACAAAAGTGTAGTTCCAATTGGGGAGAATTCTATTATTAACATGGCAATACTGGATCAGATATCAAATAAAATCTTTGTGAAAACTCTTGACTTAGAAAACTTTAGTTTATCATTGGACTGTGAAAAATTAAGTGATTATGTATATAAAAAAATTAAACAAGTTGAAAAACTCAAAACCAAAAATAATATTTACTTTGTAGATAAAACTTTAGTGAATTTTTTTAATATAGAAGTAATATTGTATTTATTCCCTAATGCTCAGTTTGTGCATTGCTACAGAAACTATAAAGATTCGATCATAGCAATATATCAATCATTACTACCCACATTATCATGGACCCATAATCTAGACCATATTATTAAATATATAGATAATTACATAAAAACCGTGAATTACTTTAAATCAAAGTATCCAGATAAAATTTTTGATCTTAAATTAGAGCATATGACTGAACATAAAAAAGAATTAAGCAAAAAATTATTTAATTTTTGCGGTCTTAATTGGAACGATAAATTCTTAAATTTTAAAAAGAAAAATGATTTATCTATTAAAACATCAAGCAATGTTCAAATAAGGGATAATATTAATAAATATGATTACAGCAAATATTCAAATTATCATTTTATTCTTAAAAAATATGAAAAAGATTATGGATGGTTATTAGAGGAAAACTCAATATGAGTCAAAAAAATTTAAATCATGAAAAAAATAATATTATATATTTATTTAATCAAAAAAAATTTGATAAAATATCTAAAATATCCTCTAAAATATTAGACCAATTTAATGAAGAAATAGAGATAGTAAAAATTGTAGTTATTTCTTATCTAAATCAAAAAAATTATTTTAAAGCAGAACAATACTTAAAAAATTCTTTATCAAAATTAAATTCAGCTGAATTAAATTATTTTTTAGGTAATACTTTAAAAATTCAAGATAAAAATTTAGAAGCTATAAATGCTTATAAAAAATCTATAAGTTTAAAATCAGATTATTCAGAGGCATATAATAATCTTGCCAATGTTCAGAAAAAAATTGGCATGTTAGATGAAGCTTCTTCAAATTATTTAAATGCCATTAATTGTAAGAAAGATAATATTGAAGCTTATTATAATTTAGCTAATTTACAAAAATCTCAAAAAAAATACAAAGATGCAATAAAAAATTACAATAAAGTAATTAAAATAAATTCTAATTTTGCAGAGGCTTATAATAATATAGGTACTATAAACTCAATTTTAGGTAAATTTGAAGAGGCAAAAAATTTTTTTGTTAAAGCTGTAGAAATAAATAATCTCTTTTCTGAGCCATATAAGAATTATGTTCAATCAATAAATATAAAAGAGAATGATAAAATCTTTAATCATCTCTTAGAAATGATAAAGCAAAATCATTTGAATGAAGAACAAAAAGAAGTTTTTTATTATTCAGCTAGCAAGGGATTTTTTGATTTAAATAAAAACGATGATGCTTTTAAATATTTAAATTTGGCAAATGAAATTAAATTTTCAAGATCTAATTATTCATTCAAAAAAGAAAAAAAAGAATTTAAAGAAATTAAAGATTATTTTTATAACAGAGAACAATCAAATGAAAAATTTCCAGATCAAGATAATTGTATACCTATATTTATATTAGGTATGCCAAGGTCTGGAACAAGTCTAGTTGAACAAATAATATCAAATCATAGTGAAGTCCATGGAGCAGGGGAATTAGATTTATTACCTATATCCGTACAAGATTCGAAATGGCAAAAATTTGATGATTTTTCTCTAGTTATAAAGAATATACGATCTTCCTATTTTAATAACTTAAAAAAAATCTCAAGTAAAAAATACATTACAGATAAATTACCAGGAAACTTTAAAAGAATAGGGTTTATTTTGAATGCTTTTCCTGAGGCTAAAATAGTCCATCTAGAGAGAAACCCAATGGCAGTATGTTGGTCAAATTATAAATCTAATTTTAATAGCCCTGGTATGTCATTTACATTAAATCAAGAACTTATTGGTGAATATTATCTTTTATATAAAGATCTAATTGGGTTTTGGGAAAAAAAATATCCAAAAAAAATAATAAATCTAAATTATGAATCCTTGGTAGAAAATTATAAAGAAGAAGTAAAAAAATTATTTTTAAATCTGAACTTAAAGTGGGAAAAACAACTTTTTGATTTTCATAAAAATAAACGTCCAGTAGAGACAGCTTCATTTAGACAAGTAAGGAGCAAAATATATAAGAAAAGCTCTGAACAGTGGCAAAACTATAAAGAACAGCTAAAACCAATGATAAAAATTTTGTCTGAAAATAAAATAGTTTTTTGATTTTTCTTATTGCTTGCAAATATAAAACACACTAAATATAATCTTTTTTATAAGCGGGCATAGCTCAGTGGTAGAGCGTCTCGTTGCCAACGAGAAGGTCGTGGGTTCGAGTCCCATTGCCCGCTCCAAAAATTATGAGTGATCTAGCAAATAAAAAATGTATTCCTTGTGAAGGTAATATTCCACCATTTAAAATTGAGGAAATCCACAATTATTTAAAGAAAGTCGACGGATGGACAGTCAAAGAGGATGTACTGGATGGATTTCATTTACTTAAAGATTTCAAATTTGAAAATTTTATACAAAGTCAAAAATTTGTAAATAAAGTAGGGGAAATCGCTGAAAATGAAGGACATCATCCTGATTTATGGTTTGGTTGGGGATATGCAAAGGTCAAAATTTATACCCATGCGATTAAAGGACTTGCGGAGAGTGATTTTATTTTAGCAGCAAAAATTGATCAGATATCTAATGTTTAAAATGTCGAGTTTTTGAAAACACCAAGATAGTATCAGTTTGATTTGCAAATTTAATTATTTCTTTATCTCTTATTGAGCCAGACGGCTGTATAACAGCACTTACTCCAGCTTGTACTAAAGTTTCAATTCCATCAACAAAAGGAAAAAAAGCATCTGATGCTGCGATAATTTTATCAGTGTGTTTAATTTTTTGAAACTTATTCATTTTATCAATGGCAATTCTACAACTATCGAGTCTGCTTGGTTGCCCCGAACCAATTCCCACTGTTCTTGTATCATTGGTTAATACAATTGCATTAGATTTAACATTTCTACATACGTTAAATGCAAAAATTAAATTTTTAAACATTTTAGCGTTTGGTTTTATTTTAGAAACTACAGTAAAATTATTACTTTCAAATTTTTTGTTATCAGGTGTTTGAATAAGCAAAGAGTTGAAATTAGAAACTATATAATCTAAATTATCTTTTTGAAGTTTAGAAGCATCAATAAGTCTTAAATTTTTTTTATTTTTTAATAATTTTAAAGCACTTTTTTCAAAACCATTTCCAATTATTACTTCAAGAAATATTTTTGATATTTCTCTTGCAACTTCTAAATTAATTTTAAAATTACAAGAAACAATTCCACCAAATGCACTAATTGGATCACAGTTTAGCGCTTCTTTATAACTCTTAACTTTATTCTTATTAATTGATACACCACATGGATTAGCATGTTTAACTATTACAGATCCTACATTATCAGGTAATGACTTTGATATGTTTATAGCTGCATACATATCATTATAATTATTATAACTTAATTTTTTGCCACTTAATTGTTTCAAGTTTAGTGAATTGGATAAACTATATATAGATGCATTCTGGTGTGAATTTTCACCATACCTTAAAGATTCAATCAAATTTGCTGTTATCAATTTTTTATTTGGAAAATTTGTTCGATTTTTTCTTCTAAAATATGCAGATATCATAGCATCATATAATGCTGTTTCTATAAACGCCTCTTCAGACAGTCTTTGCCTAAAACTGAGTGATGTGGAGCCTTTGTTTTGTCTCAATTCTTGAATTAATTTATCATATTGTTCTACTTTAGTTACAACTGCAACATTTTCATAATTTTTTGCTGCTGCTCTCACCATGGCAGGTCCGCCAACATCAATATTTTCTATAATCTGATTATGACTCTTGGTTTTCTCAAGAGTCTTTTCAAATGGATAAAAATTGACAAGAACTAAATCTATATCTTCAAATTTAGATGACTTCATCTGGTGTTGATGAGATCTATTATTCCTTTTATTTAAAATTCCCGCGTGTATCTTTGGATGTAAAGTTTTAACTCGACCATTAAGAATCTCTGGAAATCCAGTAAAATCAGATACTTCTTTACAATTATATCCAAGCTTTTTTATTTTTTTAAAAGTGCCCCCAGAACTTATTATTTTAATATTATGCTTTTTCAGAGAATTTAAAATTTTTTTCAAATTTTGTTTGTCTGAAACTGAGATAAGTGCCTGTTTAATTTTTTTCATTAAATCTTAGATATTTCCCATTTTATATCATGATTAACATTTTCAGTTGACCCAGAGATGTATACATTTTGATTTTCAATAAATTTATTTTTATTACCAAAATACAGTCCAGTTTCAACATTTATAGATCCAAATTCTGTATAAAATTTCCATCCTGAGTTTTCTAATTCTATTAAAACAGTTTTGTTATCCTGAGTTTTTGTAACTTTAGAATTTGGCATTAAATGAAATCTAATTTCAAAATTTGAGGATTTAAAATTATTTTTTTTGCTAAGCTTGTCTTTACCAATTAATTTATTTTTTTCAGGATAAAATTCTAATGACCTTTCATGAATTATACCAAATTCTCGTAAATAACCATCATGTGATCCTTTAATTAACCAATAGTTTTTTTCAAAAACTACATTTTTATTTAAAATACGAAAATTAGTTTTATTTTGTAATGATCCCTTAATACTTTTTTTAAAGTTTGTTACAGATGTATTATCAAGCACCAAAGTCGTATGTGCAGCAGTAGATCGTGAGATTTTATTTAATCTATGGTTTAAATTTTGATGATATCCACAATTGCAAAAAATTTTTTTATCTTTATAAATAATCTCAAACGACAAAGGTCCGCTCTGATAATTTTCTATGAATTTATTTTCTGGATTATTTCCAATATCCATAGCTAAAAGAAAATTTTTATTTCTTAGGATACCATAGCCCCCTAGTTCTATTTTTGTATTTTTGAAAGAATATTTTTGTTGAGTTAAGTATTTATCAAATTCTTCTAAATTTGATTCATTGTTCCCATTAAATAATAAGCTCGCTTTATGTGATCCCCATACAAAATTATATCCTTTACCAAGATGAAAAATAATTTCATCAAGATATTCAGGTACCACATTTGATGAATCTTTAATTAATTCCCGTATTAGTACGAAATATTTTATATAAAAAGCCAACTGTCTAATACTTCTAGATTTTGGGAAATACTCAGAGTCAAAAGATAAATTTATAATTTTTTTTAATAAATCTAATCCATAATTTAAAAAGTTTTCATGATCATAAGCAAGACCCACAAGTATAACTGCAGTACAACCAATTAGCTTGTTGTTATAATCTTTAGATCTATTGATCTCGTTTATTAAATGATTTATTTGTTTAAAAATTAATCTATTAAATTTTTTTTTATATTCTAAATTACCTTCATCATATATCAATTTTGAATTAGATATCCAAGAGATTATTCTTTTGGCAAGAATATCTATATCCCATAACTCCTTGTTAAATTTTTGATTTTTTCTAATCCAATTTTCAATGATTGAAATACTAATATTTTTTGAAGATTTCAAATCAATTGAAAATAACCAAAAAAAATTATTTAACTTTTTAAAATCTTGCTCTTTAATTTTTTCAAGATCCCAAATTTTTTCTGTTTCAAAATCTTCAATTTTATTTTTTTTTTTATCATACTTAATAATACAACTTAGTATGCTAAGAGAAGGTTTGTGAATTAAAGAATTATTTTCTTTAGAAGAAATCTTCTTGTCGTAAATTTTTGAGTTTAGATAAATTTCTCTAAGAAGATTAAAAAATGAAGCAAAAAATTCATTTATAGACATTTTACACTTTTTTCAGTGTTTCTATATTTTTTTTAATATTGCCCTCATTTTCTTTGAAAATTGTAGTGCCAGATACAAGAATATTTGCCCCAGCATTTAAAACATCTTTTGAGTTAGAAAAATTTATTCCACCATCAACTTCAATATCAAAAATATAATTATTTTTAACTTTTATTTCTTTTAAAGTTTTAATTTTTTTTAAGACATCAGGAATAAATTTTTGGCCACCAAAACCCGGATAAACACTCATAACCAAAACTAAATCAATATCTTTTAAATTACTCTTAATTATATCTATTTCAGTATTTGGGTTTAATGATACTCCAACAATTTTTTTTAAACTTTTTATAAGTGAAATTGTTTCCTTGATATTTTCAGTAGCTTCAGGATGGAAAGTTATGATATCTGCACCCGCATCTGAAAAATCTTTTATATATTTATGAACTGGTGAAATCATTAAATGCACATCAAACGGTAGTTTAGTATATTTCCTTAATGTTTTTATAACAGGTGGACCAATAGTTAAATTAGGAACAAAATGTCCATCCATTACATCTACATGAATTAAATCTGCTCCTCCATCTTCCAACTTTTTAATTTCATTTCCAAGTTGACTAAAGTCTGCAGATAAAATTGATGGTGAAATTTTTATTTTTTTCATTTGATACTTTTAAACTAGTATCAATTTTTGTTTTTTTTTTGAATTAATTTTTACCAAAAAGTTTGTAAATTTCCCCTGCAATTTCACTTTCCAATGGAAATGAGAGCATACCCATCACTGAGTAACCCATTAGATATGGCATAAGGTAAAATCTGAACATATAAAAGAACCATGCAACATACAAAGGAACTAGTGGTCCAATGATGAAAGTAGGAGTAATGAATTTGAATAATTTTATTATTGGGTTTGTATATTTAACAAAAACCCTCATAAAAAAAAATTCAGAGTCTTCTCTTTGAAATATATTCATTGCGGATCTTCCAATAAGTGTCCACATTATTATTCCAAGTATATAGTCAATTACTAAAATATAAAATGGCATATTAATTTGAGATTTAAAAGGGGGCGATAAACGCCCCCTTAAATATTTTATTTAGTGTTGTTTACCAAGAATAGTTTTACCACTTGGTATACGAACTTCGTCTACCATTTTTTGAGTAGCCTTATCTGGTTCTTCAGTCATCAAACTTACAACAACCATTACAACCAAACATACACTAGCTCCAATTATACCAAAACGTAAGTGGTCAATACCTAACCAAGGTGTGTTACCCATAAATTTAGGGTATACATAAATTAGATACGCTGTTCCTGATGCTAGACCTGCAATCATACCTGCGATTGCTCCTTGTCTTGTTGCTCTCTTCCACCATACACCAAGTATTAATGGGAAGAACAATCCAGACATTGCAAAGTCAAAAGCCCAAGCTACTGCACCAAGGATACTAGTAATCCTCATTGATGCAATATATGCTCCAGCAGCACCAATTACGATTAGTAGTGCTCTTGCAACTAACAATCTTTTTCTTACATCTGCTTTTGGATCAATGATTTTGTAATAAATATCATGTGATAAAGCATTTGCGATTGCAAGAATTAAACCATCAGCTGTTGACATTGCTGCAGCCATTCCTCCAGCAGCAACTAGTCCAGAAATAACATAAGGTAAACCAGCAACTTCTGGAGTTGCAAGTACAACTACGTCACCTCTCATGAACCATTCGTTCAACTGAAGCATTCCATCTCCGTTGAAGTCTGCTATGTAGGCTTGTTTAACATTAATCCAAGCATTAACCCACTCGATCTGC
>Ga0160423_10002542_pt1 | contig 15203 bp, 21 predicted proteins | sample CRUFie14St8metaG_FD_108191 | JGI IMG/M metagenome (GOLD analysis project Ga0160423, IMG submission 108191) | Marine microbial communities from the Costa Rica Dome - CRUD Field 142mm St8 metaG | ecosystem: Environmental > Aquatic > Marine > Oceanic > Photic zone | place: Costa Rica: the Eastern... | reverse complement strand
GATTCATCATCAGCTAAGAATGTTTGTAAGTTTTGAGTTTCTTGGTCTTTCCACCATAGTTTTGGTGTATCCCAAGTACCTATCTGTTTAACACGAATAATCGGATCTTGTCCGAATAACATTACTGAGCTTGCAATAAAGATTACTGCGTTTTTAAAATATTTAAACATACTACCATTTAACTTTGTCTGCCCAGTATGCAGCTGACATCTTACCTTTTGCTATATTTCTACGGTGACGAGCTTTGAATGATTTTCTTTTCATCTTCATTCTTTTTGATTCACCTTTTTTAGGTTTTCCAGCAGTACTTGCGCCTTGTTGGCCAAAGCGAATTGTTTTTACTTTATCGCCAACTTTAGCAACCACAATGTGTGATTTCTTTGGATGACTTGGTGTACGCTTAGGTTTATTGAAACCTGACACGCCGGCTCTCTTTAATCTTGGATCTTTTGCCATTTTATTTACCTTTCTTATGTGTCTTTACAACAGGAACATTCATGGTTAATGAAGCTCCTCTATGTTTAACAAATTTACCCGAATGTTTCATTAAAGCAACTTTACCTTTCGGGCCTTTCATAAAGTGGTATCCTTTTGGTGCTTTTATCTTCATATCCTAATATAGTAATAATATCCTAATCTTCTCCAGGATTTATGCAGACTTCCTTATTTTTTCCATAGATCTACCTGCAAAATACGCCCCATATACTGTCATGAGTAACGTTTGATATACCGGGACGTATGAACTATTAATTTTAAACTGTCCCAAATTACCATCAAAAAAGCTTAACAAAACAAATACTACGGTTAAAAATATTAAAGTTATGGGCCTAATGTTTTTTGATAACCAAGATCCATGCTTCATATCAGCTTCCCACCTTGAACTAACCTGCTCTTGAGCTTTCTGTTCTGCGTTTGCTAATAAAGTTTCTAACTTTAGTTTTGCTTCTGCTTTTTCATCATCAGAAGTGTGGAGGTTATCAATAATACCTCCCACATCTTTTAACACTCCACCTGATAATAATTCCATTATTTTAGGCATCGCTTTCTCCTTCTTCATCATAGCTACCATCCATTGTAGCTAATATGATATTTCTTAATCTAGTATCTTTAGTTACATCAAATGCATATAGATTTTTCTGCCCTTTTAATTTCATAGTAACTATCATTTGTTCTACCAAATCATCCAATTGGTCAGAAGCTTCTTGTGCTTCATCAACGTAAATACTTTTAATCTTTTCCATTCTCTTCTTTACCTTTCGGAGCTGCTGGTTCTGCTTTAGGTTCTTCTGCCATCATTGCCTGTAATTCTTGTTTCCAATTATACCCCGCCCTTTTTGCGAGTGTAGCGGAGGAAACAATACCCAATGATTTATGAATTTGCATAACTTTTGCTTGAGCTTCCATGTCTTCTTTTATTATTTCAGGGAATTCTAATGACATTGGAATATCAACTGTGTTAACCGGTTTCATTGTAGCTTTTCTTCCACCTATCATTTTTTGAGCTTGTTCTGTTACATACTCTGGATCTTTACCTTCATGAATCATTGTATTGATTTCTGACATAATATTAATCATAGATTCTTGAGCATATTCTGGAACCCTTACAGTCTTTGGTAATTGGCCTGCTTTAACAGCATGTTTTAAAACTTCCCTATACATAGTTTCAAAAGCTTCACCAAAGAATTCTTGTTTACCTCTAATGTATTGACTGAACGGTGTATCGGCTTTTCTTATTGAAGCATATACGTTTTGGTCAGCCCTTTGATTTAAGATGTGAATCGGTAAGCTTGTTCCAGCTCCGATTGTATATAAAATACCTAATCCATCTTCTTTAGCATCATCAGCATTAATTTGAGGTTTTTCAATTCTGTATTTAACATTTTCAGTCTCAACAAGCATAACCCCTCCTGCAGGAGCTCTTCTTTGTCTTTCTGTTGTTTCTGGCATACGGCCTGATATTTCTTTTACCCATACAACTTTAGAACGTTCATGGTTTAATCTTATTCTATCCATCAACCAGTCTTCATAATACTTAAGATGTCTCATAACTGGTTGTAATGGTACTCTACCTCTTATCTCGGTATCAATACCAAACTTGATAAATTGTACAGAAGGATTTTCAGCCAATGTGTTTTTAGATTTATAACCTCTTAGTTCACCAAATTGACTATTAGCTAAATCATTATAACCTATATCTCTTACCCAGATATCTTTATTATAAGATTGTTTAGTACCTGTTGGAGTATAGTTATAATCCCAGTGATAAGCTAATCGGGTTTCAATATCACCTGGTGAAGACTCAACATCCATAATTTCTTGAGGTCTTATTCTTCTTACTTTTACTTGACCAGAGATTGGATTAACATAATAACCAATAAACAATTCACCTTCTATAAAAGTCATACGTACAAAGTCTTTTTCTCTTTTAACCATTTGATTATTATATCTGAATTGGTTTAATATATTTTCAACCTTTTTATTATCAACTTCTATTTTTAAACCACCCCCTATTGTATAGTGTGTCCAGTTTTCAATAATAGAACGACAATGTGGGTCATTGAAATATTTATATAATACTGCCTCTTGCATTTGATGAAGCTCAGCAGTAGTTTGACTGTACCTCATATTTGGATAAGAACTACCAAAGAAAGTATAACCACCGAGGAATCTTTCAAGCAATCTTTGAGATTTAGCTTCTTTAGGTTTTACTTCAGGTTGTTGATGTTCATATAAAAAGAAATTATCTTGTGGGTGATCATCAACATAATTATCTTCAAAAGGTTTTGAAGTATTTACATTTTTTAATCTCCATTTCTTTTCTTCTTGTATTCCATCTTCAGCCGCTTTTGCTGCAGCTTCTTGAACCTCTTTACGACTATAAGGTCTTATATTATCCCATAGATCTTTTAATTTACCCATTATTTCTCCTAGTTATTATACATGTATGAATCGTCAAAATCCAATCCATCTCCAAAATTATCACTTAATCCTTTATTAATATTTGCTTCTTCAGTAGTATATTCTCTTTCATTGTTTACCAGATTATAAATACTACCCGCCATACTTTGTAAAAGGTCAATAGTACCACGTGGTTTGTGGTCTACTTTATTTTTCTTATAATCAATCTCAGCTCCAATTGCTTCTCTTTTCCAGTATTCATGGGCTGGAATTGAAAGCCTTTCATCATACAAAGCATCTTTTAAAGCTTGCATTGCAGCCATAGTTTGACCTTCAGTACTTTTTCTAGATAAACCATCTCCTGTTGTAGAACGCTTATCTAATATTAATTTAGTAGCGGTTCTATCAATCGATAGTCTACCCACTTTAAATCCTTGATTTCTTAAAATTTGAATAGAGTCTACAGATTGAAATCCATCAAAAGTAATTAAACCTAAATAAAAACCCATTCTTTGAATTTGATATACAATCTCTCGAATATCACTTAATAAAATTTCTTCTCCTTTTGCGGCTGATACTCTACCTAAAAAATCAAAATTAATATGTGGTAATCTTACATTAGTCATCTTATTACCAAAAGCTTCAATCTCAACTTGTTGTCTTTCAACAAAGTGTGAAGCATGACACATTGAAATACCTACAGCATCTTTTCTTAGTCCCAAGTCAATATGCATATAACGAGTATACTGACCTGTACCCGGTCCCGGCCCATACCCCGGCTTAAAAGTCCTTTTATCTTCAAGGAAAGGATTTTCATGAGAAGCTCTATCTACCATTTCTATCTTACTCCTATCTTTAATAAAAGGTCGGGTAGACTCAGTAGGAATACAAGCAATATCTCTTAAGAAATTTTCAGGATCTCTTAAATAGTTTGCTTTTAATTCCATTGGTACTTTTATCTTTGCCACTTATTCTCCAAAAAACATTAATAATACTTTACGTTTACCTGTATGTGTAGTTGCTTTATGCATTACAGGGTTGTTATCTTTTGCAGCCCCATAGATTACCCCTTTTAAATAGTGGTCTTCCACTTTAATATCTTTTTCATCTTCTTTATAATATAGATCACCACCCTTAAAATCTTGGGGATCACTTATTAAAATAGAACTACCATATCTACACCAACTCATGTGGTTATCTATTAGTACTCCGTCTTCTTCTTTACAACCGTCATAATGCCAATCATGGCCTGATACCTTATTTTCAACAACCCAATAACTTGGCTCACTAAATTTTAAAGGTTGACCTGTGCAAACTCTGTATGTATCAGCTACCTTTTTAATAATAGGATTAGATTCAAAATCGTGACTACGTTTATTAACAGTTTTAAGTTGTCTTAATTCGTTAGCATCAACTTCTGATAAAATGTTTTCTATCTGGATCATGCTTCAGCTGCTTGTTCATCATTTACATATTCTGGAACTTCTAAATAATCAATAACATTTAGTATAGCTTGTAAATAACTTAAATCATGCACATCATTATATGTTTTTAAATCTTTAGGTAGCTTACCTCTGAATTCTTTTAAAACTCTAATAGTATCATCAAGTCTTAAACCTTGTTCTTCAGGATCATACGTAAAAATATCTTTTATTAAATCTTCTTTCATACTTCTAAAGCCCTCCTAAACCATCCAAATAAGAATTTTTCTTGTTCTGGTCTTTTATCCACAATATTCATATAATGTTTTACTCGATAGCATCTTACTCTTTCAAGTTCAACATTTTCTAAAGCCTTACGGGTAGCTGGTCCAACTGCCCCGTCAACTTCAATTCTTCCTGATTCCCCATGTTTACCGTTTGCTGCCCTTTGTACTACTTTAGCAGCATTACCGTAACCCATGTTCAAAACCATATCAAAATAAATATATCTCAAAGCTTCAGGCATTTTTTCAATCTTATATCTTTCCCAATAATCTTTTCGGTATATCTCTTTAGCCTCTTCACGAGTTAAATTTTTAATATCAAGATCGGGATAAGCTTTTTTACTAACTCCAAAGTTAGTTTCCCCACCTAGATCATTAGGGTCGTTTACATAACCACCTTCATGTTCTAAAACTTTATCAATACAATCTTCAAATCTCATAGTAACTCCTTAATACCCAAAGGTCTTTATCAACCTAATTAATATTTCAACATCTGCTTTAGCTCGATGTTGCTCTTTAAAACTAAAGCCAAAATACTTTGCAACTTCCCCTAAACGATAAGACTTTAAATTAGGTCGCTTTCTTTTTATAAATTTTAAATAATCTATGAATCGTAAGCAAGACAATCTTCTATCATTCTGTACTAAAAAACGCTTATCAAACGAAGAATTATATGCTATTATACGTTTATTTCTCAAAAAACCATATAAATCATCTTTTATTTCACTAAAAGCAGGGGCTTCTACAAAGTCACTTTCTTGTAATCCTGTTAACCTGGTTACAGGTGCAGGAATTCCTTTATTGGGTTTTATAAGGGTTGAAAATTCTTCTTGTATTTTACCACGCCAATACCTTACAGCATGTATTTCTATGATTGAATCTTTTTTTGGATTGAAACCTGTAGTTTCAATATCAAGAATGATCACACCAGGTGAAATCATTATTTTACTTCTTTGATAATCTCTAATGAATCAGTATCAATTACAAAGTACTTACTCATGTCAAAATACTTAGGACCTTTTGCTTCCCAAAGACTTCGACTTCTAACAAACATATTTAGCTTTTCAATACCTACAGATTTACCTTCTTTGATTTTACGTTCAAGAAATGAATCAGGATAACGAGGTGAACTAATTAATACAATAACGCCTGGTATACTACCGTGCCTCATAAAACGTGAAGTCATACGATTCATAACTGCATTATACATTTCTTCACCTGCATCATACATTTCTTCATTTGATTTTTTAGAATCTTCAGTTACTTCAAGGAAATTAGCCTCATCAATAACTGCTGAATATACATTATAACCCAAAGCAGATAGAGCAGAACTGGTACCAGCATAAATACAAGTATTATTTCTGTCTATTCTTATTTCTCTACTAAATCTCGGGTTAGCAGGAAAATAGTCCTTATTAAAACCGGACTGGAAGCGTTCCCAACAATATGTAAACACAACTCTTCGGGATTGAACTTCGGATCTTGATAATAGCATAATACAAATAACACTATTATCAGCTAACCCATAGGCCTGCTGTGGATTCTTGTGCATACACATTTCATACCACAACAACCATAATATTATTGAGGATTTAAATGATTTACCTGCCCCAATAGCTTCTAAAAATATAGCAAGGTTTACTTCTCTATTCTTTCGGTCATTCCATAAGTCACAAACATCCGCATAAACCGAATCAAACATTTTACCTTCTAGTCCCAAAAAATAAGGATCATTTAATAATGTTTCAATAGGTATATCTTTAAATTGTTTTATTGTTTCATCATTCCAATCATAAAGAGCCCCACCTTCTTGGTTATCATAATCACTTATCCATCTTTCCGCTTCACTTAATAGTGGATCTTTATTTGGATCATCAATCATCTGTTACCTCCGCTTCTAATGCATCTGATTCTTTTTTATAATCAAACTCTTTACCAACAATACGTCCCTGTGTTTTAAACGGTACAATAACTTCATCCATGATTTCAGTTAAGATACGTTTACCTACATTCTTAGCAGCGTTTTGCATAATGATCTTGAATATCTGATCTACAAATGCTTTAACAGTTGTAGTATCAAGGCTAACTTCTTTTTTAAGTTTAGGTCTTAATTCTTTTGCTTTAACAATTTTATCAGTTATCTTCATAACCAATTCAATGTCTTGATTAGTTAAATAACCCTCTTCAGGATTTTCCATATCTCTTCTACGTTGCATAACATAAGTTACTAATGCATACATACCTTTAATATCTTCATCAACAGAAGTTAAATGTTTTTCTTCAATAATTTGAGCATTTTCAAAATACTCCATAAGATTAGCAGGCAATCCTGCTTGTCTATTTAAATCTTGCCATAAGCCAGTATTATTTGGGTTAGTTATTTGACGGTCATGATATGTACACTGTCCGTAACCAGGATGATCAGTACCATCACCAGCAGGTTTTAAACATACATAACCTTCAGGCATTGAGTTTCTTTGAGTACCGCAAATACGGCGGGTGCGTTGATTATTCTCCCCTAATAGGTAAACTTCATAAGGTGATACCTTATCAATTTTAGGTTTAGTAGAACTAGCCAACTGACCTGCTTTTTTAACAGTGTTCTCAAGTTGCTTTTTCTTATCCAAAATAGCTCCTTCATTTTTTCTTTCTCTTTTTCTTTCTAGAGAAAGGAGGTTTTGCTTTTACTTTTTTAAACTTCCTTAAAGGTGTAGTTTTAAATTTACGCCTTATAGGAAATGCAGATGTACCGATTGCAGTTGTTATTCTTTTTGTTTTTGTCATTATCCTGTAATCTCACTGTGTACTAGTATACCGTCTGCATAGAAATTATTATTTTTTGTTCGTATTGTGTATGTCCAATGTTTCCTTGGGAATCCTTCTAGCCTATGTACCTGAGCATAATACTTTCCATTAAGTACTTGTAATAAGTCGTTTGGTTGTATTTCTACAGAATCTAAATCATAGTTAGATTTACTTAAAGAGGGATTTTGAGATACCATTCGACCGTCTTGTCTATAGATAGGGTGATCTGAAGTTAATATTAATTCTTTTAATACTTCATCATCTTGAGTAGCTGTAACCTGATTACCTGTAACCGGTACAGATAGCATAATTTTATATAAGTTTTCATGTAATCTTTTTTCAATCTGTTGTATTTCTACTTCTTCTTCTTGTCCGGTTTCCCAGTTATAAGACATAACCATATCCCCAACATTTAAATCATGTATGTTTGCAGTACCATCTTTTAAACTAACGGGTATGTTTTCATAAATACATAAACCGCCTCCTGGTCCACCGCCACCACCAATAAATGTAATATTACCGGTAATAGTTGCAGTAGCACTATTGTTTGTTAGTGTTAATGTGTAAGCACCTGTACCGTCTTTATTAGAAGGTGAGTGAGTCCATCTTGTTCTAATGTATCGTGTTCCTGAATTATGACTACTAAATAAACTATTACTATTAGCTGATGTTGTACTTATAAAACCTGTACCACTATTACTTGTACCAAAAAAACCTGGGTCACCACTACTGGATATAGCTAATTTAAATGAACCAAATGGTCCACCCGTAGTAGATAAAGAACAACTTGTTCCACCACTACCATTAGATACTGTCATCTGTGCATCTTTACTAGATGTTTCAGTACCACCAGGAAAACCAGTAAGATTTAATCCAGTGTTATCTACAACACTCCAAGATGTTGCTGGAGCTAAATCGTGATCATAGTTATAGAACTCAGTTATTGAATGAGGTGCACTACCGTCAGGCCTATCACTAGAAGCATTCTCGGTATTAATAGTAGCAACAGTACCGTCTGATAACTCTTCTAATGAGGTATTAGCAGTAGTTCCACTTCTACCAAATTCAGTATTAATATCACTGAAACTTATCTGTCCAGATGAGGTAAGAGTCATTTACTATTTCTTTCTTCTTGACATAACTGCTCTAGCTTTCTTTGCTAGATCTCTATCAGCTTTACCCCAAGTAGTTGGAGATTTAGTTGCAAAGCTATGAACTCTTGCCATTGCCCATGCAGCTTGTGAAGCTCCGGGTCTATGGCCAGTTCTATAAGCTGCTTGACCTCTTTTGTATACCTGTCTTAATATCCCTTTTGGTATACCAGTCTTTTTAGCAACACTAGCTAAAGATTTGTTATGACCGCCTTTTTTCTTAGCTTTAGCGGTTACTCTTCTAGTTTTCTTTTTATGTGTACCTGGCATTATTTCTTCTTCTTTTTCTTTAAAATAGCTTTTTGTAAAGCCATTGGTAATTTCTTTTGAGCTGGTGTTAAGCCATTAGCTTTAGCCATTACTCTTTTTTTCTTTTTTTTCATAGCCATAGCCATTACTCTTTTCTTTTTAGGTTTAGCTTTAGCCATAACTCTTTTTTTCATACCGTATCCTGCTTTAACTCTTTTCTTTTTAGCAGGCTTTTTCTTTCCATAATGTGAGGGCATTATTTTCTCCTTTTACGTTTTGTAGTTCTCTTTTTACGTTTGGTGGCTGTTTTATAAGCACCATACATTCTTTTATACTTTTTAGTATATTTACTAGTTTTTGTTTTACGAGGTTTTCCCGTCTTTGGATCTATATCAGTTGCAAAAAAACCATAAGCTGATGGATCCGAAGATTTTGTTTTACGACCTCTAGCAATTTCCCTTTTCTTTTTTGCTTTATCCTTTTTTGATAAACCTGAAAGATAACGCTTTTCTAACTTACCACCCGGTTTTAAAACTCTTTTTTTCTTTCTTGTAGCCATATCTATACCTTGGTATATTACTTTGTGGATTTTTTGCTTTCCACTTTTTATGTTGGTTAGCAGTTCTGCCTTCACGAGCCCACTTTCTGTTTAAAGCTTGACGCTTTTGTTTTCTAGCTTTTGCTTGTCTATTCGGCATAATAAAAATTATTAATTAACATCCCTAAAAACAATGTTTAATCCCCACTCCATATAGATAACTTTCTTTCTAATTCTTTTATAGCTTCAATTAATAAAGGTACTAGTTTAGCATAATCTAAAGTCTTATAGCCATGACCAATTGGTGCATCTTTAATAATCTCGGGTAATACTTTTTCAACTTCTTTAGCATTTAAACCAACTTGCATATTTTCATTCTCATAACCCAGGCTTCTTGCCACTTCATTTTGTTTCCAATAATAACCATTGAGTTGTTGTACCTTACTTAATGCATTTTCAATAGTCCCGTGGAAATCTTTTAATCTTGGGTCTGAATAAAAAGCTGTAATATCATTTGTAGCTCTTATCTCTCCTGCAGTACCCGATGCTGATGTGTTAACTCCTAAACTATTAACTTGTGCATTAGAACCAGTCGTAAATCCACCACTAGGACCAGTTGGCCCTGTTGGTCCGGTAGGTCCTGTTGGTCCTGTACCTCCGCTAGATCCTGTGGCACCTTTTTGACCTTTAGCTCCTCCACTACCCGTAGGTCCGGTAGGTCCTGTTGGTCCAGTACTTCCTCCAGCCCCAGTAGCACCTTTCTGTCCTTTAGCTCCTGTATCTCCTTGAAGCCCAACGGGTCCTGTACCCCCTGTTGGACCTGTTGGTCCTGTTCCGCCAGTTGGTCCTGTACTACCTGTAGCACCTTTTTGTCCTTTAGCTCCTCCTGACCCTGTTGGTCCTGTTGGACCTGTTGGTCCAGTACTTCCTCCAGCTCCAGTAGCACCTTTTTGTCCTTTATCTCCTTGAACTCCCGCTGGTCCACTAGGCCCTGTAGATCCTGTTGGCCCAGTAGGTCCCGTACCGCCTGTAGCCCCTTTTTGTCCTTTATCTCCTGCTGATCCTCCGGGTCCTGTCGGTCCGGTAGGTCCTGTACCCCCTGTTGAACCTGTAGCACCTTTTTGTCCTTTATCGCCTTGAAGCCCAACTGGTCCTGTACCGCCTGTTGGACCTGTTGCTCCTGTGGCACCTTTTTGCCCTTTATCTCCAGCCGATCCTCCTGGTCCAGTAGGTCCGGTAGGTCCTGTTGGTCCTCCAGCTCCTGTAGCACCTTTATCTCCAGATGGACCTGTTGGCCCTGTTGGTCCAGTATCTCCTTGAACTCCTGCTGGCCCTCCTGCTCCTTTTTGTCCTTTAGCCCCAGCTGATCCAGTTGGTCCAGTAGGTCCGGTAGATCCCGTTGGACCTGTTGGCCCCGTAGGTCCTCCAGCTCCTGTAGCACCTTTGTCCCCCGCTGGGCCTGTTGGTCCCGTAGGTCCTGTATCTCCTTGAACACCCAATGCTCCTTTTTGTCCCTTATCTCCAGCTGGTCCTGTTGGGCCTGTACTCCCTCCTGGACCTGTTGGTCCTGTAGATCCTCCAGCTCCTGTAGCACCTTTTTGTCCAGTAGGTCCTGTTGGTCCTATTCCTCCAGTATCTCCCGTAGCACCTTTCTGTCCTTTATCTCCTTGAACTCCTGCGGGTCCAATTCCCCCTTTTTGTCCTTTATCTCCCGCATCTCCTGTTCTGGCAAATGTAACATTAATATCTTCACCCTCAGAAAATGGGCTAGCAGTTGAACTATCAACGTTACTAACAACTATTGTAAAGTAACCTGTATTTTCGGTAAGGGATGAAATTGTAAATAATAAAAATTGTCCAGCATCGGTTTTATTAGAAATTTTAACATGACCTTTAATAGTAGAAGTAGAATCATCTATAGTTCTTAAAAAACTTTGAATATCAGAACCTTCTAAATCACTATCGTCAATATAAATATTGGTAGCAGAACTTCCTGTGCTGTTATTTAATCTTAACCTACCAGCTCCGGGATCTGCATTTGAAGTGGAAGTACTAAAATCATAATTAAAAGATGCCCCACCAAACGACCCTGTTGGTCCCGTTGGACCTGTAGATCCTGTCGGTCCCGTAGGTCCTGTTGGGCCTGTAGATCCTGTTGGTCCTGTTGGTCCACTAGGTCCAGTATCTCCTTGAACCCCTACTACTCCTTTTTGTCCTTTATCACCTGATGGCCCTCCTGGGCCTGTCGGTCCTGTTGGTCCTGCTGGTCCTGTTGGTCCTGTAGATCCCGTGGCCCCTTTATCTCCCGCGGGTCCTGTGGGCCCTGTTGGCCCGATAGGTCCTTCTACTACTGAAGCTGCTCCTTTTTGTCCTTTATCACCTGATGCTCCTCCTGGTCCGGTAGGTCCAGTAAGTCCTGTTGGTCCAGTAGGTCCGGTACTTCCTGCAGCCCCTGTAGCTCCTTTATCTCCTGCTGATCCTGTTGGACCTGTTGGTCCGGTAGGTCCAATAGGTCCTTCTACTACTGAAGCTGCTCCTTTTTGTCCTTTATCACCCGTTGGCCCTCCAGCTCCTGTTGCTCCTTTTAATCCTGTTGGTCCGGTAGGTCCAGTAAGTCCTGTTGGGCCTGTTGGTCCCGTAGGTCCTGTTGGTCCTATTCCTCCAGTATCTCCCGTAGCACCTTTATCTCCTGTTGGTCCTGTTGGACCTGCTGGTCCTGTACTGCCTGTTGGTCCACTAGGTCCGGTTGGTCCTGCGGGGCCTGTACTTCCTGTTGGTCCTGCGGGACCGGTTGGTCCTGCGGGGCCAGTAGCACCTGTAGCGCCTTTGGCTCCTGCGCCAGTACCTAAGTTTTTAAATTGTTCAGTTGATGCCATTGAGATGCCTCATTATACTTGACCCCTAATAGTATCCCAAAGGAGTTTGCAGAATGTGGCAATAGACGCAGGGACAATAAACCAAAATGCTTTTTGTGTTCTTTTACGGAATTCACTGTTAAGACGGGTTTCAGCCCATAAACCAGTTTCTGGATTAAATAGATTTTCCTTTATAAACTTCAGGTCTTCTCTATTCTTTTTACTTAATTCCTCAAACTTTTTATCCATCGCATCTAAACGATAAATAATTAATTTTAAGTCTTCTCTATCTTTTCCGTTCATGGTTAACCTTATTTTGGTGAAGATAATGGATATATCCTAGCCTTTAAATATAAATCAAAAATCAGAAAAGAAACAAATGATTATGATTATATTACATCATAATGTTATTTTCGAAAATTTATGTCATTAACTTGGCTCGAAGAAAAGATAGAAGGACCCAAGTTGAAGCAACTTTAAATAGTGCTAATATACCAGATAGTATTCCTATAGAATATATTGAAGCAGTAGATGGTCAAGCACTACCTCCTGATGATACTTATAATATAATAGAAAATTTTACAGACCCTGGTACAGATAGAGTAATAACAACTGGGGAGATTGGATGTGGTCTATCTCATCAACTAGTTTTTGAAAAAGCTTATAGTGAAATGAGTGATGGAGAAAATATTTTAATATTAGAAGACGACTTAGCAATAGATCCTTATTTTATGGATGAAGTAGAAAAGATTGAAATAGAATCTAAAGATATTGATTTTGATTTTATGTACTTGGGTAGAAAGAAAGTAAATGAACATGCAGTAGAAGACAGAGTCTCTGATTCATTAGTTAAACCAAGTTACAGTTATTGGACTTCCAGTATCTTATATTCTAAAAAAGGGCTTAAGAAAATATTAGACCTAGATTTTAAAAATAATATTTGTACTCCAGATGAATTTATACCTATGTTGTTAAATCAAGGTCAACCTCATATCAAAGAACATTTTGGCCCTCAAGATTTTATAGGCTTAGCTACATCCCGTAATCTCATATCTCAATATGCTGAATCTTTTGCCACAAGTGATACAGAACATAGTAGACCTTATCGAGAAGCAGTTGTTGATAAAAATGATTTTATAGCTTTAGCAATAGGCACTGATTATAATGATGGAATGAAAAGACTTGAAAAATCTTTTAAAAGATTTGGATATCCTTATGAATTATTAGGTGTAGGTGAACAATGGTTTGGTGGAGATGAAATAATAAATTATCCAGGAGCCGGCCAAAAGATAAATATTCTAAAGAAAAGATTACAAGAAATAGTCAATGAAGGTAATAATCCTATAATATTAATGTTAGACGGTTATGATACCATAGTATTAAGGTCTGTGATCACTCTGATTAAAAAATACAAGGAGTTAGGGGTCAATGTTTTATTTGGGGCAGAGAAGACTTGTTGGCCTGATACTAGCTTAGCACCCGATTATCCACAAACAGGTAGTGATTGGAAGTATTTAAATTCTGGACAATTTATAGGTAGGGCTCAAGACATATTAAATATACTTGATGAAGAAGTACAAGACTCTGATGACGACCAACTTTATTATAGTAAAAAATTCTTAAGTGGTAATTATGGTATTGACCTAGATTATAACTGTGTAATATTTCAAACCTTCGGAGGTACTGAAATAGAATTATTCTTAAATAAAACTTTTGCAGAGTTACACAATGTAGTAACTACAACTCAACCTTGTATCGCTCATGGTAATGGGCCTATAGATTCTAAGTATTATTTTAATTATGCTTGTAATTTTATATCAGGTAACTTTAGAGAAGCATTTGGTTATTTACAATTTAATGAAGAAAGTCAACTAGATGTTAATAATACAAGAATATTAATTAGTGTATTTGATACATCACCAGATCCGGAACATATATACCAATGTTTAGATTCACTACGTTTTGTAGATTATCCTCATGAGAAATTAGGTATTGCAATATATACTAATAATGAAACTAGAAAAAGAGGTATATCACGTTATTTAGCTCAAGGTGATTTTGCTAACTATGAAAGTATAATGTTAATACAACGTGGAGATGATAATTGGCTAAGGACTAAAAATTTAAAATTAGCTAAAGACTTTGATTATAACTTTAATATAAACTCTAATGTATATTTAGATAAGACTGATATCTTTCACGAATTGATTAGTCATGATAAACTAATTGTGGGTGCTCAATTAAGTCAAAAGAATTTTAATCTTAGACCAGAACATACAGAAGAAGATGATTTAATATTTAATAGAAATTACACAGGTTTATGGGCGGTATCATATCTAGATGCTTGTTATATGATTGACTGTTCACAAATTAATAAGATACAAACTTTCTTTGAAGACAACAGTGAACCAGGTACACACGCTGAAGCTACTTTCTGCTATAATCTTGTAGCAAAAGGTTATATACCATATATAACTAACATAGAAAAACAGTATGGAGAAATAATATCATGAACACTACCGATGCATTTGAAATGATAATCAACTATGATGAAAGAGCTAAACTAGAAGGCCCTGCTTATTCACCTGCTAATGATATATTAGTAGTACCATTCTGGACTGAAGAATTTTGTAAAGCTGTATGTATAGTAGCAGACTTAATGGATGAGTATAAACCTTACGGAGGTGATATAGATTCAGGCTATGCACCAGGTCAAGAAATAAGACTTAATCGTATTAGCCCTGTATTTTTTGAAAACTATACTCGTGACTGGGATGAAAGACTACATCAAAAGATTGGGAACTTTTATGATAATCCATGTAGGATACACGGACATAGAATGCCTTTTGTTTTAAAGTATACAATGGATACTCAAAAATCAATGGATCAGCATACTGATACATCGTTTATAACAACAACTATGATATTAAATGATAGTAGTGAATATGAAGGCTCAGCACTTACATTCCCTAGACAAAAATGGGATACTTCAAGCATCCCCG
>Ga0160423_10002541_pt1 | contig 15209 bp, 16 predicted proteins | sample CRUFie14St8metaG_FD_108191 | JGI IMG/M metagenome (GOLD analysis project Ga0160423, IMG submission 108191) | Marine microbial communities from the Costa Rica Dome - CRUD Field 142mm St8 metaG | ecosystem: Environmental > Aquatic > Marine > Oceanic > Photic zone | place: Costa Rica: the Eastern... | reverse complement strand
GATATATTGAAGGGGATAAAAGCGATAACATACTAGGCATTGAAGGAATCGGTCCTAAGCGGGCACAAGCACTAGCAAAAGAATATAAAACATTACCTAATCTTATTGATGCCCTGCCTATAAAAGGTAGAGCAAAGTATATTCAAAATTTAAACGCTGGTAAAGACACTTTGATTAGAAATGAAAAACTTATAAATTTAAGAAGATATTGTGAAGATGCAATCTGCGCAGGTAAGTATGGAGACGAGCCTCTTGAAAAACTTAAAAGTATGTAAAATTAATATTGAAAAAAGTTCATTAGCTAAAACTTTAGAGAAAGCATACGGAATTGAATGGGGTTTTAGTCAAGAAACCCCACTAGATTCATATCATCATTTAAGGGCTTGTATAATTAAAGATATAGTTATAGAGCCTGGAGAAATATTACCAGTTCCAACAGGTATGTACCTTCAATTATTGAGTCCGCAATATATAGTTGAAGTAGGCACAGATCATGATTTGGCTTTTAACGAGGGTCTCACAATATTTGACGCTCCCATGCTTTTCAGTTACACGTTTAGGAATGAAATGTGGTTGTTAATTAAAAATAATTTTAACAAAGCACAAATCATACAGCCTACTAAAAAATTAGCAACTTTTTCCGTCAGACAACTGCCACAAATGGTAATAAATTATGTTGATGCGATAGAAGAATCTAATTTAAATTTTAGAACTTCAAAAAAATTTATTCAAGATATTAAGAAAAAAATATCTCCTGACATTTATGATATTAAAAAACAACGTCTATCTAAATTTTATTCAAGAGAAGATATAGATAAATACATTAGGAGGCATAATGGAAGTTAAATTAATCAGTTATTCTCAACCGCTAAAGGAAGATGTTTTTACGGATTGGAATGCAAAAGAATTAATAGCATACGCAGCTAGAGTATCAAATCCTGATAATCAGAACAACAAGGAGACAGTTGATAGATTATTAAAATATTTAATAAAGCATCAACATTGGTCACCCTTTGAGATGGTTAGTGCTTGTTTAGAAATAACAACAACTCGTGATATCGCTAGACAAATATTAAGGCATCGTAGTTTTAGTTTTCAAGAATTTAGTCAACGTTATGCTGACCCTACTCAATCATTAAAAAGAGTCACTAGAGATGCAAGATTACAAGACACTAAAAATAGACAAAACTCTATTGAAACAGAAGATGATGAATTACAAAATCAATGGACTATTCAGCAAGACACCGTGTGGTTAGCTGCGTATAAAGCGTACAAATGGGCTATAGAAATGGGCATTGCAAAAGAACAAGCACGAGCTGTACTACCAGAAGGAATGATGGAATCAAAATTGTATATGAATGGAACTATTAGAAGTTGGATTCACTACATACAATTGAGAAGTGCAAATGGTACACAAAAGGAACATATGGAAATTGCAAAAGCGTGTGGAGAAGCGATTGCTAAAATATTTCCATACACATTTGAATGATTGCTTTATTAACACAATATTATAGAGGTCTAGGTCATTCACAACGTATTAAATTTATCGCTGAAAAAATTAAAAAGGATGTAATAATATTAGATCAATTATTTGCTCCTCCCTTAGAATATAAAGTTCCCCACGAAGCTTTTTTAAAGGATTATAATGTGGGAGACGTGAGTAATATGTTTCAATTTATTATGCAAGAAACGTTGATCAACTTTAGAATAAAAGCATTTATAACAGCAATAGACAAACATAATGTAAAAACTTTAGTTTGTGAAGGCTTTCCGTTTTGTAGGCATCAATTTGCTCACGAATACATACGTTACTTTGAGGAGTGTAAAAAAAGAAATATAAAAATTGTTATATCTGTGAGAGATTTTCCCTGGGATGAACCTCATGATAATTCATTGCAAGATTGGGTTCTTTACACGCAAAACTTAATCTGTAAGCATTATGCGGAGAAAGTGCTTGTGCATGGTGATCCTGAAATAATGCCCCTTTATTCTGACAGACGCAGACAAGCTAACAGTGTTACAATTATTAATGATTTGTCTGACAAAATAATTTATACGGGTTACGTATGTGATGAATCTATGCCTATACATAAAAAGAAAAATAATATTATTTATGTAAGCACTGGACTCAATAAAGAGGAAGGTCTTTTATTGTTTAAAAATCTATTACAAATTGCTAAAGATTTTGAAGAATATATTTTTATTATGACGGTTGCTAATAGATATATTACTACAAAAACAAAGAAAAAAGGTAATGTAATAATGGCAGAGTACATTCCAAACTTGAGAAACAAATTGATAAACTGTTCAGCATACATTACATATGGGGGCTATAATGCAACTGTAGAAATACTTAAAAGCCGTATACCATCTATTATAATTCCAAGACAAGATGGTCAAAAAATGGAACAGTTTATAAGAGCTTATACATTTGAGCCGCATGGTTTTTATGAGGTTGTCACTCAGCAAGAATTGCATTCAATTGGAAGCACTTTGAAAAAAGTTCTCAATAATAAACCAAAAAAATTTAAATATAAACTTAATGGAGCAACGGAGTCAGCGAATGTCATCAAAAAAATACACTATGGATGATGTCTTAAAACAAGAGGAGTTATGGAAGAGGCTTATAGTCAAAAATGAGCTAACACTTCTAAAACTTTATTTGTTTAAAGGTGATTATTCAAAACCATATGATGAAGCAGAAAAAGATGCATGGATTATAAGAACTCTCAGGGATAAAAAACAAAGGTATAAGTTTAAATCATGTAAAAATTTAGTGTTAGTAGGAAGTGGTATGTATCCTTACTCTATGTTTGATGTGCACAAGCAATATCCACACATTAAACAAATAGGAATTGAAATTGATAAAAATAGGTGCGTGATAAGCAGAAAGCTGATTGCAGCAAGCCCTAGTAAAGATTCAATAAAAATAGAATTTATTGATGCTATTGATTATGATTATTCTTGGTTGGGAATTGATGATCTAATATTTATTTCTGTAGATGTGGACAGTAAAAAAATAATTGAAAAGATTATAAAAACGAGTAAGGCGCAAGTTAATATCTGTGCGCCTTATAACAAAACTTGGTTACGTAACCTTATTTCTTCTTTTTCTTAGCTTTGCGTTTTTTCTTAGCTCGTTTTTTGTATTTAGGCATTGAGCGTTTAAAAACGTCAGGAGCAATACTCATTTTGCCTTAACGGTTTTGACAGTTTGTAGAAGCGGGTTTTTTACCTCTTTGACAGTTAAAGTATCGCCCTTACGATAATACTCTTTAGTTTTTTGCATTTCAGCATCATCATACATTTCACGGGCGCCATAACGACTATCGCCGATACGTTCTACTTTTCCATCTCCTATACCACTACCATATGAATTTCTAGCCATTATTATCTCATATCTTTAATGACTTTGCCACCCATACCTCTAGTGACATCTTCTTTTGCAACTGTGACTTTACCGCCCATGTTACCACCAGACTTTGGACCACCTGATACAAATTCACTTGCATCTCCAGAAGTATCCATTGTGTCTGGACCTTGACCGATCAATCCTGGCGCTTCTTTTAGCATTTTAGTTTGACCTGTCATACCTGTTTTACGCGGATCAGTTGATCCAGTAAACTTGGATCTTTCAGTGCCGCCCATAACAGTATCGCTAACTTTTGCATAGCTAGCTTTTTGCTCCATTGGCTGCTTCATAGTTTTATTAATCATAGCCATAATTAATTCTCCTTAATTATAATTAAGCAATTGTTGCTTGGATTGTTTCAGTTGCGTTACCAACATTTGCAGTATTAGGGCCACATAATAGTGTCTTAATATGAATCGCTGGAGCACTTCCTGATAATGCTGTATGATAGGCATTTGCACCAAACAATGTGTATGTTGCATGAACATTAGAGTTTGATTGAATTGCTTTATCAACATCGGCCTGACAATAGTGCATTTGTACTTGATCTGTAGTAGTAGCAAATGCTCTTTCAGCATTGTGTGTCACAGCGTGTTCACAGTTGACGAATTTCACGTTACGGAATACGAGTGGTGTAGATGCAGCGCCTAACTTTGTAATACCAGTGTTTGAACCAGCTGGATTACCCGTTAATACGTTGTCTTGACCTTTAATAGTTAAATTTTCAAAAGTGATTGAACCTGATGATGTATTTGCAATAGTCATACCAAGAGCTGAGTTAGCTTCGATAATAACAGCATCACGGTCACCCATACCTTTGAATGATACATCTGTAGCCACCATACCTAATGGTGCGGTGTATGTACCTGGGTATATTTGAATAGTGTTGTCGCCCTGAGTCAAAGTTGTAGAATCTATATCGTTTAGATCTTTAAAATTTGGGTTCGGACCTCCAATATTGTAGACAAGAGCCATAGCTTTCTCCTTTAAAGATTTATTGTGAGTGTATTTTCACAAATATATTTAGTTATGTCAAAATTTATTTCTTACGTTTTCTAAGAGGTTTGCCCGCCGCTCTAAGTGCTATTGCAACTGCCTGACGACGCTGAGCCTCTTTACGCGTAATACCTTGTTTCTTTGCCAAAGTACCAATGCCTTTAGCTCGAGCCTTTGAAGGTTTTTTCATTAGCTCTTTTATATTCCCAGAGATGGTTTTTTGAGACTTACCTTTCTTCAGAGGCATTTTCTGTCTCTTTGACCATTTTAGCAGATGGAGGAGTCATATCATCATCATCATCTGCTGTAAAATCTATTGTAATTTTTTGATTTTCATTACTTTCTGCAGTAGCCTCATTAATAGAGGCTTGCTGCATAGTGTAAACTAGATAGTCCCTATCAGAATTAATATAAGCAGCTGATACTGCAAGTTTATTAGTCCACCAAGTTGGTAAGGATGCCTCATCATCTTCTGGTAAAGCATTCATTATATCCCTACAATCCTCAATGATATTTGCACACTGTCTTTTAGCAGAGGCAACATCTGTATGACCATCTTTAATCTTATCCATATTATATTCCTTGTAAACGTGGATCGTTTGAAAGAATATTTTTCTCGGCACGAGGTGTTTTATACTGTTTGATTGTATGTTTTGCCAATCTTAAGTATGCTTTTGCTCTCCTTGCCTGCTTACGAAAAATATTGAAATCATATTTATTCATAACACTTCTCCCTTCTAGTAGGTTAAAGTGCGTTCCTTCAGCATGATTGCTTACTTCCGTCCCTTTTGGGATGAACGTTAGTTTCTCTTTTTAAATCCAATCGGTTTAGAATATTTTATTGGGTATCCTAAACCACGTTCCTTATTAATAAATTTTTCAAGTGTAGAATAACTTAATTTTCCACGCGTGGCAAGTTTTGTAATTCGTTCATTTCTGCGAATACCCCGATTAGGGAATCTTAAAAATTTAAATTTTCCAACTTTGCGTACTGTTTTAGCTCTCATTAATTACCCCACTGGTTTGCCTGATCAAATATAGTTTTCTCACCAGTCATCAAATTTTCCTGCATTTTTTCTCTTGATGATACTAATTTTCCACACTGTGACTTACAGAGGGGAAAAGCGCGTTCATAACCTTGTAAAAAATTTTGTAACTTACTCCAATAATCATAACTTATTATTTTTTCTAGGGGAACAGAAAAACCGTTAAACATACGTTCAAACTTAGGAGGGTAATAAAATCGTTTTTGTCCTGGATCATAATAATGACCACCTGTCCAGCAGCATCTAAACACTAATCCATCTGGAGCAATATACCATTTGCCCCAATCATCCCATACACAATGTATTTTCTTCTCTGCCTTTTGGATTGCAGAAGTTCTTTTAGGATGAACAAATTTACCTGTAGTTGGTGCAAAAACATCCCTGGATGTTTTAACAGTAGAAAAAGCAGTAAATCCAGACTCAATTGCTAATTTTTTAGCAGACTCAACTTGATGTTTATTATGTTCAAATACAATATACTTCCAGTGAACTTGAGAGCGATTTGTTTTTATAACTGACAGGGCGTTATTAAAAACATTTTCAAACTTAGTATTAATGCGATAGATGTGATGAGTGTCTTCTAAACCATCAATATCAAAATTAATTATATCTTTATCCGTTAGAATATTACCAACGTCTGTCCAATAATCGTGATTATGTATACCTCCATTAGTGTGAATAATAAATTTGGTATCATGTTCTTTAACATATGAGAGTATTTGCCTAAACTCTTTATTCATAATTGAATCACCAAAATTACCATTTAAAACTAACCATTCAAGATTATATAATAATTCGGGATAAAACAATTTTTTGAAGTTATCTAAAGAGATAGTATATTTTTTATCATTTAAATTTATGGCTAAAGGTTTTTGACGATGACAGGCAGGGCATCGAGCATTACACCGAAACGTTAATTCTGTTGTAAGTTGCCTTATTTTACGCATTATGTAGGGTTATATAATGCTGTTATCTGAACTGTCAGTCCTGACGGCAATGAGGCATCAGTAATTGTAACTAAGCCACTTGCATCGGTATATACGTAATCATTGTCGCTACTTGAAGTTTTTGGTTTTTGAGCTAATCCATCAATAAACACTTGAACATTGTTGATGGTTTTTGGGTTACTAGAACCTGGAGGAGCTGCCACATGAAAAGTATTTGCTCCACCACTTGTTATCACATTTGTTAGTTGTTTTAAACCTACACCTAAATTACTTGAAACCACATTAATATTTGCGTTCAGTCTAGTAAATGTAATAAAATCATTTGATGCAGAATCTAAAGTTGAAATTTTAGAGTCAATTTGTCCTTGTATAGCACCAGAAACACCGTCTAAATAACCTAATTCTGTAGATGTAACATCTGATACTGCTATTTTACCTGAATCTGATGATACTAATGCACGCGAAACTGTTAAGTCAGTGTCGTTTACAGTTGATATAGCTCCATCAACATTAGAGCCGATTAAATTATCTAATGTAGCTCCATTTTGTGTTATAGCGGTTGCACTTAGTGAAGCTGCAGTTATAATACCCACATCTAGGTTAGACGCTGTGACAGGGGATAAACTTGTATTGCTTGAAGGATCTTTAGTATCACTTAATTTAAAAGTTTGTGCTGATTCATCATAAAAGAAAGCAGCGTTGCCTTGATTACCTCTGTTAAATAATAATCCAACATCTGCTGCTGGAGACCCAGTGGCAGAGTTGGCTAACATTAACATACGATCTTGAACGACCATGTTAACAGAATTAGCAGTAGTAGTATCTCCATTTACAATCAAATTACCAGTTATAATTACATCATCAGTAAATGTTGTGGTAATATTATTAGCTGCACGACGAGACTCTATAGCATCAAGCTGTGTTTGTATGCCAGAAGAAACTCCGTCTAAATGACCTATTTCTGTGGAAGTGATGGCACTAACTTCTATCTTTCCTCCACTGCCAGAAACCAAAGCCCTTCCTGCAGTCAAATCAGAAGTTAATACTGTGCTAATCGCTCCTGCAATATTAGCAACACGACGAGCTTCAACTCCTGTCACATTACTTGAAACAGAGTTAACATTAGTCGTTTGTGCATTTACGTTAGCAGAAACAGAATTAATATTAGCAGTAATTTGTATTAAGTTCGCGGTTAAATTACTTGATACGGTATTTATAGTGCCAACTAAATTGGCGTCTGATGCTAAGTGTCTAGCCTCTATCGCCCCATTGGCCAACGTTCTTGCAGTTAATGAGCCGTTTGCAAGTTTTTCTGCTGAAATAGCATTTGAACTAACAACTGCTGAGGTAATTCTGGTTAATGACATTTTTACTCCTTAGAAGTAGCCTCTTGCTTTTCCTCATCTTCTAACTCTTGAAAAAATTCTGCTAAGAAATCTTTTTTCTCAAGTGGCTCTTCATTCTTCTCATCTTCATCAAAAAATTCTTTTATAAAATCCTCAACTTGTTGATCGACTGTTGGCGGTTTAAGTAATTCATCCCATGTTTCTTTTACACACGCTTTTTCTACAAATTCTTTAATCCAATTTACAGTTTCATCTTCAATCGATGTAACTTTGTCAAGGTATTGAGTTTCTCTAACTTCTGAAGTACCACGGGATTCAAAATAAATTCCAATAATATCTCCTTCGATTAACTCGTTTATTTTAGGCTCGTGTTCTGCTATAGTATTTAAAGGAAAAGCCCTTGTTAACATTGGTCCTTTTCCTGCTGTAAAATCTCTATATTCACAAAAAACCATTTGTTGATGCATTTCGTCAACGTTAAATTTTATATATTTCATTCTTCCCTCTATGTTTTAATTATATAATTCATTGTTATTGCTGGATTTGTAACGGTATGAGTATGTCCTGTTGCTGAGATAGAATTTAGCACGGTTATACCACCAGCGTCTTTAGCTCCTACAGATACTTCAACTGTTCCTGCTACTAAAGTAGCAGATCCTGAATCTGTTATAGATTGTTGTGAAGCTCTTAACCTACTGTTTTGAGTACCCACCGAGTTATTTGCACCAGCTCCAGCAACAAATCTGTCTTGGGCATCTGGCACGTTAAAAGTAGAGGACCCATCTCCAGTTCCATATGTTGTTCCTATTACAGCAAATAAAGCTGCGTAAGTCGTTCTGTTTACGGCGGCACCATTACATAATAACCAACCTGCTGGTGCAGAAGGTGTAGCATCTGACCAAATGATAACTGAGCCTGCAGGCATTAGAGGAGCTACATCAGTATCAGTTCCTTGTATCGTAGACTGAGACAATAAATTTGCTGATACAGGTGCATATTTGTTGTTTTGATCAAAAACGCTGATACCTGCATCTTCAGCTAAACCACCGTGTAATTTAACAATTGAAACATTTGATGTGGTATTTGCCGATCCCAATAATATAGAAGTATTGGTTCCATCAGCAGAGCCTACCTTAAGATGTGCATTTTGTCTATTACCAGGTGAAGACGTAACCACGTCACCAGCTAAATTAAGTCTATCTGCGGTTACCCCTCCTATAGCTAGCATAGTGTTTACTACAGAGCCATTTGTAGGAGGTATTCCAACGTCTATAAAATCAGCTGATGTTCCTGCGTTCGCTGTGACTAAATAAAGTCTTGCATTTCCCTTTAAGCCTGAGTCTGCACTAACTGTGGCTGTTAGTTCGCCAATTTCATAATGTGTAACGTTTGCCATCATAGAAACTATGCCATTCTCTACACGATTACCAATACCAACTCTTGTAAAGTTTCCTCCTATTTCAGAGGATTTTTTATGAGTAGAATCAGAAATATATAGAGCTGAGACATTCGAATTCGCCATTTGAAATAGCATACCATTCTGTTCACCTATACCGTCTCCAGCTGCAGTTATATTACCTGTTGTAGGTGCTGATGAAGATCTAAAATTTGTTAATAATGATCTCAGAGCATTATTAAACTGTGAACGAGCAGTATTAAGAGACGTGCCTGACGTGGGCTCAATAAAGGTATTTGAATCTACTAATGCCATCTATACTCCTATCGCTGTAACCATAACTGTTGCAGTACTATTTGCATTGTACTCACCTGTACCATCTGCGGCTACCATTCTAAAACTTACACTTTGATTAGACGCTGCTGTTGTAACCACAACGGCAGGATTTGCAACTGCATCTAACTGAGTTAAAACTGCGTATGATATGACAGGTCGGTTTAAAAATCCAGCGGATGTCATTGAAACAGTTTTTGGTGCGCCGTCATATGTGACAGTATCAGTAAAAGTTACAGTATCTTTTTCTATACTATACCTAAATTTATCAATTGTAAAGTCAAATTCATTAGGCTTTGAGTTGTTTAAGATAATTTTTAATTGGAACTGCCTAAATGTTCGTGAGCCTGCTTGATATGCTTGAAACCCATCATTTACGCTAGATCCTTCAAACTGATTTGTTTGCACAGCTCCCTCTGCCCTGTCATTAGTTCCAGTAGAGGCATAAAGCGCAGAGTTGTCAGCCGTAGTAGTTCTTATTAAAACTTGTGACGATACAGCGCCAAGTGTGCCTGCAAATGTCTCCGCAGCTCCTGTATCTGAATATTGAGTCATATTAACTAACTTAAAGGCATTACTACCTACTGTTACATTAGCAAAAGCATTAGATCCAGTTGGTTCACCATTAGCAAAAAAGGTAGCACCCAACTCAATATGATCAGAATTTATTGTTCCTGCTATGAAAGCAAGAGCATTAGCGTTGGAATAGTCACCCTCATCTAGTACACCTCCACTAGTAAACGTGCCAAAACCAGAAGAGTTGAGACCTGATGTAAGTCCAGAGTCTGTAAATAAGTCAATTGTAGTAGCGTTTATCCTTTTAGCAAACAATTCTCTATTATTAATCTCCGTCATTCCCTTAACATCATGCACGATAACTCTTTTACCAGGAGAGGAAGTAGATGCTATACCATGCTCTGATCCACTAGTAGTAACTCTGGCAGTAGAGGCTTTTGTAATTGCAGAAATCGTAGTAACATTACCTGTAAATTTTCCGGAATTTAATATTGCAAATACATTTCCACTAGCTCCGCCAGTCATCAGCGTTTGATTGTTTGAGTCAAATCTAGGATTAGGGGATAAAGTAGTATTTGCAAAACCAAGAACGGTGCCAATACCTCCAAAACTTGCATCTTTAAGCACGTTAGAATTAGGGGAGGTAGCGTCTGAAACTCCTGATAATACTTCTTCAAAAGCGTCATTGAAAGTAGTTTTTATTTCTTGACTAGCTTCTAACTCAACAAAAACAGAACCTGTTACAGTGGCTCCAAAATCTCTAATTTTAGTTATATAAGTTGCGTCATCAACTGCCAAAATGTCGGTTGGAGAGCCGCCAATAGCTGAAAAACCACTAGAAGTTCCGTTTGAATTATCTGTTTGATTACCGTCTGCTACAACAGTTCCTCCTTGAGTAGAATCAGCGAAGGAAGGAAAATTAGATTCACCAGTGTTTGTGTTAGTTATGTTTGTAAAATTTACACTAGGCGAATCTTCATTAAATGCTGCTACCACTGTGGACCTTTGAGGTCTAGTTGTTGTAAGAGTGATGCCTTGAACATCGTCACTGAAGTTTCCGCTCGTATCCCTAGTTCTTGCTAAATATGTAAATTCACCAAAGGTATCAATGGGTATGGATTTTCTAGCTGTTCCTGCTGATACTGTTACCAAAGGGTCTGAGGCAACAAAATTTTCCACGGTAAAAGCAACCGATCCTGGGCTACGTCTTATAACGACCTCTTTTAGATCTAAATCTAGTAAATCTCCAGAAACCTGTCTTTGATACTGCCATAATAAAGTTATTTGATCGGTGTTTTGACCTCCAGTAAAATTAAATATATTGGCTGGTTTAGATGTTTTACCTAAAATGCTTTTTGAAATATTTGCAGTCACTCCTCTAATTGATTTATTTAAAGGAGTAACTCTAAAAAAGACTGAGTTTGTATCACTGCTTGTACCTCTATTTATACCTGAAACAGTGAATCTTATTTTACCGTCTGAATCAACACCTGTTGCAGGGACTTTTACTGTGTTGAAGGCTGTTAAATCAGCTCCGCCATCATCAGCACCAACATCATCAATATTGTCTAATCTGTAAGAAATTTCATAATCTGTGACCTCTTGTCCCGAAATATGATCAAAAGCACAGGTAACCCTAATTGCAACTCCACCAGTTTGCTCTCGATACAAAGATTCGGTTATCACTAAATTCGTAACTTTTCTAATTGGTATGGATGACACTGTTATAGATTTAGTAGTGGTGGGACTAAGTCTACCTAGCATATTCCTATTTCTAGCACGAACGGTTGTGGTTCCTTCCTCTAAATCAGGAATAATTAAATTCTCTGCTAAAAAGGTTTTTTCAAACTCACCACCAACTTCAATATTATAAACTCTATTATTTCCTAAATTAAAGGTGCCTGGAAAAGTAGTTTGGTTGTAATCAACGGTAGCTGTATTACCAGATATATTTGCTAAATTACCTGACGGATCTGGTGATATGTTAACAAAACTTAATCCAACTGCGTTTATTGTAGGTGTGTCAGCTAATTCGATTCTATAAATTGTGTTTGCAGTTAGTGCCGCATTATATTTTGCACTAGCTGGGTCAAACGATGTATTTATAACACTATAAGTGTTATTAAAAGCTAATTCAACATTATCACCAACTTCTATTACTGGCACGGTATAATGATCAATTTTAGTTCTATAAGAGCTTTCTCCTGATACAGGTGTATAATTTATGTTAGCCTCTCTAGCGTTACCAGAGTTTAAATTTACTGTAAATTGTGATGCACTTTTTTCTATTCCGTCTACAAACAGTTTAACAAACTCAGCACGACGTGGTTCAACATGAAGAGGTATATCATTGACTACTCCAGAAGTTAAACTACCTGTGTTAGTTACTAACATTTCAGAACCTCCAACATAAAAACTGTTGTTAGAGTAAAAACGAGAATCTAATAACTGATTTATTTTTACGAAAAAAGGAGGGTCAGGCAATTTTTGATTAAATTTTAGTGATCCTGTTCTAGTGTTTTCAAACTTAACAGTGTTATTAACAATGTCAAAATCTGCTATGTTTACTGCTAATTCAACAATGTCGCCAGCAAAACCTGGGAAATCTTCAGTGCCTTGAACGCTTGCTTTTTCTCTTATAGGCACTGATATAAAATCTGTACCTTTTAAATTACTAAATACTGCAGGATTATCGTTAACTTCAAGTATATGTTTAAAGAAATTTTCATCAAATGCTACATTTAATCCCTCAAGAGTTAATTGCACGTTACCATCAAGAGTACCTCCTGCTGTGTCTGTTTCTGCAATTGCATTACACAAAAGTCTAATTTCACCTGCTAATCCTGCAAATCCATTTTTACCTGATAATTTAGCAGGGATAGCAGTGGTTAACTCGTCGTTTGCCACTATGTTTAAAGCACCAGAAGAAGTAAAAGTATTCATTACACGAGTTGCTACATCGGGTTTTGATACAAAAAATTCAGTTCGTAAATCTTGGTTATAACCTATGAGTTCATTTCTTATTTGAATTTGTCCATCCACTACTACAGAACCGTCTATACGTGATCTAGGAATAGCGTTAAAAGAAAATAGTGGGGCTGGAGGTTGTGATAGCGGTGATATAATATCTGTGTAAGCTGTTGGAGTGTAATCAATAAAAGTATCAGAATCTACATAAACATTTGATATATACTCTATACCACTCAAAGTCACCTCTTCTTTATCTGGCTCGCGATCAATTGAAGTTAGTTTAAATAGTTTACCTGCTTTGTTTGTATAAAAATTATTAGGGTTCTCAATTTCTCCAAAGCTCCATAAATCACCCTCTACTGGTGCGTGACTGCCTGGACTAAAATTTGTTATGTTTTGAAATTGCTTTGACTGTTTATTAAATTTTGCAATCACATTGATTTCTGCTCTATCAAAACCATTAGAAACATCAACATTTGATAAGGCAAATCTTGTATTGCTGAGTAAATATAAGTCTACTCTATCATCTTTCATTTTTATGATTCTAAGCGCAAGCGGACCAGTGTTTGCTGTAAAATTAGTAGAGGATAAAGAAGGAGAGGTATAGTGCTCTAAAAATACATTAGCATTAGATCCAGACCCAGTAGAATCAGAATTAGCTGATATTTTTCCGCTAAAACCGTATGCGATTCCAGATAATTGTTGAGCTACAGATACGACATCCCCAGGAGCTAAAGTTAAAGCGTCTGTGCTAGTTGTAAAAGTTATATTTCTACGAAGATATTTTGAAGCAGCTATTTGATACTGAGCAAATCTTAAAGCCTGACTTCTACGTGTAACTCCAGGTAAGTCAAGTGATTGAATATTCCTTATAACATTTCTTTCGATTCCGTCATTAGCGTCTGCTGTATCTACTCTAACAACTTCCCTTTTATAGTGGTTTGAAGGATCAACATAACTAACATCAACTCCCGATATAACATCACTTTCTTTAGTTCCAGATATCGTCAAAGAGCCCTCTTTAATATTTGTCTCATTAAAAGCCATAACAGGGTACTCATCTGGCATGTCAACTGCTAATGTCAATTTACCTAAAGAGTATACTAATGCTGCTCTAAATGTTGAACAAATACTATTTAACATATCCATGGCAGCGCCTTCATCAGATATACTAATATTTAATGTAAATCGTCTTTCTTTAATTTTTGTACCAACTGGAGTTCCTATTAGAGTGTTTCTTATACCTGTAAAATCTAAGCGTGGTTTGTGTCTAAAAGTACCGTCAGCTTGTCCATCCACTCCAATAAATTTTCCAGTTACAGAATCACACGCGTCACAATACTGAGCGATTTGAAAAAACTTATACTTATCAATATTATCTTCTGGAATACCTAATCCATATGTATCGTTAGTTAGAATATCATACACGATCCAAACAGGATTTTGTGTCCAAGAATAAACAAAAGTTCCATCCCATGTTCCAACATAGATTTGAGGCTGCGTTTGAGTTTGAACACTTGCTGAATTTTGTAAACGATAACCATTGCCCGTTCTTTTAGCATCAGTAACCTCTACCTCTCTCCAATCAATTTCCCCATTTGCAAGAACAGGTTGATTATAGTTTGACGGAACTTTGACTAAAAGACCTTTTACTAATGAAGTAAAATTTGGCACACCGCCCTGATGCTCATCAACAGCTTTTAAGGCGTATCCTACTACAGCAGTTCTTGGATATGCTTGCGGGGAATTTTCAATTTCAGACCAGCTAACGAGTTGTATATTTTCTGAAACACCTGCACTAGTATCATCGTCTGAAGTTTTTTCAACTGTAAATCTATAACCAGCTGTAGTCTTATTAGCCTCAGGAATTAACACCTTAACGTTAAATCTAAAAGGAGTGGTGGTCTTGCCTGTTATAGTTCTTTCAACAGTCGTAATAGTGTCAGTGTCTTCATTACCTGTCAAAACTCTTCTTTTTAGAGTTATTTTAATTTTTACGGTGTGCATCAACACATCACCTTTATCAGTTACTTTTTGTAATTGATTAATTTGAAAATTAAATTTTATTGCATCCCAATCATTTGCTGAAGTTTCTTGATTTGTTACTTTTACTGAAGGAACTCCGTCTAAATTTCCTTTTTTTAAAGAAACTGGAGAAGCGAAAGATTGAGGGGTTTGTATTGATTCTCCAAATACTCTAAGTGGTGCTTGATTTGTAGTTCCAGTGGTAGAAAGAGTAACAAATTT
>Ga0160423_10002540_pt1 | contig 15213 bp, 4 predicted proteins | sample CRUFie14St8metaG_FD_108191 | JGI IMG/M metagenome (GOLD analysis project Ga0160423, IMG submission 108191) | Marine microbial communities from the Costa Rica Dome - CRUD Field 142mm St8 metaG | ecosystem: Environmental > Aquatic > Marine > Oceanic > Photic zone | place: Costa Rica: the Eastern... | reverse complement strand
TTAATCGGTGCGCCCCTTTTTTTGTGCCTTCGCGCAGGGGCGATGCTTCTCAATCTCCTTCCAAGATTTACCCTTCAGCCCTTTCTTCTCCAGCCACGCATCACAGGCAGCATTCACTGATGAGGAGAGATTGGCAAGATACTGGCTGGTCGAAACTCTGTATCCCCCCTGACCCTTGAATCTTGTAGCATATCCCCCTCGCCGTGGCGCTTTCTTCATGTCGATTGTAGCTGAATGGATCGACACGTTAGCAGATCGTGTCGAATCCGTAGACATAAAAAACCCCCAGCAAGACACCATGAACTTGCTGGGGGTTTTGTTGTTGCCACTACCGGCCCTTGGGTTTCCCCATCGGGCGCGGGCGAGGTTTTGGTTTGGTCATTGGTTTTCCGTAGGCCATAACTATTCGGTGGGTATGAGGTCGAGTCCGATGCAGAACTTTGGCGGCATGGGCCTAAGCTCAAGATCCAGCTTTGCACTGGTTGATGGGTCAGTAAACGGGAGGGGCACCTGTCCCCCTAGATCAGCCGTCGAACAAGAAACCCCAAACAAGATACAGGCTGCACCTGCTACAACTAGGTTAAGTTTCATCACCTCCTTGTAGTCAGGAATTCTATCTATTGTCCAGACTTTTTGCCGCCAAACAAATGACCACTACCGTAATAACTAAAAAGACGAGCATCGTAAATTCATCCTCGATCATATGGTAGGGGGTTTTATTCAGGATCTTCGATGAGAAGATAGCGATTGTATCTGCCCATCTGCTCAACAAGAGGCTGCAATCTATGCTGCAAGTTCCGCTGATAGAGACCTTCTGCGAATCTCTTGTTTATATCAGGCCGGTCCATTACTCCCATGTAGAGGAGCTTGGCCTTATCTTTACCGACACCATTTGATGTCATTAGTTTGAAGCCCTGTTGAGGGGATACACCCAAGCCTTCAAAGCCACGACCTACTCTAAGCAACTCTGCATTCAAAGCCTTTCGTCCTTTCAACTCTTCGTCGTAGATGTCACGAATCTCTTCGTCACCAATAGGCCGCTTAGAATACATCGCGTATTTCTTATCGGTCACTACTTTCATCCGGCGGGTGTGGTCTCTCAAGAACCTGCGATACTGCTGTTCAAGATCTACTTTGTGGAACCGGACAGGATAAGCACCGTCGAGAAGCTCGCCAATCGGAGAGTCACTGAACTCAGTATAGTCACCGCCGATTGCGTTCTTCGCATTGATAGCGTCCTTCAATATGCGTGGCTCGTAAGCTCCCTTGAATACATAGGCGAGCGATTTAAGTAGGGCATCCCCAGCGCCATCTACTTCCGGTGTCCAGATCTCTCTGTCGGTTGTAGAGTTCTTGTTGTTCAAGACATCCTGCACCGTGCCAGCTAAGATCTGTTCGTCGAGGTATGTGTCGAAGATCAGACCTTTAACGAGCGAAGCACCTGCTGCACCGAACTCACCTTTCTTCACATTACTAAGTGAGCGCATGATGGGGTCGCCTATCAACGAGAACGGGTTGAGATAAGTGAGGTCAATAGATTGCAAGTTCCCCCCGAATCGGAAGTAGAAGAAGTTGTGGCCTCGCAGGTATTCAGGCATTGATTTCCTGAGAGCTTCATCTTCCTCGTCGCCGACATCGGAGAAGAGCTTCGAGACTACAGTCGCCGCCACTGTGGACATGATGCCGATCATCCCAGTCATCGCTCCGATTCTCTGGTATCCTCTTCTCTCAAGAACCTTGTTCCCTGAATTGATTTCCTCAAAGCCTAGCTTGTAGGTATTGATCACGATTCTTGGAACCTCTACCTTGAATCGTAAGAAGGGAGCGAAGAGCAATCCGAAGGGAGATTGGGTAGCCGCTGTGACTATTGGTGGAGCTTGGCTAAGAGACTGTGCAGTCATCTTTACCTTGCGAGCAGCCATGCGCTTCAGTTCTCTTTCGCCAACATCTAGTCCTGCTTTACGAAGAACGTCTAACTCAAACTCGAACAGGGCAATCTTGTATCCTGCATCGACTCCGACCGACATGTCGATGGCTTTGTTTTGCAGCCACTTCAATCCTTTCTTACCCTTGTTGACGAGGATGATGTCATCCGTTAGCTGGTCTACCTTATCCAGAACCGACTCAGGAGCAGCCTTGCCGTCCAACAGCTCCTTCATTATACCTGCGCGAACTTCATCACCGACCACACCCAGAGCGATGTATTCACTGAGGCGGGCGTCCACTTCTTCAGCAGATCCTTTGAAGACTCTACGGCCTGTCTCTGCGAGAGACGATCCTAGCATCTTATCCAGTCTGCCATACCCTTGAGCTGGCCCGAAGAACAAGACGTTACCTAGCAGGTTTCTTAGGTAGAATCCTACTGAGCCAAGAGTCTTCATCACCATGGCCGTCCCCGTAAGTTTACGAGCAACCAGTCCTATGGTGCCGATAGCTTCTTGCGCGGTGGTAACGTGGTTAGTCAAAGAAGACCCATCGAGTTCTGCTTTAAGAGCCTCGTATATGTCGGCATCCATATACAAACCTGCTAGTGGGTCGCTCGCTGTCGTGCCCCCATTAGGTCGGATGCTAACGTATCCCTCCTGCGGTGACTCTGATATGAACCCACCTTGTAGCCCTGCTGTTTTAATCTGATACAGGAAGTTCTGTTGGGTAGCCAGTGCCGTTACTGTGGCGGTAGTTCGGATGATAAGGTCGGTTCCTTTCTCCGGCCCCAGCTCGCCAAGAAGCTCTCTCATTTCTTTAGGGAGATCCTTACGCGCCATAAGGTTTTGGCTTAGAGCATCAAGGTTACGCACCTCAATCTTATCTTGGCTATTACTCCCGTAGTTTGAGAGGAACTTGTCTACCATTCGCGCCCCGTAGTCTGGCCCTTCTTTGGCTAGGTCTGCCTTAGCTATCTCTGTAGCTTCGGCGAGTGACTTACCAAGCTGCATTTCTTGATCAATCCGCATCCGAATGAATTCTTTAGGGAACATTCTAGCGGCTGATTGACGGACCTTTTCGTAAGTAGGATCTGTCTTGACCCGATCAATATAAGTAGGATCAGTGAACATCTCGTAGGCGCGTGTAAGGTATAGCCCTCCGTTCCGGTCAATCTTAATCCCTAGCTGGTTCTGGTTATCGTTCTTATCCCCACCTAAAAACTCACCAATTTTTGTGCCTAGTGGTTGGATAATTTGGTTACGAATATCCATTATATGGGACGCGAGCGCCGGAGAAATCTCATTTAATTCTGCCAATGCCGCATCTCTATCCTCTATCGCCTTTTCTCTAGCGCGATCATAGGCTGCATCTAATAGAATTTGTCGGGTCTCTTTAGCTTGTGAGCGTAATAGTTTAGCTTGTTCGGCACTATAATCTGGATTCGTATTGATAGAATTAAGGCTACCTCGATACCCTTCATCTATTTTATTACGCACATCCACGCTGACGAGATCACCGTCAACATAAGACTGCGCTCTGGCTAACAACTGTTCTTGGTCTGGAGTAAGCTGTCGGTCAGGGTCTCCTCCTTTGAAGGTTTGCAGGATCAACCGATCTAATGTTTTCTTGTAAGCAGGGACCAACTGGGCACCAGCTTTTTTAAACTGGTCACGTTGCTCAACGATAGACTTTAAGGGCTCGCCTAGAGCAGAACGGAAGGTTCCTACGAACCAACCTTTGGGTGCTTTGTAGGTGCCATACTCAGCCATCGACATCTCCAACATGTTGACGATCTCGCTGAAATCGTTCCGCGATATAGGTTGTGACGACTGGCCTGAACTACCAACGCTGCTGAAGAGGTTGAAATCAAAACCTAGCTCATGGAACTCAGCGTTGTATGTATCGCGCAGCTCTTGTTTCTGCTCGCCATACTGAGGATTTTCTTTAGGAGAACCTAATCCTTCTAAAGCTGAACTGTATTTCCCTACGATTTCTTTGACCTCTGGATTTTTGGCCACTGTGCTAAGAAGATATTTCTCAGCAAGAACGCTCATACCTCCCCCCATTGCGTTGAGGTCGAACTCCATTGTGTTGGCAAAACCATGGAGTTTCCAAAGTTTTCTGAGCGCAACAGTCTTCGCATCATTGCCGTGCCACGCCTCAAACAAATCAAATTCTTTGCCCGCACTTCCTGTTTCCTTCAGAAGTTCGATCATTTGTTTTAGCTCTGCTGCGTGCCTCGCCCGCAAAGAATCTACTCCGTCTAAGAACGGGGTAACTTCACTTTCTGAAATAGATAGTGCGCTGGCAGCTTTTGTAATTTCACTTACAATCTCTTCATTAGTTTTACTGGACTCATAAAAAGAGGTGTCTTGACTAAGACTCTCAATGTCGCTGTCAGTTTTTATATTTAATAATGTAGAGTCTATTTGGTTCTGCCGCTCCGTAGTCACGGAAAAACCAAACGCAGGCCATGTTTTGTATCCAGTCATGCCTTGCCTCACCTCACCAGTCTTCTCGTCAATGTCTAAGATGATGCCCAAAGATTGTTTTATCTTGTTCAAAGATTTATTGTAAACATCTTCGACGGTAGCAACACCACTGGTCACAAAAGAAGATTCAGATGCTTTTTGCCGGAGAAGGTCGTCCAGACCATTCGACTGCATCAGCTTTAAAATCTCTTTGTTTCTCTCTATACTTCCGTCTCCGCCTGCGGTGGTCGTGAGTTTAGCCGCCCCAACATTTGTATTGTTGGCTATAAGCGTGGCCATCAAAGGGACAGACATCATTCCTTTCATGGGGGGCGCGTTTTTATCAGCATACATTGTCCCGACATGTATCTCAGAACCTTCTGGCCCACGTTGGAAATCAACTGTGATCGTAAATCCTAGCGGTGCTACGTCATAAATGGTGTTTCCTTCATCATCTTTGAGAACCTCTCCATCCTCATCTATGCGTGCGGTTTTATTTCTAAACCTAATCTTATAGCCATTGGGCTGACCGCTGACTCGATTCATTCCCTTTAATTGATCCTGCTCAAGAGAAACATCTAAGTCATTATCATTAAGGGACTCTACAGTTTTCTTGAAAGCCTCTACATCAACACTCCCCCTGACAATCGTATCGTCAACAAAGTCTACATCTAAGTCTGTAGGCTCAAATCTTATGACCGGCCCTTTCTTTTGCGTAGATCTAAGCTGCATGCCTGCAATTTTAGTGAGCATATTAGCCGTATCTACAGCCCCCACTGAAGACAACAGGGTCATGCTAAAGTCATCATCAACAGACTGAGCCTCGATGTCATCAAGATGAGAGTAGCTCATCAACCTTTCATACGTCTCCACAACTGCCGCAGGGGTGTTAGTGTCGAGACTCATCACGGAGTTTTGACGAGAGAATCCAAGCTCTATTGCTTTTACCTCAAGGACCATTGCGTTGATAGCAGCGTCAAAATAGTTAGTGTCTCCATTCGCCAGTTCTCTACGAGCCCTGAGTTTGTTGAGTGCTCCAGTAATGTATCGCTTCAAGATAGCCAGAAGGCTTGGGTCTCTACTCCAGAAAGCATTATCTTCTTCGGTGGTAAAGCCTCTCGTGACTTGTTGCACACGCTTGCGAAGTCTTTCTTCTACTAAGGTGTTGCGTTCTGTTAAGGCCGTTACCTCATCAGAAGAATCTAGCCTAGCGATAGATTCGTCAATTAGCTCTTGCCTCCTCTTGGCATCTTCCACTCCAGAGTAGTAGGCTTCGGCCACTTCTATGAAGTCATTTCGCGTCATAGAGTTTCTTATGTTTATAATGTCTTGTTTAGCTAAGACACCATAAGAAGCTGTGTGGATAGCCTCCTCGTTGATTATAGACTGGATAACCCCGCGTTTAGCGTTCTGAGATTTTAAGGAAGCTAGTTTTGCCTTTAAGTTAAATGGGTCAATAAAGAGCTGGCCACCTTTGAACGCCGCGATAGATCCATCTTCAAACGATCTTTGTTTGATGGGGATACCGAAGGGGACATTCCCGTAGTCTTTGAGGAAGGCCACAGCTTCAGCAAGATCAGCTTTTAACTGGGGGTCTGTTTCAACATCAGCGTCAATAAGTGATTCTACTTCTTGTGATCTTTGTAAATCAGCAGGGCTTTGTTCTGTCCGCTCTTGATAAGCCTCACGAATGGTCTGTTTGTTGGGTTGAGAAGAATCTTCAGCCACTTGAGTGCCCAGTTTTTCCTCTAAGGCAACGGTTGCTCCAGACTTTAAAGTTCGTCTTTCAACTGTGTCCTTAACTCTCTGGCCTGCTTCATAAGCAACAGCCCTCATCATCTGAGACCCAGAATTGAAACGAGGCTTTGGACCAAGATCCAAAACGTCCTGCATCGCTTGTGAGAACTTCTGCCCCTCAGTCTTAGAGACCTTGCGGAACATGCTGGTTATGATGTCCAACAACCTCTGGAAGAAGTTTCTCTGCGGGGAATCCAATGTCTTGAGGTGATACTGGAATTCAGGGGACAAGAGAACAGCAGCAGTGAACTCGTCGAGATTAACAAGGCCATCTTCTAAGATGGGATTGGTCCGACCTTTTTCTATGTAGTTCTTAAAGTATGACTGCTGTGCTAACTCTCTTAGACCTTTGAGACGTTGTAATGCTTGTCTCTGTCTATTGTTTAAGAGAGCGGGATCTTTATTGATCACGTCGAACAAGACGGCGTGAGTGTATTCCTCAAGCAATACGTTCTCCAGTCCTCGCCCGTTACCAGTCGCCATGTTAATTAACACACGACCAACTCCGTCCCGACCTATGGAAAACTCTCCAGCTTTGTCGAGATCAGCAAAGTTACCAAAACTAAACGGTATGCTCCTGATAAAGTCAGCATCTTCTAGGAGCATCTCTGCCACCAACTTGTGGTTCTCAGACTTACTTGTCTTGGCGATAGTCTCAAGAGCCTTGACCACTGAATCTGGATCGCCGGAGACTAGCCCAAGACGTTCTACGTCTTCCGCATTGTCGATAGCTGCTTGCTCTCTTTGAGCTTTGCTCAGGTGAGAACGCGACAACCTTGAGATCATTACACGGTCTAGCTGTCTGATAAATTCTTTAGCTTGTTCTGTGGTGGGCTCAGTATTGTTGTCAGGCCCAACAATTAGGGCTTTTAGATTAAGCCTCATCTCTTCAACATACTCAGCATCTTGTGTCGGATCTCCGTCCGAACGATGCCCTATCATGTTTGCTTTGAGGGCTTTCCTTAAATCATTACCAGAAGCAAACCTACCGCTTTCAAGAAGTTTGTTAAACTCTCTGCCAGCATCTGTATTTTGCTTACTTAGCATCCACCCTCCGATAGCATCCATAAGCTCTCTGGCGGGCTTCGTCCTTACATTGTCCTGCGTTACAGCATCAGCGTCTTCATAAATAGATTGGAGAGCTAAATCAGTTAAAGCTTCCCGCATCTTTTCATCTTTCTCAATAAGGTCTATTGCCTCATTAGTCTTAGCTTTTACTGCCAAGGCAAATAGTTCTACGTCAGGTAGGTCAACAGGATCATTGTCTGTAAGAGTTTGAGAATAGTTTTCAACTGACTGTAGGGAAGCAGCATCAAGAGCTTCTTCGCTATCGAAAGCAACAGTGCTATTAGAAATCTCTAGCAGATTTCGGGACTTCTGCTGGGCGGCATATCTTTTGTTCGTGCGGGTTATGATCTTTGTAAAGGTGGGCATCACATCCCCATCAAAGTCCGCATTGTTAATGATCATGTTCTCGATGAACTTAACAATAATATCAGTGTCAGTAGGTTTAGATTTAACACCTGCGGCGAATGGCAGCATGCGAGCAGCAAGAAACTTCTTGTCATTGTTCAGCATGAAACTCGATAGCTGCTTTACAAAGCGTTTTTTACCGGCAGCAGTGAGGTATTGTTTCTTGCCTTTGGTCTCTAACAACGCGGCGTTGCCCCGATCTACATTAGTCTTAGCAGTGCGGAGCATCCCTTGACGTATCTGAAACAGACGCGCTGAAGCTCTAAACTCTGCTATCGCCGCAAGCATAGAATCTTGTTTCGTGTTTGATTCAAGAGGTCCGCCTTTGCGATCCGCCATATATGTTGTGAAGTATGCTCCATACTGAGCATTACTGAAATTCTTGACCAGTTTCTCTAACTGAGCTTCAAACTGTAAGAAAGTAGCAGGAGCTATTGTATCCACCCCATTGTCAGCCACACCTTTAGATGCCGGATCAAGAACTTGATCCAAGTTATTGTGGAGGAATGGCAGAGCAATATAGTCAAAATAAATGCTATGGTCTAATTCGACTGTTCCCAGCTTATCTACCGCTGTAACCATCGACTCTCTAACTTTACCATCTAACGATGGTCGGAACACATTAGTGATGAACCCATCACGAATCCCCATTCTAAATGCAGGGTTTAGACCTACGAAGTCGGGGTCGGGAGCTTTGACTGGGACACCATGTGACAAGAGTTCAGCAATAGCTATGGGGTCATTGTTAAAAACACCATGCCCATCTTTATCTAAAGGATGCCTGATAGCTGTGCCCTCTACTTTTTGATTCTTAACAGGGTCGAAGTAAGTTTTCTTCCGACCCGTGAAAGAACCAAACGCTGGGTTTACAGCAACAGGAACTAAGGGGTAAACCTGATAAATTACTTTAGCTAAGAAATCAGACTTGTCTGATGTCTTTGCAGACTTGGGCAGACCAAACCTAGCGGAATTTTGAACCCGCACAGGGACTCCGAATCGAATACCAAAATCAATGTATTGCTCGACTTCGGCCATCTCATCGGCAGTAAGATCTGACCCCTCTCTAAACGGCTTCAGGTCATCTCGCTGAATAGACTGGACAGCTTTTAATGATTTGAAGGCTGACAAATTGAAATGACCTTCGCTTGAGTTATCAAGCTCTTCGATTATTGCGCGAGGGGTGTTACTAGCATAACCCACTATCGCTGCTCGTCTGGGATCTATGTCGGGAGAAGGATTCTCTACAGCCAGCCTGCCCGTTTCATTGCGGACAACTGTGCCTGCATCGACTCCTGTAGCTGTAGAAATCGCTTGGGCTTTTGTGCCAGTCAGACTAAACGTCAGGTCTTTAAAATCAGATGTCGTTTCAGGAGTAGCGGGAAGATTAGCAGTGCCTTCTCCGTCTTCATTCAAAGTATCTGTCCTCTGCTCTATTAGATTAAGAGTGAGCTGGATTTCTTCCTGACCGTTCCCTTCGTTTAGGTTCTCGTTTATTTCTGCCAGTAAATTCTCTGCGCTGATTTGGGTTTCAACATCTACTTCAGTAACGTCTAACCCACCAAACAAATCCCCCTGCTCCAACTCTTCAGGTGCAGTCTCAGGTGCAGTCTCAGGTGCAGTCTCAGGTGCAGTCTCAGGTGCAGTCTCAGGTGCAGTCTCAGGTGCAGTCTCAGCTTCTATAGTTCTTGCAGCCCTGCTGCGGAGATTGCGGAAAGCTTCAGCCGTCAATGGGCTACCTGTATCAATCAACCGAGCCGCTACAGCATTGTCGAAGTCTGCCTCTACACGAGCACGAACGGAGTCTTGGCTGAACCTATCAGGTCGGATGGTCGCGGCTACACGCTGCACAGCAGGGGCACCCGCTCCCATTACTGCGCCAATAGCTCCGGCATAGAGAGATTGTTGCATGCGCTCAAGCATGGGGGTGTTTTCCTCTAACACTGCGTCCTGCACGAAGCCGTTGACGAACTCATCAAGGGACTCTTCAATACCTTCATCAATAGCATTCTTAAAGAATGGCTTAGTCGATGAGAACAAAGATTTTTTAAGCTGCTCTTTTAACGTCAACTCCATCGCACGGGCGACTGTCTGGTCGTCGATATTCTTTGTATTAGCGATAGCTTTTAGCGTCGTGGATATATCTTTAAAGCTGCCTCCTTTGAGGAGGATGTCGTCAATACCGCCGCGACCTATTGAAGCAAACCCACCAGTGATAAATCCGGTAAAGGCTCCAGCCAGCAACGCACCGCCTAAAGCTCTGTCGTGTATTTCTTCGCGGCTCAGGTCTGTGTTCTTTTGTAACTCATTGAATAGAGTCCCATAAGTTGCCCCTCCTGAACGGTTAGCTGCAACGATACCCGCCGCACTTGCATTACCAATCTTCTTAGCAAACAAACTATTGTAGCCTCGAATCGCTTCAGAGGCTGCTGTTTTGATAGGCACACCTTGTTTAAAGAAAGTCTTTTTGATAAGCCCTTCAACAGCTTCCTCTCCCCCTTCTCTAAACGCAGAACTAACAAGGGCTTTGCCGACTCCCTTGGCTGTGAGCCTAGCTCCTTGTCTTGCGGCAAGGTAAGCAGCACCACCTGTGCCCGCAGCAGGAGCCGTAACCGTTGCCAACACAGCGGTGGCTGCGACATCCACCAACAATGGGGCTATGGTTTCACCAATATCTTGACCGAACCCAAACTCGTCGCCGAACAGATTAGCAACCTCACGGCGGTCTGAGTTTCTTTGGGCTGATTTTGCAAGAGCATCTTGCGCCCAGTTTGCTCCTAGAGCAGCAGGGATAGCAGAGGCCAGTTGAGCTACAGAATCCCAAAGTGACCAACCAATCCCTTTAACCCGTTGGCCAAAGGCACTGTAGTTATCTTCGTCGGCAAGATAATCTGAGAGGATGCTCTGGTTGGATTTGCCTTCGGCCCTACCTTTGGTCAGAGCATCACTCCAGTCATCAGATTTGCTAGAGCGCAAAAGCAAATCGCTCATACTAGCGAAGTTGCTTTCAAGGAAAGCTACCCTGCTGGCTTTGAGATTCTCTCTAACGGACTCATCAATATCAGGACGAGCTGCAAGCATCTTATCAAAGACATCTTTGTTGGCCATCGCTGCGGGGTGAACCACAGGTCCAAGGTATCCGTAGGTGCGAATGTTCTTACCAACTTCGTCGTCCTCGTCATGGAACTCGAACTTGTTGTTGTTATTTGCGTCCTCCAGAATGATCTGCTTGTAAGCACTCTGAACTTCTTCCAACGTAAAGGCATCACCACCACGATCCGCAACAGAGTTTAGTCTTTGAGTCAGCTCTTTGGTTGCTTCATCGAATTGAGTGTTACCTGCGCGGCCTATTGCGGCACGCTTTTCTCTTTCAGCAGCGGTGCGTTCGTCTTGATCGCCTCCAGTAACTTTACCAATTAGCCATCCGGCTGCATCAGCAACATCTTGGCCCATGTCATTTAACAACAACTGCCAGCGGTCGTCATTATCGTATTCGAGCGAAGCTACTTTAGAGCCGTGTCCCGAGATCTGATATTGCAAAAGCTGGTCTTGTTTAGCCAGCTCTTGAATCATGTCATGGGCTTCACGAAGTCTTTTGTATTTGTAGCGGGGGACAGATGTTCCTTCTTGGATCTTTAGCTGATCTTGCGCCAAAAACGCATCAGACATCTGGACGCCCCCGATCTTTGAGTCTTTGATAGCAGTGAGGAGATCACTTTTTGTAGCACGGTCGCCTGCAATAAACTCAGGCTCGCCATCAATACCCGTGACAAAAGCAAAAGCTAATTCGCCATTGTGAACCATGATGCGTTTGACATCATCGAATCTGTTCTGGACGACTTGCTCTGCTTGGAGTTTAGACTCCTCTAGCTTTGCAATCGTGTCGGGCATAGCGTCTGGATCAGCAGACACCACTTTGTTGAGAGCCTTATACCTTGTTACAATATCCCAGTCAGGATCAGCCGAGCCAATAGAAGACTGGATGAGATTAACTTTTTCGTCGAACGGTCTGTCAGGGCGCTCGTATAATGAGTCCAATGTCTCTTGATCGTCGGCAGCTACCAGTGGATCATCGCCTGCGACTAAAGAATTTGTAAGCCCGTTACGGACTTCTTTCTCTACATCAATAGAATACTGATCGGCTTTGATGTATTCACCCCTAATGTAATCTGAAAACGCTCTCCTATTTTGTATCTCGTCATCGACGGGAGGAGCTGTTTTTGACCATTCAGAGTAACTCTGTAGTTCTAACGGGGCCGCTTTGGGCGACTCCCCCATGAGGATTTCAAGATCAGTCATAGCTGAAATTAGCGTTGGATATGTAGGGTATGTTTAGGTAGAAAATGCTGTGCCTATTGCACTAGCGGCAGGAGAGGGGGGAGCAACGAGGGCAGGACTAAGGGCGTTTAGTTCGTTTTGGATTGTCCTTATTGCTGCGCGTGTGAGGTCTTCGTTAGAAGCCTTCTGGATGAATTCCATATCGAGAGCTGGGTTGAGCTGTCGCATGATCTCTTCGATCTGTTGGCGAGACCTAGCATCGTAATCCAAACTTCTGTCTACGATCTCAGGCATTTTTGTTTCGCCTCCTTTTAAGCTGCCGACAATAAAGTCATCATCGGCATCAATAACTTTCAAACCTTTTAGGGTCTTATCAAAATCTTCTAGGCGACTTCGACGAGCAGCGATTTGTTGATCTTCTAAACTCCTCTTAATCTTTGCTGCTGCGGCCTCTTCAGATTTTGTCTGGCGCTTCTGCATCTCAGAAGAAAGACCTTGGAAGGCCCGCTCGTTAGGCGTGATATTGGCCCCGCCTTCAGAACTTGGGTCTGTAATAAACGGGTCTACGTCCCCGCCTACTTGTGCAATCTGGTAAATAGCACCCTGTGCTCTACGCTCTTCGGCTTGTTTCTGTCTTTCACGATTGCCATCAGCCTGCACAACAGATGAAGCAGAAGAAAACAAATCCTGTAGTGCAGGGCTAAACTGCAAAACACTTGCGTATCGCATCTTTTCTTGGGCGATCTCTTTACTCTTCTGGAAAGAATCTTTAGAGTCATCGCTACTGATGCCCTCAAGACGGCTACTGATTTCAGGCAGCATACCCATGGCATCTACTTCCATCTTCGCTTTCCTTCTAGCACTATCTAGTGCGAGCTGTGACCGCTCAAAGGCCAACTCTTGTTGCTGCAAGTTCAGCATGTTGTTGACCAGTTTCATCTGCCGGTCACGCATAGGCTGTATCTGTTGGTCAATCGCTTGCAGTTGTGCAAACTCTGATTGACGCAAACCGCCCACAGGAAAAAACTGTGAGCGAAGCGGAGCGATGTCTGAATTAAATGCGATACTAGCCATGATTAGGTTCCTTCAAAATCTACAAAGTTCATACCAGCCCCCATGTCAGGCCGTCTACGTGTTGTCATTGTGCCTCGTGTGCCATCTCCTCGGCTATAAGTAGAAGTGACGGCCCCGTCTGGTCGAAAGACTGGCCCCATGTTGCCGACCCTTAGCCCACCTGTCGTTAGCCCGCCTGTCTGTAAACCCTTGATCCTCGCATCCAGAACACGACTAGCATATTCATTAAGCTTTTTCTCAAAGGCTCTATTAGACTCATTTATACTCTGTGCTTCTCTTTGTCTGGCAGCAATCCGGCCTCGTTGTTCCTCACTCAAAATATTAGGTTCCCGTAAACCTTGCATGGCAGCAGCACCAAAAAGTTTATTCGCTTCCGCTGTTGCACCATCTCTACGAGCAGCTCTACCGGCGCGTCTCAAACGGCCTGATAGAGATCCTAATTCACGAGGGGCTTGACGAAGGGCTGACCCTTCAGGTTGGCTAGGACTACCTTTCTCTCTGACCGCATCAAGGAATCCTTTATCGGAACCAAAGTCTTTTCTTCTTATACCAGAGACCACTAAATTTTTTGACAGGGGAGCGCCGCTCGCGCCCTTTTTCCCTAAGTCACTAATATAATTTGCCATTGACGTTAAGGCACCAAATTTAGGCCCTTCCTTTTTTGTTGAGGAGGCCATCATTGCCGCTCTAGTAGAGGCGGTGTCAATAGTAGGTTCTTTTTCTCTTAATGCCTTTTCTTCGCGTCGTGCATTGATCTCTTCAAATTGCTTGTCGAATCTTTCTTTTCTTTCTCTAAAACCTGTTAGCAACTCTTGTCGTTGGAAAGCTCTTTGGTTGTCTCTTTCTTTATCAGAAAGCACCCCATCACCGTCATCATCAAAAGCGGCAATAGCTGCGTCTTGATCCCTCTGAAATTTTTCGGCTTCTAGTTCAAAATCAGATCTACCTATCTTACCAACCTCTTGCCTACCAAAAGGACCACTCCCCACCACCCGAATATTAGATTGGGGTGTGGTGTCAGTAATCTCTCCAGTAGCGGGCTGACCCATATCCCCGAAAAGCTTGGGGGTCTTTACTTGATCGGAAAGGTCTTGTTCTGGGGTGGTTTCATCAAACCTCCCTCCTCCTCTAGCTCTTTGTTCGGCGGTTGTGTTGAACCCAGCCTTTCCCTCATTCCCAAACAGTGGGTTGACGGGTTTTTTATCCCGTCCGTAGGCATCAACACCTATTGTTTCTGCTATGTCAAAACCTTGGGGTGCTTCTAATGGCACGGTAGTTACCGCTTTTTTAACTGCTTCGGGGGCCGTTTCAGTAATGAACTTCTTAGTGTCTTTAAGAACGTCACCAAATGATTTTGTAGCCCCTGATCCTTGGGGTCGGAGCACCCTCACGTTTTTGTCGCTCGCCTGTTGCTTCTTCTTGTCGTCTTTGTCTCCGTTAGCCATGATTACCAAAGGTGTTTGCATGCCCAGTAGCGGGCAGTGGTTTTGTCTTTTGCTGTCGCGCAGTTGTGTCTAGCGCGGAAGTTAGCTCTACGCTTTGGGTTCTTGTGTTTGCGGAAATCGCTGTAATCACGATGTCCATTCGACACTTTTTTAATCTTGTCGCCTTGCTTACCTAACACGACGAACTTTTTCTTAGATCCTTTGGGCGCTCTTTTAGGCTTATTGAAGCCAGCATATGACTCCCCCATATACTGGATTCGACCGGAGGGAAGACGTTTGAACCTTTTTGACGCCACAGCCGCTAAATTACCTTTATGTAAGTATATTGTCAATTCTGTCAATATAAGTGCGAACCGACTTCAAAAGTTCTCCCTGTAATACATAGGCACATTGATCTCATCAATGTGCCTATGCTGTCTAGGGAATACTTTTATGACATCAAACTCGTGTCAGGGTTCTCCAACGACTGCCCTAACGACTGGATTGTAACCCGTCTCCTGAACCCTGTAGCCTGATCCTCTTTCGGTGGGTCGATAGCCACGAGCCCTAATCGCTGGCGGGCGCAGTCTAACGCGAGGAATGCAGCGTCTGCCAAGTCAGGACTGCGACCGAACCGAGACTTAAACTCCGGCTTCGACTCGATCTTCATCTTCAGTGTGGAGCTTTTGATCATGTCGTAGTTCCTCGCACACATCTCTTGTGCAAGATCAGAACTTACGCCATATACTTGTTTAGTCCTCATAAGTTCCTTA
>Ga0160423_10002539_pt1 | contig 15214 bp, 17 predicted proteins | sample CRUFie14St8metaG_FD_108191 | JGI IMG/M metagenome (GOLD analysis project Ga0160423, IMG submission 108191) | Marine microbial communities from the Costa Rica Dome - CRUD Field 142mm St8 metaG | ecosystem: Environmental > Aquatic > Marine > Oceanic > Photic zone | place: Costa Rica: the Eastern... | reverse complement strand
CTATGAGATTGTTTCGCAACACCAGTTTCAGGATCAATTATATAATGCGGTTTTGCTACTTTATGTTGAGCTTTACGCCTTCTTGTCCTAGATTTTGACATTTTCTTCTTAGGTACTGCCATAGTTATTTCCTTTCAACTTACAAATCTAGCTCACTTAGAGAAGAAAATGGACTTTCTTTTATATTTTTTTTCGGATGTTTACAATCAATTAAATTTTGGTTTTTACCACAATCTGAACATAAGCCTTTACAGCTTGATTTACAAATATATTGAATTTTCATTTCGTTTAAAATTACTTCAGAAATAACTGGTGACAAATCTATTTTTTCTGAACTAAAGTCAATCTCATAATCATTTTCTTGATTTTTATAAAAATCTAATTTCAAACTATTTTGCTTGTTAATGTAACTCGTCTCAAGACACCTTGAGCACTCTGACTTAAAATCAAAATCTAAATCCATAATTATCCAAAATTTTTCGTACAAACTACTAATTTCTAACTTTAAATTTATAGTTTTATCTTTTAAGGTTTTATTTCCTGCATATTTAATATCAAAAAAACCATGTACATCAAATTGAATAGTGTTGTCGCTTACCATAAGTGAACTTACATCAAATTGAGTCTGAAGCTTATTCATTTTAATTATTCAGGATCAGAAATTTTTCTTGGTTGTCTTAAGTTTGCTTTCTCGCGTTCAATAATTTCATTTAATTCATCAATTTTAAATTGAATTTCTTGAAGCTTTGTATCAAGTTTATCCTCGACATTGGCTCTATTTAATATTGCTTCTTGCTCAGCTTGTTTTACAAGAGCATTAGCTTCCACAACCGCTTCTTGTAAAACAAAGGATTCTGAGATTAATCTTGATGACTCTTTGTCTGCATTTGCAAGTATTTCCTCTGCTTCATCTTTTGCTTTTTTTAAATAAAGCTCTTGTTCTCTGACAATGAATCTAGCAGTTCGAAGTTCAACAGGCATTAAGTCAATTAAATTTTCAACAAGTTTAAGAAGTTCTTTTTTATTTGATTTATTATTTAGAAAAGAATTTGATGACAAATTTTCTTTAAGTAACTCAAGTTGATCAACATATTCCATTTTTACTTGACCACTCACAACATCTTCAATAGAAATTTCCCCTTTAGACATCTTTAAGTCTTTCAACGACAATTGATGGAACTAATGCATTTACGTCACCACCGTAAGAAAAAATTTCTTTAACCATCGAACTTGAAACATATCCATATTCAGGAGAAGCAGGGATAAATATTGTTTCAAAATCAGCTAAATTAAAATTCATTTGAGCCATTTGAAACTCATAATCAAAATCAGTCATTGCCCTTAAACCTTTAACAATTGCACTTACATTCATTTGTTTTGCAAAATCTACCAACAATCCTTCAAAACTTTTAATTTCTACATTTTTGTAATCTTTAAGAATTTCTATCAACATACTTTCCCTTTGCTTTACATCGAACATTGACTCTTTTTGAGGATTTACTACTACACCAACAATTACATCATCAAAAACGTTAGATGATCGTTTAATTACATCGATATGTCCATTTGTTGGTGGATCAAAAGATCCTGGTATTAAAATTTTCATTTCTTCAATATAGTTATATTACTTTGGCCGTATTTTTTTTCCTTATATAATTCTAGTCCTTCTGGATAAACAAATTGCTCTGAACTTTTATGTCTATGAATAATAAGTTTTGAGTTTTCTGACATTAAATTATGAATAGTATTCAAATCCGAATTTATTTCATTAACTATCAAAGAGTACGGAGGATCATAAAAGATAATATCAAATTTTTTTTCAGACTGGGTTATGTAGTCGCTAACAGTTAAAACAAGAACGGTATAGTTTTGATCAATATCAGAGAGATTTTTATCTATAATTTTTTTACAATCTGTTGAAGTATCAACAAAAGTAACAAAGCTTGCGCCACGGCTTAATGCTTCAATCCCAAGAGACCCAGAACCTGCAAATAAATCAAGCACCAAAGAATCGTCAAAGTCATTCTGAAGTGAATTGAATATACCCTCTCGAGCCTTACTCATCATTGGTCGTGTTGATGCATCATTGATAGTTTTTATATTCAAACCTTTAAATTTTCCGGCAATAATTCTCATGTAGAATCTTTTGTCTTTCCAAAGTTAGGAAATAATAAGTTTGCTTCTGCATAAAGATCTGATTTAATTTTTTCATCCTCTATTTTTGAAAAATATTCTTTTGACGTTTCAAGAATTTCATAATCAGTTCGTAAATTAGCTATCTTAAGATCTGACAGTCCAGATTGTGATGTACCAGTAACCTTGCCCTCACCTCGTATTTGTAAATCTAGTTCAGACAATTTAAAACCATCATCGTTTTGTTCTATAGCATTTAATCTATCCTGTCCATCTTTAGTAATCTTTGAAAAACTTTTTCCTTCTGTGATATGAAATATACATTCAGATTGTTTATCTCCTCTACCTACTCTTCCCCTAAGTTGATGTAATTGATTTAAACCAAATCTTTCAGCACTTTCAATTATCATCAAGGTTGCATTTGTAATGTCTATACCAACTTCAATAACAACCGTAGAGACCATAATGTCAATTTCCCCGTTTTTCATTTTTAACATTTTATTTTCTTTTTCATCAGCCTTCATTTTTCCATGTAGTAATTCGACATTATATTTATCGAATTCAGACTTATATAACTCATAAACTTTTTCGGCAGCTTTTATATCACTATTTTCACTCTCTTCGATATATGGACAAACAACAAAAATTTGTGAATTTTTATCTAGATGGTCGCGTGCAATACTATAAACTTCATTGCTTTCACGCTTTCCTCCAGAGAGAACTTTTGAATTAATTTTTTTTCTTCCTGGTGGCATCTCATCAATAATTGATAGTTCTAAATCGCCGTATATTGCAAGTGCGGTAGTTCTTGGGATTGGAGTTGCAGTCATAACTAATTGATGGGGTGTTAAACCTTCACTTATCGTTAATTTTTTTCTTTGCTCTACTCCAAATCTTTGTTGTTCATCAATAATTGCCAATCCTAAATTGTTAAATTTAATATTTTCTTGTATTAATGCATGGGTACCAATAATCAGCGATGGATCACCATTTTCGATTACTTTCATTACTCTTTTTCTGTCCTTGACAGAAGATGTCAGAATATGCATATCAATATCAAAAAAATCAAGATACTTTTCAAATGAATTTAGATGCTGTTCTGCCAAAACTTCAGTTGGGGCCATTAATGCAACCTGCTTTCCATTTTTAATTGCGGCATATACGCCAGCTGCAGCAACAATAGTTTTACCAGATCCAACATCACCTTGCAGTAATCTTTTCATCGGGAAATTCCTACTAAGATCCTCAAAAATTTCTTTAATACAGCTTTTTTGTGAATTGGTAAGTGAAAATGGTATTTTTAATTCAAAACTCTCTAATAAGGAATTTTCAATTTTTATTGAATCAGATTTTTGTTCTGTATTAAAAATCTCTTTGGAATGACTAAATAGACTTTGCAAATATATAAATTCATCGAAAGCAAGACGTTTTTTAGCAAATTCGTATTCCTCAAAACTTTCAGGAAAATGGATTTTCTGATAACTTTTTAATCTCGAATAAAGAGAGAATTTTTTTCTATCTTTATCAGAGATAATATCTCTTAACTCTGGAATTCTTTCCAAAGCTTGTTTAATACCACTTCTCAATACTTTATTTGGTACACCATCAATTTTTGGATAAAAAGAAATGAAAGAACCTGTTTCTGAAAGATCCTGCTCTGATGAAAAAGATTCAATTACTGGATTCTTAAATTCTACGGTTCCTGTTTTTTTGACATCAGGAAATCCTGCAACTGCAACAATATCATCTTTTTTAAATCTACTTTCAATGTATTGTGGACCAAACCATTTTGCCCTTGCAATTCCGGTATCATCCTTAATTGTTAAAGTTGTAATTCTAAGTCTTGTTTTTGTTGTGAAAACTGAAACATCCGTAATTTTTCCAAATATGGTTATCTCTTTTTCAATATTTGACGGAACTTCACTCAAGTTCATAATTTTTGATCTATCGTAATGTTTTCTTGGAAAGATTCTAATTAAATCTGTAACTGAATTAATTCCATGCTTTTTCAGAGAATTAATTCTTTTTTCACCGAAACCTTTCAATTCAGAAACTGAAATTTCACTTAAATAATTTAAACTTCTCTCAACCACAATCAAACAATACCTAAAAAGATTTAAAATCAAAGTACCTAATAATTAATAGACAAGTTATAGTTATACTTGTATTTTAGAGGGAATTTTATGGCTAACAGATGTCAAGTAACAGGAAGAGTACCGAGATCAGGAAAACATGTTTCCTTTTCTCACAAAAGAAATCCACGTTGGTTTAAACCAAATATTCAAACCAAAAAGTATTGGCTACCTAGTGAAAAGAGATGGATAAAGCTCAAAGTTAGTACCAAAGGTAATAAAATAATTGATAAGCGTGGTATCGAATCTGTTGTAAGAGATATTAGACAAAGAGGCGAAAAAGTTTAATGGCTCAAGGGGTTGTAAAGTCGTACGATCCTAATTCAGGAAACGGTATCGTAGTTTTAGATGATAATAAAACAGAGGTTTATCTAAAATCTGGTTCATTAAAAGGATCTATATTTAGAACTTTGAGACAAGGTCAAAGAATTAACTTTGATATTGTCGAAGAGGAAGATATAAAAACTATTTCAAATGTCAAAATTGGCCAAGGTGGCTACTAAATTTAAATGCCTGAAATAAATTTAAAATATAGCAACAAAGAAATAATTGATAAATTCTTTGAAAATTTAACTTGTGACGAATATCAAGAATCTATTTTTAATGGTGGTCAATCATATGCTGATCATGCTTTAAACAACCTGGATATAAATGGTTATGCAAAGAAACGAAATAATGTATACCCAAGCGAAAAAAGAGGTTCCTCTTATTTATCTCCATACATAAGACATGGACTATTAGGTTTAAAAGAAGTTTGGGATTATGTTGAGAACTTTGATTATCAAGATAGAAATAAATTCAGAGATGAACTTTTATGGCAGGAATTTTCGAGACATTTATACGCAATAATTGGAAGAAAAAATAAAGAATTTTTAAATTTTTACATTAAAAATGATCCTGGTGAAATAGTTCAGAATCAGAAAATGAATTGTATTTCTACAATAGAGAATGAGCTTGAATCAACAGGTTACATGGTTAATCAAACAAGAATGTGGTATTCATCTCATCAAATGTTCAGAACAAATAACCAGTGGCAAGAATCAGAGGATTATATGTATAAACATCTTGTAGATGGTTCGAGATTTGCTAATAGACTTGGCTGGCATTGGGTAATGGGATCACAAACGGGCAAAATTTATGGATTTTCAAAATTCCAAGTAAAAAAAAGAGCACCAAAAATATGTAACGAATGCCAATTACAAAATGAATGTCCAATTGAAGACTGGCCAAAGGTTATGAGCATATCAAACAAAGATATAGAAATAGATTTAAATATAGAAAACAACTTCGGACCACAAACAATTTTAACTTCAAATGAAAAACCACATTATGTTTGGATCAACGGAGAATCACTAGGAGATGAGGATCCAGCACTTAGTCACTTTTCAGAACTTCCAGTCATATTTATATTCGACAAGGGTCTATTAAAAAATCTAAATTTATCTACTAAAAGAATTAACTTTTTATTAGATACTCTAAAAGAGATAAATGAGAAGCGAGAGCTGACAGTATATTTAGACAACCCAGAAAATGTATTAATGAAAAAAAAGTATGCGTCCACTTTTGCTCCCGTACCAAAATATAAGAAGATTACTAAAAATGCAAAACCAACTGTAGAGTTCCCAGCAAAAAGATTGATTGCTCCAATAAATTTTTATCCTCGAAGTTTCTCTGCATGGAGAAAAAAAACAAAAATGGCGTCATGAGAAGAAAAATAATATTTTTTATACTTTTTTTACACAATTACATATACATCTATTCCAAAGGTCGATTTGGAAAAACAATATCTGATAGACCATGTTTAATTCTTGAAAGTGTTGGTGGGAAGACTGGAAAATTACGAAAAAACGTTCTTGTGTACCTTAGAGAGAAAGATAACATCTGTGTAGTAGCTTCTAAAGGTGGTAATCCAAAGAATCCAGGATGGTATCACAATCTTAAAAACAATCCAGATGCAACAATCCAAATAGGTAGAGAGAGATTTGATGTTACCGCTACAGAAATCTTTGAACTTGAGAGAATTGAGTGGTGGAAAAAAATGGACTATATGAACAATGGCATATATGATCAATACCAAGGTAGAACAAGTAGAAAAATTCCAGTTATGTTACTAAAAATAACTTAGTCACAATTTGCGCCTAAGTCGATTTTGTAATTTATTTTAAAAAAAGTCAAAGATTAAAGCTTTTCTAGTAAGGATTTAATTTCTGTAGGGTTTAAATTATCGACAATTAAATCTGCATTTGAAAGATGTTCAGGGCTAAATATACCTCTATTCACAGCAATGACAAAATTATTAGATTCTTTTCCAGACAAGATGCCAGTTGGACTATCTTCAATAATAATATTTTTAGATGTACCTAGCTGTTCAATTGCTTTTAAATATATATCAGGATTAGGTTTATTTTTCTGCACTTCATTTCCACCAATAACAAAATCAAAATAGCTAATTATTTTTGCATCTTGTAATTTAAAATTAAGAACTTCTTTTGGAGATGCTGAGACACAAGCTTGTGGAATATTTCCATGAAAATCTTTTAAACAATCTAAGGAATCTTTAAAGAGTATCTTTTCAGAAAACTCTACTCTCATTATTTTATGAAGCTCATCCATGGTTGATTCGAAATTGTCTAATTTAACGATCTTGGAGAATTCAGCATGTACGATTCTGTCATCAATCCCAACAAATTGATCAAACTCTTCAATTGGTAGCTCTAGTCCTTTCGAAGATAAAAAATCTTTCCATGCATAAGCATATGATTTTTCTGTGTCCATAATTGTTCCATCACAATCCCAATAAATTCCATACATAATTTATCCAAGCTTTGATGCAATGTCTTTTGCACTTTTCAATGCAATTCCATCGGATCCAGTAAGTGACCAGTTATTGAATTGTTTGGACAATGCCTCATCAATCATAGAATCTAAAAGTTCAAATTTTGAATTATCAAGATTTTTCCACAAGTAAAGAGCATGGCTTCCAGGAATTGTGTTAATTTCATTTACATATAATTTATTCTCATGAAGTAAAAAATCATATCTGTATATTCCACGTGTCGGAATTATATGATTTATTTTTTGAACCATGTCTATCAATTTTTTTTCTATTTGTTCACTAAGTTTCGCCGGTAATTCTCTTTTTGAACCCTCTAGTCCCCCATTTTCCAAATATTTGTCATTGTACGAAAATAGTGTTTCATTTTTAAGTGGTTTTTCTATCTCAGATATATCAAAATCTGGAAAGTTTCTAACACCAACGAGTAAATCTGTTGAATTTTCTAAATACTTTTCAATCACAGCCCCTTGTGAATATAAATCTGAATTTTTTATTAGTTTCTGTGCTGTTATAACATCATTTATTATCTCAACTCCAATAGAAGAACCACCAAAACGTGGTTTTAATACAAAATTTCCTTCGATATTTATTTCATCAGTATTTATTAATTGTTTTTCGATCACTGGTAGGTCATTTTCTTTCATTAGAGTGTAAAAGGCATATTTATCCATACAAATTTGGGCAGAAACTTGGTCTGGACCAGTATATTTTATACCAAATATATTTAGTAATGACTGTAATGAGCCATCCTCTCCAGGTCCACCATGACAAGCATTGACTATCACATCAAAATCTAATTTTTTTCTTTTTTGATAAAATCCTGGATCTTCGTTAAATTTCATCTCAAGTTTGTTTTTATATATTTTTTTATTATTTAAAAAATCTACAGATTCATATTCATTATTAACTAAATACCATTTATTATCTTTCGACCAATATAAAGCTACAACCTCATACTTTTTTGATAAAATTCGGACACTTTGTAATCCAGTAAGAATAGAAATATCGTGTTCGGGGGAAGGTCCACCAAATATGACACCAATTGTTTTACTCATTTTATTTAAGGATAGTGGTCTGGTAAATCATTCTCATATAAAACAATATCTTCTGATTTTATAACAGAATTAAGATAGTTTACAGCTTCATCCCTGTTTGAAAAAATTTCGTAATCAATATCATTCTCTTGAAATCCCGCTTTTAAAGAATTTTTATTTGTCTTACCAATAATGAGTGCTTTATCAATTATTTGACTTGCCTCTAATGCAAAAGCATAATTTATTGCATATTGATCACTACCAAGTTCGACCATTCCAGGGGTGACAAGATAACGTACAGATTCTTCATTTCCAAGCTCCTGAAGAGTCTCTAAACTGTATTGAATTCCCATGGGATTAGAGTTAAAGGAATTATCAATAATAGTGTGTCCTAAGTCACTATTAAAAATATTTTGACGATGTTTTGACTTATCAAGAGAGTCTGTTTTGTTAAGGTACTTTCTAACATCCAAATCTAATGCAAGCATAACTCCTATTGAAAGAGATATTGAAAGTTGTAGAAGTTTAGGACCATTGATAGAACCTAATAAATTATTAGCAACGTAGATATCATGCTTACCGTTTTCATATTCAACACAAACTGTTGCTTCTCTCGTAGTAATAGAACAATCATAAACATTTTTTTGATTTGTCCATAGCCTTGCTTCATTTAGGAGCATTTCGTCATCACCATTAATTACTACCGAACCGGCAAGTTCTACAATTTCAGACTTAGCATCAAGAATATTTTCTAAAGATTTCATTCTCTCTAAATGAACTGGGGCAATTCCAGTTATAACAGCAACATGTGGCCTAACCCACGAACAAATTTCACGTATTTCCCCATTTGAATATGTTCCCATTTCGATAATTGCTAATTCGTGATCGTCATTAAATCCTTCATTGATTGATTTTGCTATCCCTAACCGATTATTGTAACTTTCTGGAGTAACAAAAACATTATTTGATTCATCCAATATCTTTCCAAGTACATTTTTTGTTGTTGTTTTTGAGTATGAACCAGTTATCCCTATTACAGGTATTGTCTTCGAGTTCAACTTTTTTGAGGCCTCATTAACAAACGATCTAGATTTATTTTTTTCATAATTGAACATAAGCCTAAGTGCTTGATCAAAAATAAAAAAAGAAAACATATTTGCAGCTAAAGCAAGGAAGTAGCCATACCCTAAGGTGTAGGAAAAAATTGACACTAAAACGACAAGGATGTAATAACAATAAGTTACTCGATTAAGACGTTCGGTTTTCTCAACTTTGCTTGTTCTTGACTTTAATGATAATCCAACGGGTGTGTAAATATTGATAACTGAAATAATTATTGGAATATAAGGAAAGAAAAGAGAGATGATGCAAAGAACTAATGTAATAAATAATATGAACCTATTTAATCCTCTTGATCTGACCCATCTAAAGTAAAATTTGGTAATGTAACCTGGAATGTAATGTTCTCTTTGAGCAATTCTCTGCCACCTAATTGCATTAAAACATGTTCCAATAGTAATTATCACTAATGTAGCTAGAGAGATTAAATTCATCTTTTTATTATCTCAATAATTTGATCTTTTGAGGTATTCAAACAAAAATGATTTTCTTTATGCAACACAGTTAATTTTGAATCAGGAATCAGACTATCAGCAATTTTTCCATTTTCAAGTGGAGCAATCAAGTCATGCTCTCCATAAACAAGTTGTACATTTGTATTTATCTTTGGAAGAATTTCAGACATATTATGATTCACAGCCTTAACTAGTGTATCTCTCAAATCCTTGTTAGCGTTTTTATAGTCGTCAGAGCCATAATTTTTTTTAATCTTTTCCATTCTTTCATCACTAATAATATTTAAATTGTTCAAAACTTTAAATAATTTAAACAAGGAAAAAGGGTTTGGTTGAATAGGCGACCTTATAAGTGGTGATCCAATTACAACTATTTTTTTATAATTTTTTAACTGAGATAAATGTACAGCAATCGTACCACCAAATGAGTGACCAACAATTACATCTACAGAATCTGGAATTAACTCTACTAAATATTCTGCATAAAACTCAGGTGATCCGCTTTGCTCAAATGGAACTGATTTTCCAAATCCCGGAATATCAATAGCAATGCAATCAAATTCTTTTGAAATATTTTTCCAGTCATTACTTTCCCCGCCCCAACCATGAAGAAAACAAATGTTTGGATTATTTGAATTAACTTGAGCATAAGTTAAATTATCAGAAAGAATTTTAGCAATCATTAGTTAAGATATTCTCCAATAGTATTTATTGTTCTTATTTCAAGACCCATGAGATAAAGTAGAGCAATACCCCAATAAAGATAATATTTTTCATTCATTTGAAATCTATAAACGTACAAAAATGTAAGTGTAAATAGTACAACTACAGCATAAAACAAATAAAAAGACCCAATATTTTCATTCAATGTATAAGTATACGAAACAAGCAACGATTGAATTATCAATGAAATTACTGATATAAATATCAAAATATTTCCAATTTTTTTACTTTGATAGTTTTTCATGAAATTCATTATTAGCATGATAAACCCACTAATACCACAAATTGTAGCACTGACCATTCCTATAAAGTTTAAGGTACTTGTTTCCATTAAATCATTTTAATAGCTATTAAATTGAGTATTTATGGTATTTCAGTTACAGTAAAATCTATGTCTGCGCAAAGTATGAGTTCAATTAAAAAAAATGTTCCATCTGCATGGTATCCAACAATGGATTCTTTTATAGCTAAAGGTAAAAATGCAGAAATTTGGGATAAAAATAATAGACGTTACTTAGATTTTGTAGGTGGATATGCAGTTCTCAATACTGGACATTTAAACCCAAGAGTTGTTAAAAGAGTTAAAAAACAATTAAATGATTACTCACATTCATGCTTTGCATTTGCACCACATGAAAATGCTGTTGAACTCTGTGACCAAATAAATAAAAGATATCCAATAAAGCAAAGTACAAAAACTTTTCTTGTCAATAGTGGAGCTGAAGCTGTTGAAAATGCAATAAAAATTGCAAGATATGCAACTGGAAGAGAAAAAATAATTGCATTTAAAGGTGGTTTCCATGGTAGAACTTACTTAGCTATGGGTTTAACTGGTAAAGAAAAACCTTATAAAGAGGGTTTTGGACCATTTCCAAAATTTATAACTCATATTGACTTTCCATATGATTACAGAGGAATATCAGACGATAAAGTTATAAATCAACTTCAAAACCTAATCTCAAAAAAAATTGATCCCAATGATGTTGCTGCAATAGTTGTTGAAATTCAATTAGGTGAAGGAGGATATATTCCTGCATCTCAAAATTTTCTAAAAAAATTAAGAGAGATATCAAAAAAGCATAATATATTGTTAATTTTTGATGAAGTACAAACAGGATTTGGCAGGACTGGGGAAATGTTTGGTGCAAAAAAAATTAATGTCGAGCCTGACATGGTTACCTTAGCTAAAGGCATAGGTGGAGGTTTTCCTCTTGCGGCCGTTGTTGGGAAGTCTAAAATAATGGATTCAGTTCACGATGCTGGTATAGGCAGTACATTTGGAGCATCGCCAATATCATGTGCAGCAGCACTTGGAGTTTTAGATGTTTTTGATAATGACAATCTACTTGATAAAGTAAACAAGCAAGAAGCGATAATGGTCAAATCTTTAGAAACTATGAAAGATAACTATGAGTTTATCGGTGATGTGAGAGGTTATGGAATAATGAAGGGTGTTGAAATAGTTGAAAACAAAGAAAATAAAACTCCATCCAAAGAATTGGCATCAACAATAATAAGTAATTCAAAAAAGAATGGTTTGCTCCTAGTAAATTGTGGAAAAGAAGGAAATGTTATAAGGTTTATGGGTCCGCTAACTACACCATTAAATCAGATAAGAGAGGCAATGGAAATGTTTAATGCAGCTTTGGAGAGAATTTAATCTTCTTGGTGTGTTAATTCATGTAACTTTTGTAGAGTATCAGAATCTTTCGCAGCTTTTGCAGGAGCCTTCATAAGCCAAGCTGATACTAAATCAAGTGATTCTAAATCATCAGCTTCCTTAAAGAATTTCATATACCGAACAGCATCTATAACAACTCCTGCACTGTTTGGTGAGTCCCACACTTCTAATTGAACTTCAATGTTTAGAGGTACTCCACCAAAAGATTCACCCTCTAAACGAATAAATGCTTTTTTTCTATCTTCTAACCATTCAACATAATCTGATGGACCAATTCTTACATTTTTGGGATCCATCCCTTTACCTTTGTTAGCGACTGATGTTACTGAAGAAGTCTTACTTGTTCTTTTTGTTTCAAGACGATCCTCTTCAAGCATATTTAGAAAATCCATGTTTCCGCCTACATTTAGTTGATAAGATCTTTTCAGGTTAACACCTCTATCTGAAAATAATTGAGCCAAAACTCTATGAACGATTGTTGCGCCAACTTGGCTTTTAATATCATCTCCAATTAGTGGGACATTTTTGTCTTTAAACTTTTTATACCATTCATCGTCTCTAGCTATAAAGACAGGAATACAATTTATAAATCCAACATTTGCTTCAATAGCACAATCTGCATAAAATTTAACGGCTTCATCTGAACCAACTGGAAGTAAATTAATCAAAATTTCTGCATCTGATTCTTTCAAATCTTCAATAATATTTTCTGAGTCATCAGTGGGATCAATGATGTTCTCCACAAATTTACCAATTCCATCAAGAACTCTGCCAGGTTTCACTTTTACCCCTAAATTAGGTACTTCAGCAAACTTTACAGTATTGTTTGGATCTATAAATATGGCTTCCGATAAATCTTTTCCGACTTTGGATTTGTTAATATCAAACGCACATACAACTTCAATATCTGAAACACGATAGCCACCTATTACGTCAGAAATGAGACCATTTTCCTCATTTTTATCTTTGTAATATTGAAGTCCTTGTACAAAAGAGCTTGCACAATTTCCTACACCTAAAATAGCGACTTTTATTTTTGAATCGGTCATTAGATTACTTTAACTGATATGGGATATAACAAAAATAACAACTAGGTTTAACCACCAAATATATAGTTATACCAACTGGCAGAATTGTATAAAATTGCAACTATGAAATATAAAATAAAAGACAAAACACCCAGAATTTGTAAAATTTTTAAAAACTTATCCACAGACAAAGGTTACTTGACAATAAAATAAACAATAAATAGTTATGATTTATATATGATAAAAAATTTGTCACCATCAAGAGCATCTCAATTTAAAACGTGCCCTAAGCAGTTTAAATTTTCAAATATTGACAAAATCAAGGAACCAACCAATGAAGTACAAGCCAAAGGAACAACTGTACACGAAGCTTTAGAAAAAATATTTGATTTACCAAAAGAAGAAAGAAACTTAGAAAATCTTCATAATCTGTTCAGAAAAGTATGGACAAATGTAAGAGCAAATGATGAGCACGTACATCTATTTAATGATCAATCTGAAGAGAGAGAGTGGGGATTAGATGGATTAAAACTACTTTCAAACTACTTAACTCTAGAAGATCCTGCTTTATTTGAACCATTAGAAAGAGAACGATGGGTAAGAGGTTCTATAGCTGATTTAAATTTACGTGGAATACTGGACAGAATGGACAGGAATGATAAAGGTGAGTTAGTTATTGTTGACTACAAATCAGGTAAAGCTCCGAATGCAAAATACAAAGAACCTAGATTTTTTGCATTAAAGTTGTATGCGTTATTAATCAAAAATGAAATTGGTGAAACACCTGCTGAATTAAAGTTAATCTATTTACAGAATTCAACTATTCACACAATGAAAGTAGATGATGAAATGCTTGAAAATGCAGAAAAAGAAATTCTAGATATTTGGAATAATATCAAAGTAGCGTTTGAGAGTAAAAATTTTCCAACCATCAAAAATACATTATGTGACTGGTGTTATTACAAACCAATTTGTCCAGAATTTAATGATGAAGCACCGAGTACTGTCGAACTTGAAGACTGTAATAAAAAAATTGATGAAATAAATGAAACATTGGAAGCTATAAATTTAGTTGGAGGTTTAGAGAATCTTCCTGAAAATAGTCCATTAAAAAATACAAATCTTGAGGAAATAAATAGAGATTTGGAAGAATTGAATATCACAAAAAATAATATAGTAAAAGATATAGAAGAATTTTTACGGAAATAATCCTCTAGTTAATTTTGCAGCAGCCACTTTTTTAATTCCTTTTATTAAAGCAGCTGTTCTTAAGTCAACTTTATTCTTTTCAGAAATAATCCATACCTCTTCAAAGGCTGAGGTTAGAACATCGATCAATCGTTCATGTAGTTCTTTTTCTTTCCATAAATAGTTTTGTGTATTTTGAACCCATTCAAAATAACTAGCAGTAACCCCGCCTGCATTAGCAAGAATATCAGGTATTAGTAAAACTCCATTTTCCCTAAGTATTTTATCTGCACTAAGGGTTGTTGGAGAATTTGCGCCCTCAGCAATAATTTTTGCTTTAATATTTTCTGCGTTATTTGATGTTATAACACCGCCAACAGCAGCAGGAATCAAAATATCACAATCAATTTCCAAAATTTCATCGTCAAAATTGTCGGCACCATCAAAATCCTTTACAGATTTATTTTTAGCTATGTGTTTAAAAAGTTCAGGAATATTTATTCCATCCTTATTATAAATAGCACCGCCTAGATCATTTACAGCAATCACTTTTGCTCCTCTTTCGTATGAGTCAAGAGCTGCATACCGCCCAACATTTCCAAATCCTTGGATAACGATTGTTGAGTTTTCATATTGTAAATTTAATTTATTTAAAGCTGCGTTTGCAATGGCTATAACACCTCTTCCGGTTGCTTCTCTTCTTGTGATAGAACCACCAAGTGAAGCTGGTTTTCCAGTTACAATTCCTGGTTGTGGTGACCCAACGAAATTACTGTAGGTATCCATGATCCAAGCCATAGTCTGTTCATCTGTTCCAAGGTCTGGACCTGGAATATCCTTATCAACACCAATCAATGGTAATAATTCAGCCGTGTATCTTCTCGT
>Ga0160423_10002538_pt1 | contig 15217 bp, 10 predicted proteins | sample CRUFie14St8metaG_FD_108191 | JGI IMG/M metagenome (GOLD analysis project Ga0160423, IMG submission 108191) | Marine microbial communities from the Costa Rica Dome - CRUD Field 142mm St8 metaG | ecosystem: Environmental > Aquatic > Marine > Oceanic > Photic zone | place: Costa Rica: the Eastern... | reverse complement strand
GCGTGTGGTAGCTTACCTGGGCAACGAACCAGGGAGCCTTCCATTTGGCGACGCGGTGGGACTCCTCAATGAGTTGGGTGAGGTATTTTTGGTAAAGAGCGCCGGGGAGCGTCCGGGTGGAATCGCGTTGATTGGCGTCAGATTCACCTTGATGCCATAAGACGGCTCGGAAGCCATTGGGGCCGAGGATGCGGAGTCGGTTGGCGAGTTTATCGAAGAGGAGACCTTTGCTTTCCCATTCGCCGTTTTCGAGTTGCGTGACTTTGTTGAGGACCGTCGGAGGATTGGGGAAGCGTGACCCTTTAGGGAGCCACTCGCGGATACTGGTGCCTCCGGATCCGGTGGAAACGATGCCGATGGGCACGTCGAAGCGCTTCGCCATGGCATCGCCGAAAGGCGGGATAAAGCTGCCGCCTCCTCCGCTGGCGCCACCCTGGGGATCGTTGGCGATTTGCCATTTTGTGCCGTCGAAGGAAGTGACCATACCGGACTGCACGTTGAGTTTTTTTGCACCGTGATTTGCGGAGTTTGACTGACCGGCGATTAGGAAGACCTCGCCGATTCCTAGTCTGGCGACCGAGCCGGTGTAGAGAATGTCATTGTGGGACTTGGCGCGAATTTCGAGGCGATGCCATCCCTTTTGGGTGGAGTTGAGTTGGGCCGTGAAGTTGGTTTTTCCGGCGCTCAGAGAGCCGATGTCAGTCCAGAGGTTTTCGCTAAGGCGAGCTTCGAGGGTGAGATTGTTTTCTGCGGCTTGGGGAAGGCTACCGGAAATCTTGAGCGGAGTGTTTCGCTGGCAGACTTGATGATTGAGCGGGGAGCTTAGGGTGAGTTCTGCGGCGAAGGAAATGGGGAAAAAGAGTGTGGCGAGGAAAAGAGTTTTCATGTGGGAGGGGCTTTTATCTACAGATTTCGCAGATTGACACCGATTATTTTTCCTCTGTCGGTCTTTTGGTGGCGACGCCATTTTCCGGGAGGCATGCCCTCGGTGGCGCGGAAGTGGAGGCGGAGGCTTTTGACATCGGCGAAGCCGAGCTGTTGGGAGATAGCGGTGACGGATAGGGAGGTGGAGCTGAGCATAACTTTGGCGCAGCGGATCTTGAGGTCGAGGATTTCTTCGAGGGGGGATCTTTTGAGGATTTCGCGGAAACGTCTTTCGAGGACCCGACGGGAAACACCACAGTAGTTTGCGATGTCATCGATCCGGAGACCGGGACGGCTGAGATTGGCGCGGATGAATTGGCGGGCATGGTCAATAGTTAGTGCTGCTTTTTCTGAGTTCATGAGAAAGGCGAAGCGCGCTTAGTTAACTACGAAAAATATGTCAGACAGCTTTCCAAAATCGCCTTCAAAAACGAAAATTTCGCTCTGTGGCTATAATTCTCATTACATGCTTAAAGTGAGTGTATTAGGAAGTTTTGTAGTTCCGATTTATCGGGAAAAAGCCTTTATCGATTTCGGCATGAGTGGTTGTTGTAATACGATTTGTAATTTTGGTAGACCGGTTGATTGGAAGGGGGCATCTCTTGCGTTTTATTTGAGGCTGGTCTAACCCGTGCACATGCGGTTGTGGGAGCGGAAGAGAGCTTTTTTGAGCAGGAAGGATATTTGGTGGTGCGGGGATTTTTTGAAGTGGAGGAGATTTCGCGGGTGAGGGAGGCGCAGGATGCTTTCTATCTGGGAGAAATTAATGAGACCCCGGAATTTTCTTAGCCTAAACCGAGGAGGACCGAAGCGAAATCGCGTAAGCATCCCTATGCCTCGTTTTTTAGGCGAGAGATTGGGGAGCTGGTTCGGGACGGGCGTTTGGGTATGCTCATCCGGGAAGTGGCGAATTTGGAATCGGTGCGCTATTGGCATGATCAGCTTCTTTTTGAAGAAGAGAGGGAGGATGGTAAAACTTCCTACCATTGGCATCGGGAAAAAAGCCGCTGGATGACTTGTGAGGCCGAGAAAATGGTCACGGCGTGGATTCCGTTGATGGATTTTGCCGGGGAGATGGGGCCGATCACGATCGTGCCGGAAGGGAGAGATCTTAGGGAGATGAAGCGGATGATTTTGAAGGCGGGAGATTTGGTGCTGTTGGGTAGTGGGACGCTTCACGGGAATCCTCCAAACTCTGGGAAGCAAGCGCGGCGGGCCCTGGCAGCGCATTTTGCGTCGGGAGATATTAGCTACCGTCCGCATGGAAAGTTTAGCCATGTTAATGAGCGCTTGGTTCAGCGGCAGGATGGAGTGCCTGACTTCTAGGACGAGCGGGTCTGTCCGGTGGTGGCTTAATCTCTCAGAAGGCGTTGCCCGAGGGCCACGCACCCGAGGAGACCGGCATTGTCGCCGAGTGCAGGCGGAACGATAAAGTCATCCATGTCTTCGAGTTCGAGATAAGAGAGGTAATCTTGTAGTAAGTTGGGAAGACGCTCTCGCACCAGAGGGAAGAGGTGGGCTTGATGCATCACGCCGCCGCCGAGGATGATTTTTTGAGGTGGGGCGATCATGAGCAGATTGAGGCAGGCTTGAGCAAGATAGTCGGCCTGAATATTCCACGCGGCGTGGTCGGGGGCGAGATCTTCGGCGGGGGATTGCCAGCGGTTTTGAATGGCAGGTCCGGAGGCGAGTCCTTCGAGGCAGTCTTTGTGAAAGGAGCAATGGCCTTCGAAATGATCGTCGGCGTGGCGTTTGACTCGCATGTGTCCCATTTCGGGATGGCCCGCGCCGTGAACGAGATGACCATTGATTATGACGGCTCCGCCGATTCCGGTGCCGATGGTGAAATAAGCGGCGTTTTTCAAACCCTTAGCCGCACCCCAGGTGACTTCTCCGAAAAGGGCGGCATCGACATCGGTGTCGAAAATAGCGGGGACATCGAGGGCCTTTTGAAGTGGTCCGAGAAGATTGGTGTGGGACCAGCCGGGCTTTGGCGTTGTCGTGATATACCCGTAGGTGGGAGAATCGGGATTGAGGTCGGCGGGCCCGAAGGTGCCGATGGCCAGAGCTTCGGGCTGCCCGAATTGAGAGGAAGTTTGGGTGAAGAAGTTGACGAGAGCGGATATCGTCTCGTTGGGTGCGGTGGTGGGAATACGTTTCCGGACGAGGATGTCATCGGGCCCCGAGGCCAGACCCGCGACCATTTTGGTGCCGCCGGATTCGAGGGTGGCGATGAGCGGTCCGTGCATGAAGGGGAAGTAGCAAGTTCTCGAAATGGCTGCAATCGCGATCAGAGGCGATGAGAAATTATGTCAGTCGGTGCTTGTCAGTGGGATCGTTTCCCATTAGGTGCCGCCCGTGGCTGACTTTCGTTTTGAAAACCTCGAAGTATGGAAAATGGCAACCGAGATCGGACATCGCGTCGCAGATCTCGCTGACCGTATTTCTTCCGAAGGAAAAATTTCCTACGCGGATCGTCTCCGTGGTGAGAGTTTGAGCATCTCCGGTATTCTGGCTGCCGGAAGCGCTTACCCCACCAAGTTGGAGTTTTCCGAGTTTGTTGGCCGGGCCCGAGCCGCCACTTTGGAACTTGCCAATTTGATCATCTTTTTTGCCGAGCGTGAACTTCTTTCCGAAGCGGAAGAGGCTGAGTTGGTGAATATGCTCAAGCGTGAGTCCAAGATGCTCGACAACTTCCGTCAGAGTCTCGAACGCGCCGAGCGTCCGGAGGCGGCAGTCGTTTAGGCTCTGTCTGCAACCGCCGAGTTCACCTTGGCATAGAGTTCGATCTGTCTCTGACTCGTTTTGAGGAGGTCTTCGGCGAGTTGGATCTTTCCCGGCTCGAAGATCAGGAGGGTGGAGGATCCACCGAAGGCGAAATAGCCTTTCTCCTGTCCTTTTGCGACGGCTTGTCCGGGCGTGAAGGTTTGGTGGATTGATCCGACGCAGGTGGCGCCGATTTCCATGCAAATGACCGTGCCAAAGTCTTCGGTGATCAGTTCGGTGACAGCACGTTTGTTTTCCCAGAGGTAGGAGAGGCGTTGGCGCAAGGCGAGGGGAGAGACGGAGAAGAGGGGGCCGTTGATGATGCGAGTTGGGCCTGGAACGCCCGAGCAGGGGAAATGGTAGCGATGGTAATCGACGGGGCAGAGGCGGGAGAGAAGAAGCGGGCCGTCTTGGTATTTCTCGGCAAGTTTTTCGCAGCCGAGGAGTCCGGCGACGTCGAATTTTTGGCCCTTGACGAAAACTGAACTGATCTCGCTGGCCTTGTCGAATCCAAGATGGCGGCCATCGGCGGGGAAGACGATTGGCGAGTTGGCGAGCGGGCGGGCGCCAGGGCTGAGCTTGCGGTAGAAGAAGTCATTGAAGGAGGTGAAGTCTTCAGGCTTCTTTTCAAAATCGTCGGGATCGAGCCCGTAGGTACTGAGAAAAGGGAGAATTTTTGCGTTGGTTTTCGGTTGATCCATGCGGCGGCCATACCATCTCGAGAAGAAGGGGCGCTTGACGAAACTGTGCAGGGCGATCTTGCCGAGCGGGTTGCCATAGGCCCAGCGTAGAAAGCCTTCGCCATAGACCTGTTCGGTTTCCAGCTCCCCGGATTCGCGATTGAGGTATTGGATTGGGTCCACGCGGGAACAATGACGATAATTAGGTTATTTGGAATTTGAAATTTGAAATTTTACCAGTCGGGGCTACGTCTCCCTCAGCCATGCGACTTCCAGTCCTATTCGCCGTTGTGGTCATGCTTTTCACGAGCTGCCACGAAAGCGAGAAATCTATTCAGGTAACCGAAACCCGGGTGTTGACGTTGTTTGATCAAAAGTATCCCGGGAACCTACGTGACCGTCCGCCTTTGAGTTGGCGGCGGATTCCTCCGACGCAGTTTCGCGCGGTGAATTTTGTGGGCGGTCCGGACGAGTCTGTTGAGATCTTCGCTGGAAACAGTAATGGAGCCGGCCTGAGCAATGCCAACCGTTGGCTGGGGCAGTTTGGCCTGTCTCCGGTGCCTGATGAATCGACGTTTGCCTCGATCGAAATACTAGGGCGTCCGTCATTACTGGTGGAAGCGAGAGGAAGCTATAACCCCGGAATGGGTGCAGATCCCGAGGAGGGATTTGCCTTGTTGGGCGCGATTCGTGAATCGGGCGGTGATGTGCTCACCTTTAAAATGGTGGGACCGGCTGAAGCCGTGGAAGGGATGCGAAAGGAGTTCATTGACTACTGTGAATCGTTGGAGAATGTTGGTGTGCATATTATTGAAGAAGAGCCCAAAGTAACTGAGTCATGAGTAATTCTTCATCCAAATCCCTTGTTCAAAAAATTTGGCGAATTATCTCAGGCTTTGAGATCGCCGTGGTCTGTTTGGGGCTCTTATTCCTGTTGACATTCTTTGGTACGATCGAGCAAAAATGGATCGGGCTTTATGCCGTGATACAGAAATATTTCGACATTGATTCTTTTCTGGTTTTTCCATCGAGAGGCGATGGCAAGTTTATTTTCCTGCCGCTACCCGGAGCCTACTGGGTGATGGTGGTGCTCTCAATCAACATGTTTTGTGGTGGCTTGATCAGAGCCCGTAAGGGTTGGAAAACGGTGGGAGTGTTGATTAGTCACTTTGCCATTCTTTTCATGTTGGTTGCGGGTGCCGTTTCCAGTTTGTCCAAGGTGGAGGGGCAAATGTCGGTGTATCAAGGTGAGAAATCGGATTTCGCCCAGAAGTATCACACCACGACGATCGAAGTCGCGAAGCTTGACGAAGGGGGGCATCGCCTGCCACCTAAGATTATTTCATCGGCATCACTACGTTCGCTTAAGAGGGACGATGTTCTTCGCGCGGAATTTCCGGACGAGGGTTTCACCATGGACATTACCGGGATGTTGGGTTCATCCAATATGTTCATGGAACAAACAGCCGAGGAAATTGATGAGGACGGTCCGGTTGTGGATGGTTTTTTCCTGAGAGAGGCGGAGTATAACAAAGACAACGAGTTAGCCAATATGGCCGGTTGTTATGCTACGGTGAAAGACAAGGAGGGGAACGAGATTCAAGAGTTGATTCTATGGATGGGGAACCCTTCACCGGTTTCTTTTGTGCACAATGAGCAGCGCTATCTGGTAACCTTGACGATGGAAATTTGGCCCATGCCCTTTGAAGTCGAACTTCACAAGTCAGTGGGCGAATATTATCCGGGCACGCGGAAGGCGAGCACCTTTGAGAGTACGATTACTAAGGTCGCGAATGACCAGCGGGAGGACTACAAGATTTTCATGAACAATCCCATGCGCCACGGAGGATTCACCCTGTTCCAGGCCAATTGGTCGGATACTGGCGGCAAGCCGTTCTCGGGTTTCGCGATCGTGACCAACCCATCTGACAAGTGGCCCGAATATTCCCTCTATGTTGCCACGGTGGGGTTACTGATTCATTTTCTGTTTATGCTGTTCCGGTTTTCCGGGGGTAGTTCTAGATCCCGTAAATCCAGAGAATCATGAGCCAAAATCATTTAGAAAAAACTCGCGGACTTCGCTGGGGATTGGTGGCCTTTCTTCTGCTGATCGAATTCAGCCTGATTGGGGTGGGGATCAAAGGGAGCATTATCCCCACCGAGGTGCGTAAGATCGATGGATATGATCCATGGAGTGAAGAGGTGATCGAGGCGGCTCGGGACATTCCGGTTCAAGATGGCGGTCGAATCAAGCCCCTCTCGACCTTTGCGCGTTTTCAGATGTTGTCCTACCACGGAGCTGTGAAGATGAAGATTAAGTCCGGTGGTAAGGATCGCAAGATCACTCCGACCGAGTGGCTTCTCGATTGCATCTTCCGCCCCGAGCTGGCAAATGAACTGCCGATCTTTCGGATCGATGACTCGGAAGTATTGCATCGATATGGCATTGTTCCGAAAGACCGTCGGGCCCGTTTGAGCTTCAATGATCTTTTGGATGATTACGGAAAAGGTCCGGACGGCAAGGATCGTCTTTTGAAAGGAGGAAAGGAGATTCAGGAGAAACGCCTCAAAGAAGAACGCGAGCGTAAGGCGATGACTCCAAATCAGATTGAGGCCATGGAGGCTGCCGAAACGGAGGAAGAAAAAGATGGGAAGCGAAAAGAAAAGCTGATTATGGAGTTTGCCCAGCAGGTATTGAATTACCAGGCGATGACCAAGTTTTTGGATTTCAGCCGAATCGAGTTCGACGCTCCTGATTTTCCGGATGAGCTGTTTAAGGACGAAGGAAGAGATCCCAAAAAATTCAGCACTTGGATTTCCCGTTGGAATCAACTTCGGGCGATCTTCATCATGAGTAACCAGCAAGGGATACCAGTTCCCGATGAGGTGGAATCATTGGCTCGTGAGATTGAAGAGAAATTAAATTCGTCGCGCTATGGGGTGCGCTGGTATCCGCCGTATGATGAGGAGGAGAATGAATGGCAATCGATCGGCGACCGTATTATTACCATTCTTGAGAAACAGGATTTCCCGTGGGACACGATTGATGATGAGGTAGAGGATTTGGAAGATTTCAATGGAGAAGAGGTGCCGGAGAGGTTGAAAATGGCCGGATTTTGGAAAGAGCTTATGGATGATATGGCGACAATGGAGACTTTGATGGCGGCTTCCAAGGCGCCCAACTCGCCAGAATTTCTTACGGCGCTGGAATCGTGGAAGGACGAGGTAACGGCCCGCGCCAAGTTACGTGGTGAAGGAGGGGAAATTAAGGGCGAGGTGAAGTATTATCAAAGGAACTACTTCATGAACGCCCTAGTACTCTTTTTAATTGCATTCATTTTCTCGGCCTTCGGTTGGTTTGGGAAAGAGGGTCGATTTGGAAAAGGCATTCAGATTGCCATGATTTCATTCTTTGTTTTAGCCCTGATTTACCTCGCGTGGGGGATATTGCATCGTTCTCTTCTGATGGGACGGCCTCCGGTGGGGAACCTCTACGATACCATTCCATTCATAACGTTCGGCGCGACTCTTGTGATGGGAGTCGCCGAGTGGATGACGAAACGAAATCTGCTTGTGTCCCTGGGGTCGGCTATTGGGGTGGCGGGAATGTTCATGGCCTTTCGTTTTGAATACGGCGACGCCACGGATCACATGGATCCTTTGGTGGCAGTATTGAAATCAAACTACTGGCTTGCGACGCACGTGGTCACGGTGACACTCGGATATTCCGGTGGCTTGATGGCTTGTTTTCTCTCGATGGTCTACGTCCACCTCCGACTTGCCGGAGCGATTGAGGATGACAAAAAATTCCGTCGTTTTATGACCCGGGCGGTATTCGGTATTGTTTGCTTCACTCTGCTCTTCTCGCTGGTTGGGACAGTGCTGGGAGGAATTTGGGCCAATGATTCCTGGGGACGATTCTGGGGATGGGATCCTAAGGAGAATGGGGCTTTGCTGATTGTTCTTTGGAGTCTGATTATCCTCCACGCTCGATTGGCAGGCTGGATGACCGACTGGGGAATTCACTTGTGCTGCATCTTCTTTGGATCAGTGGTAGCCTTCTCATGGTGGCACGTGAATATGCTCGAAGTGGGTCTTCACAGTTATGGCTTTATTAAGGGCGGAAGTGTCATTTGGCTCTTCTATGGAGCCTGTGGCGCAGCCTTCGTTGTGGGAGTGATAGGATACATTATCGACCGTAATTCCAAAAAGGCATCGAAATGAGAGTAATCGGTGGCTTCCCACCGCCCCACTGATGTTGTAGGAATCCACTGTGAGTTTCCTCGGCATCCTCGTTCTGCTGGCCCTCGGCTATGCGTTTTCGAAAAATCGTAAGGCAATCAACTGGCGGACGGTTGGCGGGGCCTTCGCAATTCAGTTTGGGCTGGCGGCCTTCGTGCTGGGTACCTCGGTTGGCGGAGATGTTCTCGGTTGGATGACTCGTGGCTTTAACCAATTGATCGGGGCGGGGAATCAAGGAATTGAATTTCTCTTTGGAGATATCGCCAGAGATAAGTCGGTGGGCTTCGTGTTCGCTTTTCGAGTCTTACCGGTAATCATCTTTTTCTCCTCTCTCATCGCTGTGCTCTACTACCTCCGCGTGATGCAGTTGATCATCTTCTTTGTGGGTGGAGCGTTGCACAAAGTTCTTGGAACGAGTCGGGCCGAATCGTTCTCGGCGACTGCTAATATCTTCGTGGGGCAAACCGAGGCGCCCCTTGTGATTAGGCCTTACCTGTCGAAGATGTCTTCGTCGGAATTGTTCGCCGTGATGGTTGGAGGACTGGCGAGCGTGGCAGGGTCGATATTGGCTGGGTATGCAGGGCTCGGCGCGCGGATGGATTATCTTTTGGCGGCCTGTTTTATGGCGGCTCCCGGTGGGTTGCTCTTCGCGAAATTGTTGTTGCCAGAAACCGAAGAGGTGAAAGACGGGAAGTTGGAAATGGCGGAAGGTGAAGAGAAGCCGGTGAACTTTATTGATGCGGCAGCCTTGGGCGCGGGGAGTGGGTTGAAACTGGCATTGAATGTCGGAGCAATGTTGCTGGCGTTCATTGGATTGATTGCGGTTATTAATTTGATTTTGGGAGGAATTGGCGGCTGGTTTGGAAAGGATGGTTTTTCGCTGCAGATGATTCTCGGATGGCTCTTCGCGCCCGTGGCCTGGCTTATTGGAGTTGGGACTTTGGAAATTCAACAAGCGGGAAGCATGATTGGGCAGAAGTTGGTTCTCAATGAATTCGTGGCGTTCACTCAGTTCGATGTCATTCGTGAAAACCTTACATCACGGACCCAGGGGATTGTGACTTTTGCTCTGTGTGGGTTTGCTAACCTCTCTTCGATTGCCATTCTTTTGGGAGGACTCGGTGTGATGGCTCCCAACAGACGTCAGGAGATCGCGAGGTTGGGCTTGCGAGCTGTTTTTGCGGCGACGTTGGCCAATCTGATGAGCGCGGCTTTGGCGGGAATCTTTCTGACCTGAAAACTCGGCAGATTTTTTCGTATCCTGAGGCTCATTGCGTCGCCAATTGCGGTGGATGGAAAGTTCATCCTTCGTGGCGATACTTTTCTCTGGTGCGTGAAATAAGCCGGAAGAGGGTATTTTTCGGTTTTCCACGCTTTCGGTGAGCAGGATACGGCTGTATCGTCATTTCTGTGAAATTTGGAAATGCGATACTTTGCGCTCTTCTCGCTCCAGCCTCGGTTGTCGGGCAGGTGGTGATCAATGAAATCCACTACAACAGCGAGCCGAACACCAGTGCCGAGGAATTTGTTGAGTTGTTTAATGCCGGGCCCGACGAGGTCGATGTCTCCGGTTGGTTTTTTCAGCAGGGGATTAATTTTACGATTCCCCCCGATACCAAGATTGCCTCCGGCGCCTTCCTGGTCATTTCCGAGGATCCAGCGACGCTTCTCGCAAATTTTGGCGTAACCGCGGTCGGTCCCTATTTGGGGGCTTTGTCCGGTGATGGAGAAACCGTCGAACTTCGCAGTGCTGACGGACAGACAGTCGATGAGGTGAGTTATGGAGTTGGATTTCCCTGGCCAGTGGGAGCTAGTGGGAGTGGATCGTCAATGGAGTTAATCAATCCGGGTCTCGATAATGATCTAGGTGCATCGTGGCGGAGTTCCCGGCAGTCTGGATTGTCGGAGGCGACGATCATCGCTGAATCTGCCGACGGATGGCGTTGGCGAAAGGGGGAAACTGAAGCCTCTAATCCGATCAAGGATTGGACCGGGGAGAATTTTGTGGAAGATGGAACTTGGACAACTCAGACAATGCCGATTGGGTATGGGGGAGTGGGAAGCCAGGTGTTTACCCCGGCGATCAGCGGGATGCAGGGGCAATTTACCTCGGTGTTTTTTCGGAGGGATTTTATGGTGGCAGCTGGCGAAGTGCCGCAGAAGTTACTCCTGCGTTATCTTCTCGATGACGGCATGGTGGTCTTTCTCAATGGCACCGAAGTTTTTCGGAGCTCCAATTTACCGGGTGGAGATTTGACAATTTCGGATCGAGCGAATTCTAATGGAGACGAGAATAACTGGATTGAGGAAGAGCTTATCGGGACAGCAGCCTATCTCCATGAAGGCGAAAATACCCTCGCAATTCATGGCTTTAATAACGGTTCGGGAAGCAGTGACTTTGGATTAAATTTTGAATTGATTCGTCCCGGTCCGGATTTGGAAGCGCCACCGATTCCATCGCCGGGAGCGCAGAATACGGTGTATTCGGTTACGGCTCCTCCCACGATTCGGCAGGTTGATCACTCGCCGAAGCAGCCAATGGCGGGAGAGACCACGGTGATCACGGCCAAGGTGACTGACCCCGACGGAGTAGGAAGTGTGACCGTGGAAGTGCAAACAGTGGCGCCCGGAGCATACGTCCCAGCCTTCTTGGCGAAAACGACAACAGTGTTGCGAAGCCAGCCCAATGCCCCCCGGGATCCGAATCCCGCCTATGAACAAAACTGGGTTAGTTATGAAATGAAGGATGATGGTTCCGGCCCGGATGAAATTGCGGGAGACGGAGTTTATACGGCTGCGATATCTGGTGAAGTGAATCGAACTTTGATGAGGTATCGGATTACGGTGATTGATCTGCTCGGGTCGGAACAACGGGTTCCTTATGCCGATGATCCCAAGCTGAACTTTGCTTACTTCCACTACGATGGAATTCCCGAATACGTCGCGGGAACCCGGTCGGTGTTGGGTGTCCCGCATACTTATTCTGCCGAGACGATGTCTTCCGTTCCCTCGTATCACATCCTGACGACCGCTGCGAATTTTGATCAGGCCGTAGCTTATAGCGGTGGCGATCAGATCGACCGAAATCTTTACGATGCGCGGAGTGCCTATAATTGGAATTGTTCCTTTGTGTATGATGGGAAAGTTTATGACCATGTGCAGTATCGTCTGCGCCAACGAAATGCCCGATATTCCGGTAGCGGGAAGAGGAGCTTCAAATTCCGCTTTAATCGCGGCGACTACCCGACTTTCCGCGATCGTGAGGGGAATAAATATCCCGAACCGTGGAAGTACCTTGCGACTCACAAGATGAGAGGGTCGCGTGGGAATATTACCTGGGGAATGGAGCAGGCTACGAATCACTTAATATGGAATCTCACTGGAACTCCGGCTCCGTATACACATTGGTTTCAGTTGCGGGTCGTGCGTGGGTCGGAAGAGGCTCCGGCAGGAGCGAATGGGCAGTATTTGGGAGATTATTACGGTATGTTATTGGCCCTAGAGGAATATGATAAGCGCTTTCTTGATACCCATGGCCTCGAGAAAGGAAATCTCTATAAGTTGATCAGTGGTCGGACCGACGGTCTTTCAGTGCAACGCTACCAGGCCGCTGATGCGGTTGATGATGGGACTGATTTCACGACGATTATTAATCAACTTCGACCTGCCAGAGATGATGCCTGGCTGGGCGAGCATGTGAATTTCGACAGCTGGAATCACTACCATGCCGTGGTGGATATGATCCGGCATTACGACGTACAGCCGAACACTGGTGAGCATTTGAAGAACCGGGCGTATTATTTTGAACCTTCGGTGACCAATCCGCTCGGGCGCTTGAATGTGCTTCCCTGGGATTCTGATACGAGCTGGGGGCCGAACTGGAATGGCGGAATTGATTTTCCAATGCAGGTGGTTTTTGGCTCGGGGAATAATAATCCGCGCGAACCCTATAGCATTGACTATCTCAACGTGGTGCGTGAGATGCGGGATCTGATTTGGACCGAGGAGCAGATTGATCTAATGATTGATCCCCTGGCCGCGATTGTCGGTCCTCAGGTTTCGGCAGACCGGGATCGTTGGATTGCGGGAGTAGGAGGGAGTCAAACTTCGCCGGCTTTGGAGACGGTGACGAATGACATGAAGAAGTTTGCCTTTGATGGCGGTTCATGGGTTGGGGGAACAAATGGTTCGATGAAGCCGATTTCAAATGATAACGGGATTTCGGGGCAGCAGGGTCGTGACGCTTATCTGGATGCGCTGGTTGCCGATCCTTTGCTTCCGGAAAAGCCCACAATTTTCTACTCCGGAGCGGCGGGGTTTCCGCAGGATGGCCTGGCATTCACCAGTTCGGCGTTTTCCGATCCTCAAGGAGCGGGAACATTTGGTGCGATGGAGTGGCGGGTTTCCGAGCTGAATCAAATCGGTGGTGGCGAACGCGAGCTCATGCCTGGTGGGAGGACCTGGAGTTTTCTTGATGATGGTAGTGATCAGGGCACGGCCTGGAAGGAAGTCGGATTTGATGATGCCGGCTGGAACATTGGAGCTGCGCCGCTTGGCTTTGGTGGTGTGACCGGGTTGATTTTTGATACGACTACCGAGAGAAATATCATTACGGCCTATTTCCGAACAAAGGTGAATGTGAGCGATTTGGATTCGCTGGAGTCATTTACCTTCAAAATCCTGGCGGATGATGCCGCCGTGGTTTGGGTGAATGGCGAGGAAGCGGTGCGAGATAGTTTCACCAGCAATCAAGAAATTAACTATGATACCCCGGCAACCGCAAATGCGAACGAAACAGAGTATGCCGAGTATGTCGTGGATGCGAGTTTGTTTGTGGAGGGAGAGAATCTCATCGCGGTGGAAGTTCATAACCGAAGTACATCGAGTGGAGACATGGGCTTTGAGGTGACGCTAAGTGCAACTGAGAAACTGATTTTAGATGGTGGTCCACCCCGGTTTGAGTGGGATGCCGACTGGGAATCCGGAGAGCTGACAAGCTTTGCGGCACAGCTGGATCTTCCCAGCGTGACCAGAGTGGATCGTCCTTATCGGGCGCGCGTGCGGCATCAGGATAACACTGGCCGTTGGAGCAATTGGTCCGATCCGCTTGAGTTCACGGTGGGAACTCCAATGATCCAGTCCTGGCTTGATGGATTGGTCGTTAGCAAGATCATGTATCATCCCTTGCCTCCGACGGCCGCCGAGCTTGCGGCGATGCCTTCTTTGGAAGAGAGGGATTTTGAGTGGATTGAAATCATGAATGTTGGGGCGGTGCCGCTTGCTCTTGATGAGTTGCGATTCACCAAAGGCGTGGAGTTTGATTTTGTGACTGCAAGTAGGAGCACGATCGCTCCGGGTGAGCGTTTGTTGATTGTCTCGAATATCGATGCGTTCAATTTGCGATATGGATTCGCGGTGACACCAGATCATGTGATCGGAGAATTTTCCAAGGCGCTTTCCAATGATGGTGAGCGATTGAAGCTGTCCTTCGGAGCGGGCACCACGATCAGGGATTTTGAATACAACGATGCCTTTCCGTGGGCTACGCCTGCGGATGGACTGGGATCTTCTTTGGTGTTGATTTCTCCGGGAGGGCTGGCAAGCGGAATTGAAGCTTCGCATTGGCGCGCCAGCGTGGCGGATCAGGGTGGTCCCGGCGCGGACGATGCCTTGTCATTCGTGGGTGATCCCGATGGTGACGACAACGGAAATGGTCTCACAAATTTCCTGGAGTATGCCGTTCTGAGCGACCTGGAAATTTCGGTGGTGGATTCGGTCATTTTCCTTTCCTTTGATAGAAAAGTGAATGCCGATGATGCCTTGATTGAAGTGCAGGGAAGTAGCTCTATGGCTGAATGGAGTTCGGTTGCGGTGACGCTTGAGAGCGAGGTATATGGTCCGAATCAGGGAAGTCGTGTAACATACCGAGTTGATGACCCAGTGGCTGAAGCCATGGGGTTTTTCCGTCTGCGGGTAACCGAGCGCTAGAAGATGGGCGTGACTATTGCAGAAGGTTTAAACGCGGCAGTAAACCGTGGAGAAATTGCTGGTGCAGTTGCGCTGGTGACTGATGCGGAGGAGACACTCTTCATCGGTGCGGTGGGGTTGAGCAATGTGGCGGGGAACGAGGAGATGACTCCGGATGCCATGTTCTGTATCGCGTCCATGACCAAGCCGGTCACGGCGGCGGCAGTATTGGTATTGCAGGACGAGGGGAAGCTTTCGCTGGATGATCCTTTGGAAAAACATCTACCCGAATTTACACAGTTGAAGAATGCCGGAGGGGAGAGGGTTTCGGTGACTTTGCGGCAATGCTTGGCTCACACCTCGGGCATGAGCGATGTTAGTTTGGAGGAAGAAAATCGAGCGGAGAAGCTGGAGGATCTTATTCCGATGATTCTTGAGAAGCCGACTTTGTTCGATCCCGGTGAGCGCTGGGAATATTGCCAAACGAGTATCAATATGGCGGCTCATGTGGTCGAGGTGATGACTGGACAATCGTTTCCCGATTTCATGCAGGAGAGGTTTTTTGGGCCGCTGGGAATGAAGGACACTTCGTTCTATCCGACCGAAGAACAGGTGGCGCGTTTGGCGCGTTGTTATTC
>Ga0160423_10002537_pt1 | contig 15219 bp, 14 predicted proteins | sample CRUFie14St8metaG_FD_108191 | JGI IMG/M metagenome (GOLD analysis project Ga0160423, IMG submission 108191) | Marine microbial communities from the Costa Rica Dome - CRUD Field 142mm St8 metaG | ecosystem: Environmental > Aquatic > Marine > Oceanic > Photic zone | place: Costa Rica: the Eastern... | reverse complement strand
TCTCGGTCGGTAGGGGCTTCTCCTTGAGGCGCAGGCTCTTCACGCTGCCGGCCTTGAGGACCCACGCCCTCCTCGTCCTCGGCACCACCGCCCGAGTCGCCATGATCTTCGATCCGATCGCTCCGCCTCACTCCGCCCCTCTCTGCCCTTGCCACTGACCCCTGCCCCGGTTAAACGAAATTCGACAGATGACCATTTTAAATAAATTCCAAGCCAGGTGTGTCCAGAAGCCGCGGGGGGGCAGTAGTGACAGACCGCGGACCAGGGTGAAGGGGAAGGCCAACAACCCCAGCTGCGAGAGGGGGGACACCCAGCCACTCGGACGAGCGACCACCCGCCGCCAACGATCTGATCCGTTGGGTTAGGGTGGCGGGGCCAGGGAACACAACAAGAAAGAGTTCCTTCCTTCCTTGGTTCGTTCGTTTTGGATTGATAGCCTGCCTTGGCGAGGCGAGGCGAGGCGAGGATGTTGCGCAATAGGCCCGACTGGACGGAGAAGGGGAGCCGAGGGGTGGGGTACCAGACGGTGGTCCATGTCAAGGGCGCGAGGGACAAGGACACGAAGCAGCTCGTGTTGTCCAGGAACGCAGTCTCCGTTCTCAGGCCAGGAAGGGCAAGGGTGGAGCCCGACGACGAGTTCGTCGTCGACGCAGTCTTCGGGCAGGAGACGACCGCCAGCGAGGTGGCCAAAAACGCGGTGAGGCCCCTCGTCTCCAAGCTCGTGTCCGGCGAGAACGTCTTCGTGTACCTTCTGGGCGCCACGGAGACGAGCAAGACGGACCTGCTGGAGGGCGACGGTGAGGGAAACGCGAGCAACCTCGTGGACCTGGCCGCGGCGGAGGTCTTCCGGGCGCTTGGCGCGAAAAATCGGGATGTCTCGGACTTCTTGGCGACGGCAAGGGACCAGGGCCAGGCCGGCAGGGGCCAACAGTACGACTTCTTCGTGGAGTCCCGGTTCGCGGAGATCTACGACGAGAGGTGCCGGGACCTGTACGCCCCCGCGGGCCAGAACGAGGTTGCCCTGGCGGAGGACGAGCACGAGGGCTTCAGGCTGCAGGGCCAGGTCAGGAAGACTTGCAGCGATGCCGGGGAGCTCTCGGGGGACTACGCCCGCGGCCTGTCCAACCGGGACAAGCGCTTGACGGACATTGGCGGTGCGGAGGAGAGGACCGCCACCCTGTTCAGCGTCTCCGTGGACCAACTGGTGCCCCACTCGGCGTTCTCGAGGGGATCAGGGACCCACGGATCCCAGACAAGCCCGCAGGATCCGTCGCGGCAACCCGCCGCGGAGCCCAAGAGGCCACCCGTGCACCTCAAGTCCACCCTGACTTTCGTCAACCTTCCCGGGGCGGAGCGGCTAGTGATGGACCCGGAGGTGCTGAGGGCGAGGGAGGGCGTTAGTCTGAACAAGGGGCTGCTGACCTTCGCGCAGTGCCTGAGAAGGCTCGGGTCTGGGGAGACCGGCCCCGGGACCGACTTTCTCGCGGAGGAGTCCGCGCTGACGCGGCTCACCCAAGACGGGCTGGGCGGCAATGCCAACTGCCTCGTCATTGGCACCCTCAAGACGGACGCCAGGAACGACTGGCAGCAGAATCTGGCTACGATGCGCTACCTTTCTCTCGCCAGGAGGGCCCGAACTTTCCCCTGTTGCAACGACGGGGCGACCAGGGCCATCCTTAGGGGGCTCAGGGCGAGGTTGATGCACCTCAAGGAGCAGAGGGAGAGCCTGAGCGAGCACCTCAAGGACGTCCCGGCCTTTGGTGACGTGGACGCGGGGGCGAACTACGCCGCCAAGCTCCACCAGATGGAGCGGCTCCTTATGGAGGAGAAGGAGAGGTGGGTTGCATTCCCTGACCGACCGCCGCGTTTCCCGAGTCGTCTCTTGGTTTTGCATGAAGAATTGACCGAATACTTTTTTCTCTCCTTTCGCTCTAAACTTGCGGGGCAGGTCCGCTGACGTGCTGGAGGAGTGCCACGCCCTACAGCGTAGGCTCAGCGACAGCGCCGATAAGGACAAGGACCTGAGGCTGGAGAAGGTGGACCTGCAGGAGGCCCTGATCAAGAGCGAGGAGGAGAGGCTCGAGATTGCCAAGGCCCTCATCGACTTTCAGGTGGAGCACAATCAGAGCGTCGCGGAGGCCGAGAGGACAAAGTTCGACCTCGAGAAGCGGGTGCTGGAGCTCGAGACCCAGGTGAGACGCGGCATTCCCGCGGGATTCGCAGAAAGGTCGAACCTTTGCCTGACGTTTCTTTTCTCTCGTTTTTCTTCGGCCATCTCCCCGCCGCTTAAAAAAAATAGGTTGTCGAGACGGAGGTGAAGGAGGGTGAGCAGGAGAGGGCAAAGGAGGAGCTCAAAGAGGAGGCCCACAAGCTAGAGGAGGAGAAGCAGACGTACCAGGTGGAGACCGAGAAGCTGTCGGACGAGCTGGGCCCGCTGAGGGAGAGGGTGAGGGGGCTGGAGCAGGAGAACGAGGAGTTCAAGTCCAAGAACGAGCTCTACGAGGCCGCACTGGAGGAAAACCGGAGCTTGCGGTCCGATAACTCGGACAGGGAGACCCAGTGCCAGGAGCTCCAGGTCGGTCAAACGAAGATCCGTCTCTGTCTGCCCACGCGCCATTCCAAGCTGACCCATTTTGATGCGCTTCTTCCTGCGGTTCGCGGTCGTTTTTTCTTTTGTTTTCCTTCTTGTGCCGCAGAGCGAGTCCGCGGATCTCAGAAGGGAGCTCGACCGTCTCAGGAACGACCTTTCCCTAATGCGGCTGGACAGGGACGACCAGCAGGAGTCTCATGTGAAGCAGCTCGAGGGCCTGTTCCAGGAGGTCAGCGAGCTCAACAGGTTTGTGAGGCTCTCGTACACGGACCCAGAGAGCGAGGTGGTCAGGGCGAGGGGGATCGCCCACCCGGACGCCCTCGCCGAGAAGTCTGAGGAGCTGCTGACTGCCCTGGAGGAGGTCCAGGTCAAGAGGCACCGGACGCTCAGGACAGAGCTCGAGTCTGTGCAGCAGAGGTGAGAAATTTCCGAGCAGCCGTTACGGGCCAAGATTCGCTTTTCAGCTGACGCGTTTTCGATTTTCCAAAGATATGGTGACCTCGTGAGGCGCTTTCGGTCGCTCTACAGGGCCTACCGCGAGCTTAGGTACAGGTTCGAGGAGGGCGAGGAGGTTGGCGGCTCGGGCCAGGAGGGCGGCAAGGCGGTCCTCCACGAGGACGACATCTGCAAGGGCGATGAGCCCGCGCCCCCCGGGGAGGCCCACCTGAGGAAGGAGGTTCTGGAGGCCGAGGAGAAGATCATCAGGCTGGAGAGGCAGCTGAAGCGACAGGAGATCCTGGCGGAGAACGCCGCGAGGGAGAGGGACGCCCCCAGGTACGAGGAGGTGGCGGAGCCGAGCGTGGCACCCGCAGCGGTGGCGGCCTCCTTTGTTCAGCCGGGGCCCGACCCTGCGCGCAACCCGCCCGCAGAGGTGCCGGCGATGGCCGCCGCCGCCCCGGAGGATAACGCGGACCACCTCGCCGACCGATCGCAGCTCAAGTGGCGGATGACGGGCGCCCAAATGGAGAACCAGCGGCTGAAGAAGGAGATCGAGCTCCTGAAGTCGAGGCCCCCCAACACCCCTGAGGAGGGCGTGAGGAGGGAGACCGAGCTGCTGAGGGCCCAAATCCAGGAGCTGGAGGGCCAGGACCGGACCCGGGTGCAGCTGTCGATGGACATTGTGAAGCTCAAGGCGGAGCTGGACAACGCGAGGAGGGAGGCCAAGGGCTCAGGGGCGAGCGACCTGCACCAGCAGCTCAGGGAGTTCACGATGCAGACGCAGGCCGAGCTGGAGACGGAGATCGCCAAGCTGGAGTCCAGGTGCGCCATGGCCGAGGAGCAGCTGAGCTCCACGGACAGGTACTGGGCGGAGGCCAGCGTGGCTTACCAGAAGGAGATCATGAGGCTGAGGACGGTGGTGGGAAGGCACGACCCAAGCCAGCTGAACGGGGACATGAAGCAGGCCATGGGGCTGGCGGGGCTGCCGCAGGTGTGACGCCGCGCCTCAATGCCCGTCCGTGGCCTTCACTCTCAAATCACATTATGTACAGCAAACACATTGATCGTTACGGTTCCTTGCTCCAAAATCGCACCAGGTCTCGCGGATCCTCCTCCCTCCGCAGAACCTCGAGCTCCACGCCCCCCACAGCCGATCCCCTGAACCCGTAACACGCGGGAAAGGGCCTTGAGTTGTACCTCGAAAACATGCTCGTGGTGTAAGCCCCCACGTCTGGCACAATGACGATGGACCCTGGCTCCAGAGAGGCGGGCAGCATTCGGCCGCGGGCCACGAGGTCTCCCGCAAAGCACAGCGGTCCCGCGATGTCGGTCTCCACGCAGTCCTCCTCCCGCCCCGTTTCTAAGCTTTCCCCCAACGAGGAGGCACAGAACACCCTCAGCGGGAAGTCGTCCGGCAGATAACATGTCCTGAGCAGCGTGTCAGCACCGAGGTGTTGCGCGACAATCCGGGCTCCGGGCTCCCCCGCCGTCTTGGCGTACTCGACATAGCACGCCGCAAACCCGGACTTGCAGATCAGAGACCGGCCGAACTCGGTCACGAGGTCGAACTCTAGGTCGCCGAGGTCTGAGCCCAAAAGCTCTGACAGCTGACAGGCATACTCGTCGAAATGCGCTCTCGGCGAGTCTGAAGAGTAGTCCACCGAGAGCCCCCCGCCCACGTCCACGGACCGGACCACAGCGCAGCCCGCCGCGTCGTTGACCTCCCGTGCCAGCCGCACCACGGAGGCCGCGCTCTCGGCCAGCTCCGCGATGCCCACGCCCTGAGACCCGGTATGCACGTGAATTCTGGACAGGAACGACCGGTGGCGCGAAAAGCACCTGTAGATGGCCTTCCTGTTCGGGCCGACCGCCACGCCGAACTTGCTGCGCGCGGACGCCGTCGCGAGCGCCGAGATGGTGCCTCCTCCGCTCTGAGGGTTCACCCTCAAGCCCACCGAAGGGGAGCAAGTGGGCCGGTCCTCGAGCTCTCTTGCGATCACCTCCACCTCGGCCAGGTTGTCAGCGTTCAGCAGCACGCCAACGTCCAGGGCTCTTCGAATCTCATACCTCGTCTTCGTTGGCGAATCGTACACGATAGCTTTGGGCGGGAAGCCAGCCTCCAGGGCGATCTCGAGCTCCCCCAACGAAGCTGCTTCTGCCCCCAACCCAGTTTTTCTGACCAGCTTCAAGATTTCTATGAGAGGGTTGGCCTTCACCGCAAAGGTGTGGAGCGCGGTGTGCGGGAAGCTGGACAGCTTGAGGTCCCTGGCGTTTAATTCGATGGCATCCAAGTCGAAAAAATACGCCGAGGGCCGTTGGTCCCGATCCAAACACCCACTATGAACGGCCTCGTGAAGAACCTCGAGCCGAAGACGGTGATCTTTCGTCCTCGCCTGTCGCGCCATCTCGCGCGGGGGTGCGAAGCTTGAGGTTGAGGTTTCGGAGGAGGCGGAGGCGGAGGTCCTCCAGGCGCGACCCCCGCGAAGAGATCGACTCCATCGCCCGTGATCGCCCGGCGGCAAGTACCGGAGGGAAGGCAGGCCACGCTCCACCAGGCACCCCACCAGGCGCCTCCTCCTCACGGCCTCCAAGCCGCCCCCCCGCCCGGCCACCTGCGGCGAGACGTCCCGCCTCTTCAAGGGGCGCGGCGCCATTGTCTGAAAAAGCGATCTGTCTGCTGTTCAGAAAAAAGTACCAGCGACTTTTTAGATTTTCCGAGACATAGAAATGTTTCGTGAAAGACGTTAAAAGTTGACAGTTGGCAAATTCTGGTCGGTTCAGATCTCGCGTCTAGGTTTTCCATGTTAGAATCCACAAATCGCCCCGCAGAGGAGGATGTCGAAACAGAGATCGAGAGGAGCGGAGGGGGGTCTGTTCTGTTCAACCCAAACGTGCTTTGCGGAGATCGATCGGCGCTCGAGGCGAGAGGCCAGGAAGGCGAGAGAGGCGCGATCATCATCATGGTGGGGACGAAGGCTTCAGGGCGGGGAGGACAGAGGAAGAGAATTAGGACGCAGGCTAGCGCGACAGCAAAGGCGCAGTCCGTGAGCCCTATGAAAGGAGGGAGGTACGAAGCCGACCTGAGGTTAGCGACCGAGGCTGTCAGGCTGGCAAGCAAACTGTGTCGCGCGTCGCAGCTTCAGCTCCGGGAGAACGAGAACACGAACCAGACGAAGAGGGACAAGCTCGAGAGCCCCGTGACGGTGGCGGACCTCGGTGCCCAGGCCATCGTGTCTTGGGCGCTCCAGAACTTGCCCAACTCGGGTGCCGTGACGCGAAACGACGGGTTTTCCCTCGTCGCGGAGGAGGACTCTGACTTTTTGCGTAGCGAGGAGGGCGCGGACCTGAGAAATAGGGTGGTGGATTTGGTGAACAACACGCTTAGAGGGTCGGGACTCAAGGAGCTCACGGAGGCCGAGGTCCTGCTGGCGATCGACGAGGGAAGGAGCGAGGGCGGGAGCGACAGGAGGCACTGGGTTCTGGACCCCATCGACGGCACGAGGGGGTTCGTGGGGAACCGCCAGTACGCCATCGCGCTCGCGCTTCTTGACGAGGGCGAGCCCGTCCTCGGGGTCCTCGGGTGTCCCAACCTCTCGCTGGAGGCCGAGGACCTGGACGCGAGGACGGCCGCCGCCACGTCATCATCGGAGTCCTCCTCGTCCTCCCAGCAGGAGGACGGGAGCGGGTACCTCTTCGTGGCGGAGAAGCGCAGGGGCGCGTACAAGGTCGGGATCGAGATTGAGGCGGGGAGCTCGGGATCGGACGCCGAGTCGGGGACGCCGGGAGACATTTTGGGACACAGGATCTCGGTGGACGAGGTGGACCCCAACGACGCGGTGTACATGGAGTCCGTGGAGACCAAGCACTCGGACCACGCCTTCGCCAGAAAAGTCGCGGAGAACTCCGGAATCAACAAGGACTCCCTCAAGCTAGACTCGCAGGTGAAGTACGGGGTGATCGCCTCGGGCAAGGCGTCCGCCTTCATGCGGTTTCCCGACCTGGACTACAAGGAGTGGATCTGGGACCACGCGGCGGGGGCCATCATCATGGAGGAGGCCGGGGGGGTCGTCACGGACTCGGAGGGGAAGAAGCTGGACTTCAGCAAGGGAAGAACCCTGAACAACGGGAACGGGATCGTCGCCGCGCCGCCAAAGCTCCACAGGAAGCTCATCGAGAGCATCAAGGCCCTGGGACGGTGAAACGGGGAGGAGGACCATAAGGCATTTATTTTCATTTTTTTTTTCTGAACCAGAAGGCTACCTATTCTATCCCATCCTCTTTTCGTCTTCCTGTTGCCTCAGACTTTGGAAGCAGTGCGGTGCTCGTGACCTTTGGTTGTGGGAAGCAGGTTCGCGCGCTCGCGGGTTGGGTCGGGTTGGTCGCCAACACCCCCTTCACTCGAGGATCACCCATGCCAATGAGAGGGAGGGCAGGCAACGACAACAAAAAAAAAGTTGTGGGTTCAAAGGTTGTGGACGGACCACCTCCAAGTTTTAGGTTGGAGGCGCCGTGTTCAGAAGTCTACATGGATGATACCCATCCCTAGAATAGATTCTGGGTCCACCAATTCACATACAGTGATTAAGTGGGTCCATGAAGCCTTGGGAAATAGGAGACTTCGAGGATCCTTCAACATGCCTTGGGAAATACCGTCATCTCAGTGATTGGGTCGCAAACAATGTTTGCCAAACATTTAGTTTTAATTCGCGTTCATATAAATACACATCATCCTCTGCTGATGCAATGCGAATTGCGGGCGTTATTTACCCTCCCCCTCCGAATTCCCCGCACGGGGCTCGACCTTTATTCAAGGTGGCGCGCGGGGCCCAGCGAGGCGCGACAGGGACCACCGAGGACCACCATGGCCGACGCCGCCAATTGGCCCGCGCGAAGGCGGACGGAAAAACACGAGATTACCCTCACGACCTCGTCGTGCCCGCGTCCGCATTGACCAAGATAACCAAAGGTGACGCCTTTGAGACACCCGGGTGGTGGTCACCACCGCCAGAATGGACTGGAGCAAGTCGAAGAAGAAGACCAAGCCCCGGGTGCCGCTTCCCCGGGGTGCGACGTCGTCCCCGCGGACCTCGACCTCCGCCTCGCCAGCCAGCAGCTTCAGCCGCAGCAGGAGCAATTCCTTTGTTTTGTCCATGGTCTTCGACGAGACCATCGAGAGGGAGTCCAAATTGAGAGACACCCCTACGCACCTGTTGACGCAGGATGATGGCGAGGATATCATCAAGCTGCAGGACATCGAGTACGACTTTGGGTCCGAGTGGTAAGCATCTCTGCCCCCAGTTTTCACACCCACAGTCAAACGCGCCATCTCGTGGCAACCGGGCTCACCTTTTTTACGCTTTTTCTCTCTTCCTCTCTTTCTCTCAATCCCTCGCCTCGGCGTTGCCAGGCTGGTCAAGTCGCCCCCGCAGAAGAAGAGGCACACGAGGAACCAGTCCGAGTCCGACAACGGCGTGGCGAGGCACAGGCTCCCCCCGCTCCCCCGAAAGAACCAGAGGGGCAAGACCTCCACGGCGTTGGGGAAGGGCGCAAAGCCAAAGCCAGCGGTGGCCAGGAGGGTGTCTTCGCTGCCCAAGCCGATTCAGCAGGTGCCGAAGCAGCAGGAGACGCGGAGGAACGCCCAGACGCAGACGGACGCGGCGGCCGCGCGGGGGGTGGAGGATCCATCGCGGCAGGGGCAACGCTGGGAAAGGGACGACATCGTGAGGGAGGTGAGGATGTGTGGGGATCTGGTTCTGGAGATGGTGTCAGACGCCTGCGAGCTCGGGGAGCTGTACAAGAAGGAGAGGAGGAGGGGAAGCAGGCGGCGGCAGGGCGGATGCTGCTGCGCCGTAATGTGAGGCGGACGGGGGCACGCACACACAATCATAAACAGATTTTTCGTCGGCGAGATTAAATTACAAAGAGATTGTTTTTGCCTGCCTTCAGCCCTCGAAGTCACCCCACTGGTCGTCCTCGAAGCCCGCCCCCGACGCATCGGCGACCTTGGCCGTGACCCCCGCCGTCGCGGCCGGTGCCGCGGCCTCAAAGCTGTCAAAGTCCGCGACCCACGCGTCCTCCCCACCGCCGGGGGCAGCCGCGGGGGCCGGCTTTGGGGCGGCGGCCTTCGGGGGCGGCGCCAGGATCCCCCCACCCATCATCATGGGCTTCGCCTTGCCGTCCCCGATGCTCAGCCGGCTCTTGAGCTTCCCCGACGGCGACGCCCCGGGCGACTTTTTGATCTGGATGGTGATCTTCTCCCCCTCCTTCAAGCTGTAGTCCTTGCTCGCCTCCGCGCTCTGCGCGAACTTCTCTTTGTACGCGTCAGCCTCCTTCTTCCGCCTCAGGTACTGCCTGTGCTCGTCAATCGCGGCGTTGAAGTCCGAAGACTGGGTACGTTCCCTGAAACCTAGTCCTAAAAAGGCGTGTCTTTTCGAGTTTGGGTCCACGACTTTGAGAACGAAGTACCGGCTGCTGTCGACGACGGGCTCCACGGAGGCCAAGAAATTCTCGGGCTTGTCAGGGAGCGGGCACTCCGCGAAGAGCTCTCCGGTCTCCATATCGGACAAAGAAACCACGCACTGGTCGCCCTCGGACTTCACCTTGAGGGAGACCTCTTTAAGCCACTTATCGACGTTCCAGTCGTTCGCCCTGTGGCCAGAAGCGCTCGAGGTCGGGGGGATCTGGTACACGTAGCACTCCCGGCACGCGAAGAGGCACACTGCCGCCATCTTGACTACGAGGAGTGTGTGGACACCGTTCCGCGAGGCGACGCGAGGCGAGGCGCGCTCAAGCTTTATCTGCAAACCTCTAACCCTCCCTCGGCCTATGCCCTACTCTGCCGTCGTCCTCGTCCTCGTCCTCGTCCTCGTCGTCGCCCTCCTTCAGTCCCCTCTCCTCTCTGCCCCCCGCGGCAACGCTTTGATTCGATTTGAAAATGAGGAATGCCCCAAATCCCAAATCGAGAGCCTCGGGCACCTAAGCAGGTGAAGATCAAGGATGCTGATGCTGGCGACCCCGCCTGAAGAGGTCCACATAGACCTTGCGTGTAGCGAGGGACGTTTAGGACAAAACAGGAGAAACCAACAACAAGAACAACCAACAACCAACAAAAAGGATCTCAAAGGTCGATTTCGGCGGCCTTGAGCGCGTTCACCACCCACCCAGGCGCTCCCTCCGGGTACTGCTGGGCCATGAACCGGCGGACGTACTCGGGAAATTTCTGCTGCACGATGGCTTCCCTGATCTCCCGCATCAACCTTTGCATGTAGTACACGTTGTGGATGCTGACCAAGATGGCGCCGTGGCTGTCCGTCCCCACCAGCCGGTGGAGCATGCTCCTGGTGTACTTTTTGCACACCGGGCACCCGCACGTCTCGTCAATGGGCCGGTCGTCGCCCTCCATGACGGCCTGGGGCAGCCGGATCGTCCCGCTCGGGACGAGGGCGGTGCCGAAACGAGCCGTCCGGGTCGGATACACGCAGTCGTACATGTCGGCGCCAAGAGCAGAGCACACCACGATGTCGACGGGATACCCGATCCCCATCACATACCTTGGCTTGTCTTCAGGCAGCGCGGCCGTGCACCAGTCCACGACGTTCCAGAAGGACTCCTTGTCCTCGCCCCCCGCGAGACCCCCGATGGCGTACCCCGGAATCCTGTCGTCCCTCTCCATCAGCTGCCTCAGGGAGATCGCCCTCAGCTCCCGGTCCAGCCCACCCTGAACAATGGGAAAGAGATTCTGGTCGCCAGGGCGCTCGTGGGCGCTCAGGCACCGGTCGAACCACCGCGTTGTGCGATACGTGGCCTCCTCGAACCTCTCCCGGCTCGGGTTCACGCTGCTCACCACGTCGTCCAGGGCCATCATGATGTCCGCCCCGAGCTGGCACGAGGAATGGAGAATCATCATCCACCACAACGATCGTCGTCAGTTTCCCAAAAGTCGTGCGAAAGGACACTCCCGACCTCTGCGCCCTTCGCGTCGCGTCGCGTCGCGTGGCTCGCTCACCTTGTTTTGGATCCGCATGCTGTGCTCCGGGGTGAGCATCATACTCTGGCCGTTTGTGGGGCTCTGGAAGCTCACCCCCTCCTCGGTGATGTCCGCGAGGTGAAGCAGAGAGACCATCTGGAACCCCCCCGAGTCCGTCAGCATCGCCCGGTCCCACTTGGAGAACTCGTGCAGGCCGCCGAATTCTTGCACTATGTCCGCCCCGGGCCGGTTCTCCAGATGGTACGTGTTCCCCAGCACCAGGTGACAGTCCAGCTGTGACATCAGTGTTTGTATTTTTGGGGGGGGAAGGTGAAGGAGAAGAAGGTCAGCATCGCGCATTGAGATCGATGACATCCAGATCGGTACCGCAGCCTCACCTCCCTGAGCTGCTGCGGCGTCAGCCCTTTAACGCTCCCGTTGGTGCCCACGGGCATGAACATGGGGGTCCTGCAGTCGTAGTGGGGTAACCGGAGCACGCTCGCCCTCGCCCTTCCCTGTCTCGCCAGGATGTTGAACTCGAGTGCGGAGGCCTTGCCGTTCGCCCCGCGCAGCCCGGGGTCCGCCCGCCTCATCTTCTTCGAAGGGGAAGGGCCCACCATCTTCTGCTCGTCCTCACCACCGACTCCCATCGAGTTCGTCTGGTCCCGATCAGCCGATCCCGGCGAGAACTGGATTCCGTTTTTTGCACTTTTTTTGGGGGGGGTTGAGAGAGAGAGCGAGAGAAGCGGCGGAGGCGATATGGCGCCGAACGCGGAAGGTCTGAGCGGCGCGATGGAGGAGGGTGTGGTGGACGTGAGGGAGGTGGAGGGTGCCAAGTGCTTCGTGCTGGACACGGAGTCCATGGTGAGGCCGCGCCACGTGGAGAAGGACGTCCAATACCGGCTCCTTCGACTGGAAAACGGCCTGGAAGCCTTCCTTATGAGCGACCCTGAGACCGACAAGTCCGCAGCGGCGGTGGACGTCAGGGTGGGGTACCTTAGTGACCCACAGGACCTTCCCGGATTGGCGCACTTCACCGAGGTGAGACCGGAGCAAGAAGCGACCGCGATAGCCCAGCCACCAAGGAGCACAGGTAGCCTGACTTTTTCTTCCTTCCTCCAAAAAAACCCGAACAGCACATGCTCTTCTATTCGAGCGAGAAGTACCCCAAGGAGGACGAGTACTCCAAGTTCATCTCGGAGCATGGCGGATTTTGCAACGCCTTCACCTCCGCGGAGGACACGAACTACCACTTTGACGTCAACAGCGGCGACTTCGCGGAGGCCCTGGACAGGTTTGCACAGTTCTTCGTTGCGCCCCTCATCTCCAAGGACGGCGTGGGGCGGGAGATCAACGCCGTGAATTCGGAGAACTCCAAGAACCTGAACTCGGACGTGTGGCGCAACATGCAGCTGTGGAGACACCTCTCGAAGCCTGACCACGCCTTTCACAAGTTTGGCACCGGGTCTATCGACACGCTCAGCCGCATGCCAAAGGAGAGGGGCAAGCACACACACGAGGAGATGCTCTCGTTCTACTCGGGGAATTACAGCGCCAACCTGATGAAGCTCGCGGTGTACTCCAGATTACCCCTGGACGAGATCGAGCACCTCGTGGCGTCCAAGTTCTCAAAGGTGAAGACGCTGAACAAGGCCGCCGACGTGTTCCCGGAGGACCCATTCCACCCCACGGACCACCAGCGCCTGATGGTGAGGGCGGTGCCGATCCGGAACGTCCACGCGCTAGACCTGCAGTTCCTGATCCCGCCGGAGGACGAGGTGTACAGGTACACCCCCTGCCACTACCTGAGCCACCTTATCGGCCACGAGGGGGAGGGCAGTATCCTTAAGTTGCTCAAGGACCTCAAGTGGGCCACTTCGCTGTCCGCAGGGCCCTCGCCCGAGTCCTACTCGTCCCACTCTCTCTTCCTGATCTCCATCGAGCTCACGGACGAGGGAAACGACCACGTGGAGGAGTGCTGCAAGATCGTGTTCCAGTACCTCGAGCTGCTGAGGAGGGAGGGAATCCAAGAGTGGATCTTTGAGGAGCTTAAGAACGTCGGCGAGACCAAGTTCCACTTTAGGGACAAGCAGTCCGCGGGGTACTACGTCAGGGAGATCTGCAGCGGGATGCAGGTGTACGACCGGTCTGACCTGCTGCTTGCCATCCACCAGGTCCCAAGGGAGTTCAGGGAGGACGCCATTCGAGCTGCGTTGGATGTGATGACGGTGGACCGCGCCAGGGTGCTGTGGCTCTCGCCCGCCCACAAGGGTAAGGTCTCGGGTGTGGAGCCGTGGTACAAGACGGAATACGAGGCGGAACCCATGTCCGAGGCTCTGGCGGGCGAGTTGAGGTCCTGCGGCCTGAACGAGAGGCTCAGGCTGCCGGCGAGAAACCAGTTCATTCCCACGAACTTCGACCTCGTGGAGCCCGAGGAGGGCTTCGACCGGCCGAGGATGGTCCGCAAGACCGAGTCCAGCGAGGTGTGGTACAAGCCGGACACCCGGTTCAAGACCCCAAAGGGCCAGGTCTACCTGTCCCTGGTGATGCCCGAGAGCTACGCAACCCCAGAGGCCGCCGTGTGCACCAACTTGCTCACCAAGCTCCTCGTTGACTCGATGAACGAGGTGACGTACTATGCCGAGGTGGCCGGGCTGGCCTATGCCGTCCAGTCGACCACGACGGGAATGCAGCTCATCTTCTCAGGGTACAGCCACAAGCTGCTCGTCTTGGCGGAGGAGGTCCTGAGGAGGCTGCTGGCCTACGAGCCCAATGAGGAGAGGTTTGGCGTGCTCAAGGAGCAGATGCAGAAGGACTTTGAGAACACCAAGTTCGACCAGCCCTACCAGCAGGCCATCTACCACACCTCCATCCTGTGCCTGCAAAAAAAGTGGCACATCGAGGAGTACCTGGACGTTCTGTCCAGACTCAGTTTTGCAGAGTTCCAAGAATTTTTGGGCCGCTTGATGCGGAGGGTGTCGACCCAGTCGATGTTTCTGGGCAACCTCACCGAGGCGCAGTGCGTGGGGTTCTCGGAGAAGCTCGAGGAGATCTTCGCGGAGGCGGGATCCAGGCCAACCTTTGGGTCCCAGGCCCCGGAGAAGAGGGTGATGGAGCTCCCCGCGGGCGCGGGCAGGTCGTATTCGCGGCCCGTGGGCAACGAGGACGAGGAGAATGGCGCCGTCAACATCGTCTTCCAGATCGGGCTGGACTCCCCCAAGAGAAACGTGACGTTGCAACTGTGGGTCCAAATCGCCGAGAGGGCTGCCTTCCACTCTCTGAGGAGCGTGGAACAGATCGGCTACATCGTGTGCGTCATGGGCTGGGACAGCCATCAGGTGAAGAACGTTTACTTCATCCTCCAGTCTTCCACCCACCACCCCGTCGCCATCGACACCAGCGTGGAGAAGTTTCTCGTCGAGTTTGAGAAGCGGCTGGCGGAGATGCCAGACCAGGAGTTCGCGGACCAGAAGCAGAGCCTGAAGCAGAGCAAGCTGGAGAAGCTGAAGAACCTGGCGCAGGAGGGCAAGAGGTACTGGAAAGAGATCGAGGAGGGGACCCTGTCCTTCAGGAGGCAGGAGGTGGAGGTCGAGGAGCTCGAGGGGGTGACCCTGGCGGAGCTCAGGGAGTTCCACGTGCGCCACTTTGAGCGCGGGAGCAAGGAGCGGAGGAAGCTGAGCGTGAGGATTATTTCGGGGAAGACGCCAAAGCGGGAGGACGCAGGGGAGGGGGAGAGGATCGAGGACGTGTACAAGTTCAAGAGGGGGCTGCAGACTTACTCCTTGATTTGAAATATCTCCAGTTGCTAATTTAATTGTGGGAGACTCGTTGTGGCTTTTTTGAGAGGGGAAGGAGAGAAAAAACGATCTAGTTCATGCATTTAAAGACCAAAGCAGAGCGGAGCCGGGAAAAAGTCTGCTTTTGTGCTGCTCCTCAACACAGCTCTAGTGGCGAGCTCAAGAATGGGGGCTTGGCAATCCATCGCTGGCTGCGCCGTCCACGAGGACCGTGTCCTCGTCCTCGTCCTCGTCCTCGTCTTCTTCCGCTTCCTTTTCTTCATCGCTCTCGCCCTCGCTGCAATTGCACTCGCCATCACCTGGCTGGCCCTTGAGCCAAGGGAAGAAGTCCTTGAGGTCATTTTCGAGACACTCAAAGCGCTCCTCAAAACGTCCCTCGAGCGCCTTGATGCACTGCGCGACGAGATTGGTGGTGAGATCCCATTGAT
>Ga0160423_10002536_pt1 | contig 15223 bp, 14 predicted proteins | sample CRUFie14St8metaG_FD_108191 | JGI IMG/M metagenome (GOLD analysis project Ga0160423, IMG submission 108191) | Marine microbial communities from the Costa Rica Dome - CRUD Field 142mm St8 metaG | ecosystem: Environmental > Aquatic > Marine > Oceanic > Photic zone | place: Costa Rica: the Eastern... | reverse complement strand
AGTACCGCAACGACCGGCTCGTCTTCAGCTCGGCAGGCCCCATGGCGGCGAAGCAGGTCAAGCGGCTGACGGAGAAGCCCCTGTCGGAGCGGCAGACGCAGGCCGCGCGGGGCGAGCGGGCGGCGCCGACGGGGTACACGCCGGTCCGCCGCGAAGGGGACCATGCCGTCCACCAGGTGCACGCCGTGATCGGCAGCCCGGGGTACGGGATGGACGACCCGAAGCGGACGGCGCTGATGCTGTTGTCCAACCACCTCGGCGGGCCCGGCATGAACGCCCGGCTCAACCTCAACATCCGCGAGCGCCACGGCATCTGCTACAACATCGAGAGCAGCTACTTCCCCTACGCCGATACCGGCGAGTTCACCGTGTATTTCGGGACCGACGTCAAGACGTTTGCCCGCGCGGAGCGGCTCGTGATGAAGGAGCTGCGCGATGCCCGCGAGAAGCGGCTCGGCGTGGTGACGCTGAAGCAGGCCAAGCAGCAGATCATCGGGCAGATTGCGCTCGGGGCCGAGAGCGGAGCGGGCTGGATGTCGACCATGGGCAAGAGCATCATGATGTACGACCGGGTCCGGCCGCTAGAGGAGGCGTTCCACGCCATCGAGGCGGTGACCGCCGACGACGTGCTGGAGGTGGCCAACGAAGTCCTCGACCCCGACCGCCTCAGCGCCCTCGTGTACTTCCCGCCGAAAGGTTGACGGGGTTCGCCCTACTTTGAGCGTATGAGAACCTTGCGCTGCCTCGCGGGCCTGATGGCCGGCCTTTCCATCCTTGTCACCACCCACGCCCAGACGGCAGACCTGCTCGAAACACGGTCCGCCGGGCAGATCGCGAGCCTGGCCTCGATGCTCAACCTGCCGGACGGCGTCATCCCCCTCGATTTCGGGGTGGCCAAGTACCGCGTCACGTACACCATCGATTACTTGGGGTTGCCGCACGAGGTCAGTGGGGCCTTGTTCGTGCCGGTGGACGAGGCGGGCGTGACAGTCGAGTGCGCGATGCCGACCCACACCTACATGCACGGCACCATGTTCCGCCGGGACGATGCGCCGTCCTACGACGGGTTCGAGGGCGAGCTCGGCTTCATCATGGCGACCGGCGGGGCGGTCTGCCTCATGCCCGACTACCTCGGGCTGGGGTCGAGCGACGAGGTGATTCACCCCTACTGCCATGCCGAATCCGAGGCCGATGCGGGCATCGGGCTGCTCGCTGCTGTGGAGGCGCTTCAGGACGAGCTGGGTCTGGGGCTCAATGGCCAGCACTACGTGAGCGGCTACTCCCAGGGCGGGCACGCCTCCATGGCCATGGCCAAGCGCATGCAGGAGGACCCCGACGCCGGGTTCCCGCTGGCGGCGGCGGCGCCCATGAGCGGGCCTTATGACATGTCGGGCACCCAGCTGCCCATCGGCATGGCGGAGGAGCAGTACTCCAACCCGGCCTACCTCGCCTACATCCTGCTGTCGTGGCAGCAGACCTACGGCAACCTCTACGTCGACCTCGGCGAGCTCTTTCAGGAGCCTTACGCCTCGGGCATCACCGATTTCTTCGATGGGGAGACCGGGGGCGAGGCCATCAACGACTTCCTCGCCGGCCCGACCGTCGACATCGTCCAGCCCGGCGCCTTCGACGCCATCATGGCCGAAGACCATCCCTTCTTCCTGGCCCTGCAGGCCAACGACGTCTACCAGTGGGTGCCCGAGTCGCCGCTGAAGATGTACTACTGCACGCAGGACGAGCAGGTGTTCTATGACAATGCGCTGGTCGCCGAGGCGTGGATGAACGACAATGGTGCCACCGAGGTCACCACGGTTAACGGCGGGCCGCTGGACCATGGCGGCTGTGCCCTGCTGGCCATCCTCGGCGGCACGGTGTGGATCAATGCGCAAGCTGACCTCTGCAACCCGACCGACGTGGCTGAAAGCCAGGAGGCGGCGCTGTCGTGGTCCCCGATGGCCGACGGCGCGCAGGTCATGGGGCTCGCCCCCGGCACGGCCTGGACGCTGCACGGACTCGATGGCCGCGTCATGCGATCCGGTATCGCCCATGGCGGTCAGGAGTGGATGGCGCTGCCCCACGGGCTGTCACTGCTGCGGACAGCCGATGGCCGCGTGCTCCGCATGGTCCGGGATTGAGTTCGCCAGGCGTCAGTCCGCGTGGGCGTCGAGCTCGGGCTCCGGGCCGAAGCGGCGATTGCCCCAGCCCAGTCCCGCCTGCAACAGCAGCAGAGACAAGGCGAGCAGCGCGGCGAGGCCCTCGTGGGCGACCGCACTCCATCCTTCCAGTGAGAAGGAGAGCCGCAGGATGATGGTGGCGATGACGAAGCCGGAGTTTCTCAGGATCAGGCCGTAGTCGCTCAGGTAGCGGAGTGAGGTCACCAGCAGGATCACGTCGACAAAAATCAGGGCGGTGAAGAAGTCGCCGTAGAACACCGAGTTGGGGTCGAGCGGCTCTGCGGTGCCCCCACCGGCATAGGCCATCAGGTCCGTAAACCAATGCCCGAAGCTCCACGTGGCGATGGCCGCCAGGGCGATGCACAGAAAGGCCGCAAGGTGCCGCTTGAACTGGATGAACCGGGCCAACTCGACCTCCTCCATGCGGGCCTGGCGACGCGGCAGGATGCGGTAGAAGCCGACCAGCGCCGCCCCGAGGATGAGGGCCCCGACGATGTGCGGAAAGAAGGGGTCATTCCACGGCATCACCGACTCGGTCTTGGCCGTCTCCTGCAACACCGAGAGGTCGCGAAAGACCGACCGGATCTCGATGAGGGACACGATTTCCAGCTGCTTGCCCATGGACCGGGCAAACGACGACGGCAGATGGTACACCAGCAAGTAAACCTCCGCGACGAGGATGGCCGAGAACGGGGTGTACAGGATGTGCAGCGGGTGGCCGAAGAGCGACTCCGGCATGCGGAAGGGCAACCACCCGGCTTCGTGCATGACGAAGAGCACGGCGTGGAGCAGAAACAGGACGAGCGAGATGCGGACGAGGCCGTGCTCCACGGCCTTGCGGGCGGCGGGGCTCAGGAGGACGTCGGCGAGGCGGTCGAGTTGACGGAGGACGGCGTTCACTGGGCGGCGGCGCCACCGGTCCAGATTTCCCAGGCAGCGTCCGCTTGCAGGTGCAACATCGAAAACCCATCCAAAGTTCTGGCCCCCAGCGCGGAAGCGCGTTTCATGAGCGCCGTCTCCCTCGGCGAGTAAATCAGGTCGACCACGAAATGCCGCGGTCCAAACCCGCCCAGCGCCGCCGCGGAGAGCGGCGGAATGCCGTCCACAGCCGGGTGCATGCCCACCGGCGTGCAGTTCACGAGCAGCGGCGTGGCGGCCAGTCCCTCGCGCCCGATGTCCGCGTAGGCGATGTCGCCGGGCGCCGTCGGGTTGCGGCTCACCCGGGTCACGTCGATGCCGATGGCGCGCAGCACGTGGACCACGGCTGCCGAAGAGCCGCCGGTGCCGAGCACGAGGGCGTGGTCGTGGTGGCCTTCGAGGAAGGGCGCGATGGAGCGCCGGAAGCCCACGGCGTCCGTGTTGTGCCCGATGCGGCCCGCGGGCGTGAAGGCGATGGTGTTGACTGCCCCGATCGCCTCCGCCTCAGGCGACAGGCCATCGAGCTGGTCCATGACCGCCTGCTTGTGCGGGACGGTCACGTTCATCCCCGCCCAAGCCCGGCTCTCCCACAAGGCAGGCAGGGCGTCGAGGTCCGGCAGGTCATGCAGCGTGTAGCGGCAATCCTCCAGCCCCAGCTCCGCCCACTTCTGCTCGAAGTACCGGGCCGATAGGCTGTGCGCCACGGGGTGGCCGATGAGGCCGAAGTGCCGGAGCTCAGCCATGGTCGTTGGAAGTGGGCCGCCGGCCGGACCGGCCGAGCACCGTCACCAACGCGGCCCCCGCAAGGGCGCAAGCGATGGCCACGCCGAGCTGCGGGTCGGGGTGCTCGCCGGGCGCGATGTTGGCCTGCAGGTATTCCGGCCGGCCGTCCGAATGCGTGAAGAGCAGCGAGAGGTTTTCCTTCCACGGCCACAGCTTGCGCAGGGAACCGAGGAGGAACCCGCTGAGCAAGGCGAGGGCGAGGGCGCGGTGCTGGCGGAACACCCAGCCAAGCCCCTTGCTGAACCCGAGGAGGCCGCTCACGGCGCCGCCTCCGAAGGCCGCGATGCGGACGAGGTCAAACCCTTTGAGCGCCCCGATCACCGCCGAGTAGGCGCCGAGCAGCACGAGGATGAACGACCCGCTGATGCCGGGTAGGATCATGGCGCAGATGGCAATGGCGCCGGAGGCGAAGAGGAACAGCGGGGCGTCGCCTTGCACGAGGGGCGGCAGTCCGGTCAGCCACCACGCGATGCCCGCCCCGACCAGCAGCAGGGCGGCGGCGGCCGGACTGCGATCCTGCCCCGGGATTTCGCGGAGCATGAACGGCACACTGGCGGCGACCAGCCCAAAGAAGAACGCCCACAGCAACACCGGGTGGGCCTCCAGCAAGTGGTGCAGGAGTCCGGCGAGCAGCGCCACCGACGTCACGATGCCCGCCCCGAGGGCGGCGAGGAAGCCGAGGTTGTATCGGCGCCACGTCTCCACCGGCCCCTCGCGGAAGAGGTCGCGGACGGTGCCGATGCCGAGGTTGCCGATGGTGGTCAGGAGCTCCTCGTAGATGCCGACGATGAAGGCGACCGTGCCCCCGCTGACGCCCGGCACGAGGTCCGCTGCGCCCATGGCCATGCCGCGCAGGCCGAGCGTCCACCACTGCTTCGGGGAGCGGGATGCCATCAGGCCACCTCGAGGCTCGAGTCGATGTGCGCGGCCCAGGCTTGCGCGCCGCCTTGGAGGTTGTAGAGGTTGTCCATCCCGAACTTCTGTTCGAGGGCGGTCAACACGGCGGCAGAGCGTCCACCGGAGCGGCATTGCAGCACCACCGGAATGTCCACGCTCAGTTCTCCGCGGCGCTGGAGGATCTCCCCCATGCGGATGTGGGTCCCGCCGAGGTGTCCGGTCTCGACCTCGTGGTCTTCCCGGATGTCGATCAGCTGGTGCGGCTTACCCTGGTCGCGCCAAGCCTTGAGCTCGTGGACGTCGATTTCCTTCATTCCTCTTCGATGACTTGGGGCTGGACGCCATGCTTCAGCTGTTCCGGCAGGAAGTGGAAGAACGTGTCGCCCCGGAGGCCGACGCGAAGGCATTCGAGCGGAATCAGGTCGTTTGGCGCGATGTTGCCGAGGTTGACGTTGCAGCCGAACTGCTTGATGAACCAGACCTGCTGCGGCTTCTTGGGGGCTTCCCAGAGGATGTCCTCGAGGGCCACATTGGCCAGGATCTTGCGAATGAGCTGCGTGTGGGCAGAGCCATTGGGCCGGTAGATGCCGACGGTGCCGCTCTCGCGGGCCTCGGCGATCACCTTGACGGATCCCGCGTCGAGCTCATTGCGCATCATCGTGATCCACTTGGTCGGCGAGATGAGGATGCCCTCCTCCTTGGATCCGACTTCGGACAGGACTTTGAAGTCCTTGGAGAGGCGTTGGATCAGCTCGCACTTGTAACCGTGCTCGATGACCATCGAGCCATCGCTGATCTCCAGGCATCCGATGCCCATGTCGTCGATGAACTTCAGGTAATCGTCCAAGCTATCCCGCACGAGAAACGCTTCGAAGAGCGTGCCGCCACAGTACACGTCCATCCCCGCATCGCGGTAGAGCTTGACCTTCTCCTTCAGGTCCGGCGTGAAGAGGCTTGTACCGAACCCGAGCTTGAGGAAGTCGACCCGGTCTTCGGCCACAGCGATGAGGTCCTCTGCCTGGCGCAGGCTGAGGCCTTTGTCCATCACCATGGTCAAGCCATGTGCACGCGGAGCACGGCTGCGCTCTGGAAGGTGGGGCAAGGGGAAGTTCATTGGTTCTTGGGGGCGTTGAGGGCCCGTGTGGCAAAGTTGGGGTCCTGCTCAATGGCAGGGAAGGTTGTTGCCAGGAGTTGACACAGGTCGGGTGTGGAATCCAGAGCGGCGTCCAGCAAGCTGAAGGCGGCCTGAATGCGACCCAGGCAGTAAAGGCTCTGAAAGCTCCGGCACACGACCAGCGGATCGACCCGGGCCACATCCGGTGCGCCACGGAGCAGGTCCAGCGCCTCTTCATGGCGCTCATCGGCCTGCAGGTTGGCCGCTGCCTCGATGAACACCTCGAGGTTCTGGGGCTCCAGACGCAAGGCATTGGCGTAGATGAGGGCCGCCTCGTCGTGCATGCCGATTTTCCGCAGGATGCCGCCAAGCAGAAGGTGGTACTCCACGTTCTCGGGCTCGAGGGCCATCGCCTTCTCGAAGAACTTGAGGCTGGCGGGGAAATCCTCGCGCATTTCAGCCACCACGCCCAGGCCCACGTGGGCATCGGCGAAGTCGCCGTCGAGTTCGAGGGCGCAGTAGTAATAATCGCAGGCCTCGGTCAACCGGTCCATGCGCTCCATGCACTCCCCCATGAGGGTGTAGGTGTTGGCCTGGGGCGCATCCATGAGAATGGACTCCCGGTAGCACTCCAGCGCCTGCAGATAGTCCTCCGTCATGGTCAGCGCCGCTGCCTTCTGAAGCAGGGCGGGGCTGAATTCCTCGTCGATGACGAGGGCGAATTCGTAGGCGGTGATGGCCTTCTCGAAGTCACCGGTGCGTTGCAGGGCATTGCCGAGGTTGTACCACCCCGGGCAGCTGTAGGGATGGGCGTCCACAAAATTCTGGAACGCGCCCACCGACTCGAGGTGGCGGCCCACCGTTTCGAAACAGAAGCCGAGCTCGTGCAGGGCCGTTTCGTTGGAGGGGTTCTCGCGAAGCGCCTCCTGCAAGACCTCAATGGCCCGTTCCCAGAGTCCGATGTTCTCGTACTCGAGGGCGATGTCGATGAAGAGGTCGCCCCGGAACGCCCGGTCTCCGAGGTCCAGGGCTTGGCGGTAGTGGTGGATGGCCTCCTCGTGGCGGTCCGTCTGAGAATACAGCGTGGCCAACGTGAGGTGGATCTCGTCGTTGGACGGCTCGAAGGCGAGCAGGTTGCGCAGCCGGGGAATGGCGGTCTTGACATCGCCGGAACCTGCCATCATCTGCGCCTCGCGGAGCTGGAGAGACAGGCTTTCCGGGTACATCTTCCCGGCGTACTGCAGGACTTGGCGGGCCTGGCGGTGCCGCCCGGTCTGGAGGTAGTGCTCAATGAGCGCCTCCAGTTCCATGAGGTCGAAAAATGTGGAATCATTCGACGCCACCATGGACTCATATCGGTCCACGATTCCTGCGATTTCCCGCGCGTCTTGATCGTTCAGTTCCTCGTCGTGCATCAGCTCTACGAAAGCTACTCCCAGCTTCTCGGTGTCGGGGAGATTCCAGTGCGACGTTTTGAACACCGCGAAGGAAACTTTCCCAACCTCACAAATATGGCCGGCACCACCCGATAAACCGGATAATCCCCGCGGGATTTCGTAATCGTTGGCGGCCGGCCGCCGTAATTTCGAAGCATGACCTTCATCCGCAGCATTTCCGGATTCCGGGGCACCATCGGCGGCCCCGAGCACGACAACCTCACCCCCCCTGATGTGGTGCGCTCCACGGTGGGCTACGGAAGCTGGATCCTCGCCCGGTTCAGCGGCAGCGAACACCGCCCGCGCCCGATGGTCGTCGTTGGCCGGGATGCCCGGCCCTCCGGCGACATGGTGCAGCGGCTCGTGACCGGCACCCTGATGGGCATGGGCATCGACGTCCTGGACCTCGGGCTGTCGACCACCCCCACGGTGGAGATGGCCGTGGTCGGCGAAGGAGCCGATGGCGGCATCATTCTCACGGCCTCGCACAACCCGGTCCAATGGAACGCCCTCAAGCTCCTCGATGAGGCCGGCACCTTCATCTCCGCCGCAGACGGCGCGGAGGTCATCCGCCGCTCTGCCGAGCCGCACGACTATGCCTCCGTGGATGGCCTCGGCACCGTGACCGCCCACGACGGCTGGATCGACGCCCACATCCAGGCCATCCTCGACCTCGACCTCGTCGACCGCGAGGCCATTGCCCAGGCCGGCTTCAAGGTCGCGGTGGACGCCGTCCACAGCACCGGTGGCATCGCCGTCCCGGCGCTCCTCAAGGCCCTCGGCGTGGACGAGGTCGTCGAACTCTATTGCGAACCCCACGGCCGGTTCCCCCACAACCCCGAGCCGCGCCCGGAGCACCTGACCGCCCTGTCCGGCGCGGTCGTCGAGCACGGCTGCCACCTCGGCATCACCGTCGATCCGGATGTGGACCGCCTGGCCTTCGTCAACGAGGATGGATCGATGTTCGGCGAGGAATACACCCTCGTGGCGGTGGCCGACCACGTCCTCGCCCACACCCCTGGTCCGGTCGTCAGCAACCTCAGCTCCACCCGGGCTTTGCGCGATGTGGCCGAGCGGCATGGCCAGACCCATACGGCGAGCGCCGTCGGCGAGGTCAATGTGGTGGCCGCGATGCGCGAGACCGGCGCGGTAATCGGCGGCGAGGGCAACGGCGGCGTCATCTACCCGGAGCTGCATCCGGGGCGGGACGCCCTCGTCGGGATTGCCCTGATGCTCACCCACCTCGCCCACAAGGGATGCACGATGTCCGCACTCCGCGCCTCCTACCCCCACTACGAGATGGTCAAGGCCAAGATTGACCTCGACCCGGCGTGGGATGTGGACGCCCTGCTCGACGGGTTTGCCACCCGCCAATCCGCCCATGGACCGCTGACCGTGGATGGTGTGAAGCTCGACCTCGAGGAGGGCTGGGTCCACCTGAGGAAGTCCAACACCGAGCCCATCGTCCGGGTCTATGCCGAGGCCGAAAGTCCAGAAGCCGCGCTGAAATTGGTGGAGACGTACCGCGAGGATTTGCTCACGGGCGCCTGATTTCTCCCCTTCATGCCACCACGCGCTGAGGTCATGTCTTATTTTTGCTTGACCTTGACCCGGAGAGCCCCCACGCAATGAACGTGTACCTCGACAACGCTGCCACGACCCCGATGCTTCCAGAAGTCGTGGATGCCATGGTCCCCTTCATGCGGGATCACTTCGGCAATCCGTCCTCCACCCACGCATTCGGCCGCAAGACCAAGACGGCCATCGAACAGGCCCGCCGCCGCATTGCCGGCCACCTCGGTGTGGCCCCGCGGACCCTCTGCTTCACGAGCGGTGGAACCGAGGCCGACAACATGGCCTTGCACGCCGGCGTCGATCACCTCGGGTGCCGCCGGATCCTGACCTGCGCCACAGAGCACAAGGCCGTGCTCGCCACGGCACAGCACTTGGCCGACGGGGACCACATCACCTTCGGGCTGCTCGACCTCGACGCCGAGGGCCGGGTCGATCTGGAACGCCTCGAGGCCACCCTCTCGGACGGCATCCCCACCATGGTGTCGGTCATGCACGGCAACAACGAAGTCGGCATCCTCCAGGACATTGAGGCCATCGGTCACTGTTGCCACCGGCACAACGCCTACTTCCACACCGACACGGTCCAGACCATGGGCCACTACCGGTTGGACCTCGCCAACCTCCCCATTGACTTCGCCGCCTGCAGCGCGCACAAGCTGCACGGCCCGAAGGGTGCCGGCTTCCTGTACGTCCGGGACGGACTGCGCATCGGTGCCCACATCATGGGCGGCGCCCAGGAGCGCGCCATGCGGGGCGGCACGGAAAACCTCATCGGCATCATGGGCCTCGCGGCTGCCTTCGACCTCGCCATGGCGGACCTCGACGAACACGCCCGGCACATCCGCGCCCTCAAGCGGCAAATGGTGGACGGCTTGACCGACGCCGTGCCCGGCATTCGCTTCAATGCCGGCTGCGACAGTGAGGACGCCCTGTACACCGTGTTGAGCGTCAATTTCCCCGAGCACGAGAAGAATGGAATGCTCCTCTTCCTGCTTGACCTCGAAGGGGTCGCCTGCTCCGGCGGCAGCGCCTGCTCCAGCGGCAGCACCACCCCATCCCACGTGCTGTCCTCCCTCGGGCTGCACGAGGAGGGGCGGACCTCCATCCGGTTTTCCTTCAGCCGGCTGACCACCTCGAAGTGCATCCAACATGCCCTCAAGGCCGTGGCCAGCATCCGGCAAGCCAGTGTCCTGGTCTGAGGACGCCGCTGACGAAAGTCATTCTTTGCTGTGACGGCAGGCAGGACGGGGCCCCGAACACCGTGGCAGATTTGGGTCAATGAATTGCTCACCTCATCCCTCTTGCCATGAACAAGTACATCCCCTCCCTCATTTCCGTCCTCGTCCTGCTCATCGGTTCCGCTGAAGCGGACGCCCAATGCCGACGGTTCGCCCGCCAACGCGTGATCAGCACCCTCGATGACGGCCAGATCATCGGCCAACTCACCAGCGGCACCATCGGCCGCGGAGAAAGCGCCGCCACCGTCCTCGAGATCAACGAGACCGGCTCGGTCGACCTGATCCTGAGCACCCACAACGACCTCGGCGCCGTCGCCTTCAACGTGGTCGACACCCGCGGCACGCGCTACGGCGAAGGCACCATCCGCGGCAACCAGGAACGCATCTCCATCGATGTGGAAGAAGGCACCGACCTCATCGTGCACATCGAATCCGAGCGCGCGACCAACGCCTACACCCCCCTCGGCTGCGTCGCCATCGCCACGACCCGCGCCCTGGACGACACCAACGAATTCAATCTGCTCACCAAGGAATGATGTCCCATCTCCACTGTCCCTGAGGGGCGGAGCGGTGCCGAACACGGCCACCGTTTCCGCCCCTCTTCCATTGCGGCCGCCGGGCGGGCTCTTTTCCGGGTTGGACCGTTTGCATTCCGGTCAAGGCGGCCCCGGAAGCCCGGGGAAGGCGTGCGATTTTCGCGGCATGTCGGACACGCCCTCCCTCTCCCCCACCGAACGCCCCGGCGCTTGGGACGCCCTGGAGCGCATGGACCCGGAAGCCATCGTTGCCGCCATGGGCCAGTGCGACCGGGAGGCTCAGGCCGCCGTCGCGGCCATCGGACCGGCCATCGCCGGGGCCATTGCCGCCGCTGCAAAGCGGGTCATCGATGGCGGGCGCGTCTTCTACCTCGGGGCCGGCACCAGCGGCCGGCTCGGCATCCTCGACGCCAGCGAAATCCCGCCCACTTTCGGTGTGGAGGGCACCTTCATCGGGCTGATTGCCGGGGGAGACGGCGCCATCCGGAAAGCCGTCGAGGGAGCCGAAGACAACCGGCTCGGCGGCGTCGACGACCTCAAGGCCCATGGCGCCGGACCGGAGGATGTCGTCGTCGGCATCGCCGCCAGCGGCCGCACCCCCTACGTGCTGGGCGCGATGGACTGGGCGCGCGACCACGGCATCCTGACCATCGGCATCACCTCCCACCCCAACGGTCCGCTCGCCGCCGCCGTCGACCTGCCCCTCGCCGCCGACACCGGCCCGGAATTCGTCACCGGCAGCACCCGCCTCAAGGCGGGCACCGCCCAGAAGCTCATCCTCAACCAGCTCTCCACGGGCATCATGATCCGCTGTGGCCGCGTGCGCGGCAACCGCATGGTGGACATGCAACTCGCCAACGAGAAGCTCGTCGACCGCGGCGCGCGCATGATCGCCGAAGCGTGCGGAATCTCCATGGACCGCGCCCTGCGCCTGCTGACCGAACACGGTTCTGTGCGGAAAGCCATCGATACTTTTGCCGGCCCGGACTAATCCGCGTCATGCACGACCTCGAACCCTTCTACAACTGGCGCAACTTCTACATCGCCAGTGAGGACGACCGCTCGCCCTTCCACGAGCGCGTCTACAGCGAGACGCATTACACCGAGCGGATCTACAACCACTTCATTCACCCCCAATGGGACAACATGGGGAGCACCACGCTTTTCGTGAAGATCCTCTTCGCCGATTACGAGGAACGGTACGCCATCCTCGAGTTCATCGGGGAGTGGAACGACACGTTGTTCAATGACGTGATGACGCTGAAGCGGAATGTCATCGAGCCCCTGATGTCGGAAGGCATCGAGCGCTTCATCCTCATCGGGGAGAACGTGCTGAATTTCCACGCGAGCGACGACTGCTACTACGAGGAATGGTTCGACGAAGTGACCGATTCCGACGGCTGGATTGCCCTGCTCAACTTCCGCCAGCACGTGCTGGACGAGCTCATCACCGCCGACCTCGACCAGTACTTCGTGCTCGGCGGGGAGCTCCAGGAAATGGGGTGGCGGACCTTCAGCCCGCCCCAACTCTACCGGCGCATCGACGACTGCGTCATGCACCGCATCGGCCAGGTCGGCTGATGGTGTGACCGGTCTGGATCAGCGGGCCGCCACCGACATCGCGTAGAGCATCTCCCGCGCAATCTGCGCGCAGCGCTCGTCGTAGGTCGCGATCTCCTCCGGCGTGCCATCGCTCACCTTCGGGTCCACGTAGGGCGTGCTGAAGCGGGAGGCGGAACCGTAGACGATGGGGCATCCCCTGTCCGCATCCGAGCAGGTCATGACCGCGGCGAACCCGGCCGTCGGGTTGGTCTCCGCATCGTCGTACTTCTTGGAGAAGCAGACCATCGGGTCGAGGCCCTCGGCGTAGTGCACCGCGTACTTCGGGTTCTCGCTGAGCAAGGCCGGGTGGACGTCGAGTCCGGCGCGGCGCAGGGCGCCGATGGCTCGCTCGTTGAAGGCCGTGGCCTCGGTGCCGCCACTGAACGTGCTCACCAGCGAATCCATCCCGTGATGGTGCGCGGCCACCTGGGCCCAGACCTGGCCGAAATGGCTGCGGCGGCTGTTGTGCGTGCAAATGAAGATGAGGTCGGCGCGTCCGGTGTCGGCGGCGGCGGCCACGAAGTCGCCGATGGCGGCCAACTCCTCCTTGCGGTCGGCCGGAATGGCGTCAAACTCAGCCTCTCGTGCCTCGATGTACCGGGCAAGGGGCGACCACGGATCGTTGGGCGTGGCCGTGCGACCGGCCGCGGAATCGGTCATGTTGTCTGCAGATTGTTCCGCACATCCGACCAGCAGGAGCAAGACAATCGGTGTGAGACGAAGGGATGGAATCATGGCGCGAAAATACCGCCCGCGCCCCCCGAAACCACCCCGTTGGGCCGGAGAAATTACCTTGCCCCCATGTCCATTCCGGAAGGCGAGACGCGCACCCCCCACACCACCTCCGACGGGTCCATGACCCTGCACTCGGACCGGTTTGGCCAGACCTACCACAGCCGCCACGGCGCGCTCACCGAATCCCGCCACGTCTTCCTCGAAGCGGGGTGGTCGCACCGGATCGCGGCGTTGGCTGGGGCGGAGTTGGCGGGACGCACCATTCGGGTGCTGGAGCTCGGCTTGGGCACGGGCCTCAATGCCCTGCTCACCCGCAAGGCCCACGGAGAACGGCTGCCAGCAGACCGGCCTTCCCTCGCCTACGACGCTTTGGAACCCCACCCCCTGCTGCCGGATGAATGGCGCGCCATGGCGCTGCCCACCTGGTCCGGCGTCGAGGGAGACGCCGACCTACACGCCCATCCCGATGCAGAGCAGCACGAGGTGGTGTGGAGCGACGACGCGCGCTTCGTCCGGCACCACACGACGTGGCAGCAGTTCGCCCAGGACCGGTCGCGCCGAGGGACCTATGACCTCATCTACTTCGACGCCTTCGCGCCGGACAGCCAGCCGGAACTGTGGTTGCCCGAGCGGTTTGCCGAGGCCTTCCAGATGCTCTCCGAGGGCGGAGTGCTCGTGACCTACTGCGCCAAGGGAGCGGTCCGCCGGGCCATGGTGGATGCCGGCTTCCGGGTCGAACGCCTGCCCGGCCCGCCGGGCAAGCGGGAGATGCTCCGGGCCACCCGTCCACCTTGGGCGGAAATGACCCTGGTGCGGTTCAACGTCCGCATCTACTTCTTCCTGCTTGACCGCCCTCTTCTGCCCGGCGGTCTGCCCGACCCCGACAGCCGGGTGCTCCTGAGCGACGAACTCCTCTCCGGGCGCGACTGCACGAAACTGCCGGGCGGCGGGCTCGAATTCGGAGAGGGTCCGGAGGATTGCGCGCGCCGGGAGGCCACGGAGGAACTGGGGCAACCCATTGACCTCGGCCCCCTGGTCCACGTCACCGGCGACTTCGTGCGCTCCGCCTGGCGCGGCGAGGAACAGGTGCTTTGCCATTACTACCTCGCGACCCTGTCCGAGGCGCCGGCCTTCCGGGTGGTGGACCTGCGCTTCGACTACGAGGAGGGTGTGCGGGAATCCTTCCGCTGGGTGCCTCTGGCCGATGTCACGGAATCGGCGCTGACCTTCGGCACCGACCACGCCGCGCTGGCCGCCTTGCGCCGCCGCCTGGCTTAACCGCCGTGCCCGGTGTCCCCGGCGCGCCCGGAGATTCCGGGCGTCAGGCGTCGTCCAGGGCCCCCGTCACCCCCAGTCCAAACAAGGCAAAGTCGTACCGGACGGGGTCGACCGGATCGATCATCCGCAGCACATCCGTTACCTCCTCCACGGCGCGCCAATCGCTCGCCTTTCGCTTGAGCAGGCCCATCCGCCGGGCCACATTGCCCGTGTGGACGTCCAGCGGCAGCCGCAGCGCGTGAAGCGGCAAGTCCGTCCACATCCCGAGGTCCACACCGCGCCGGGCGGGACGCACCATCCACCGCAGGTACATGCACAGCCGCTTGGCCGCGCTGCCCTTGAGCGGGTCGGCCACGTGCTTGCCCGTCCGGCCTGCCTCCTCGTCGCGGAAAAAGCGAGCCTTGAACCGGCTCAGCGCCACGCCTGCATCGGGGACGCCCGGACGGGACGGGGTGTCGGGGGCCTCGCGGAACGCCGCGACAAACGCCCCGTGCAAGCCACCGTCCTCCTCGAGCGAGCGCAAGCCGCGCACGAATCGCAGGGCGTCCTCCCCCTGGAAAGTCCGGTGAACGAAGCCCTCGAGGCGCTTCAGGTCTCCGGCGTCAGCATGGCGGACAAACGCGGCCGGAGCGCGGTCCATCCGGTCGAGCAGGTCGTGGCAAGACCGCAAGATGCTCTTCCGGTTGCCCCAGGCGAGCGTCGCGGCGAGAAACCCGGCAATCGCCCGGTCCTCCGGGGACTCGAACCCGTGGGGAATGCCCAGCGGATCCTCCTCGAGGAAGTCGGGCCGCTCGAATCGGTCAGCCGCCTCGTCGAGCCAGTCCCGCCACTCCTCCAGCCGGGCGGCGGAGGGTTTGCGGCGAAAAGGTGACGGGGCTGTGGCCATGGCGTGGTCAATGGGACGATTCGGCGCTAAATTCGTGTTTCCGATGCAGTT
>Ga0160423_10002533_pt1 | contig 15234 bp, 23 predicted proteins | sample CRUFie14St8metaG_FD_108191 | JGI IMG/M metagenome (GOLD analysis project Ga0160423, IMG submission 108191) | Marine microbial communities from the Costa Rica Dome - CRUD Field 142mm St8 metaG | ecosystem: Environmental > Aquatic > Marine > Oceanic > Photic zone | place: Costa Rica: the Eastern... | reverse complement strand
AAGCTATCGAAGGCCAGCAAGATGCCGTGCCGGTCGTGGTCACTGCAGGCACTGGATACGTGTCCAGCGTCCAGAGACGCAGACGGTAACCTAGTGCCAGCGTGTAGCGGATGCTACGCTACTACGGGTAACTACCGTTTCAAAAACGTCAAGGCCCCACGCGAGCATAACCGGCAGGATTGGAAGCGTGATACATGGGCAGATGACATGGTGTCAGAGTTGGACAACGACAGGTATTTTCGGTGGTTCGATTCTGGCGATATGTACGATATACGCCTAGCGCACAAGATCCTAGACGTCTGCGAGCGTACACCATGGGTCAAACACTGGATACCCACACGGATGTACAAGTTTGCCAAGTTTGGCACGGTTCTTGCTAGACTGCAGGCATTACCAAACGTAGTGGTGCGCTTGTCTAGCGACAGCATCACAGGCGAGACGATACAGGGTAGCACCACTAGCACGATTGCAACGCTTGACACAGTGCCACAGGGTGCGGTAGTGTGCGAAGCGTACACACGGGCGGGCAAATGTGACAAGTGTCGCGCCTGTTGGGACAAATCAGTGTCTGTAGTCTGCTACATTGGACACGGGCGCACAATGGAAAAGCAACAGCGAGACGTAATAGCGAGGGTATGATTATGTATTGGGATCGATTCGACATTTGCGAAGCGTGGTATGCCTTTTCTGTGGATCATCACAGGGGACAATTCTCGCCAGAGTACGCCATCATGGGCAGACTACAGGCAATGGGCTATCATCCGGGCTACGGTGGCGTGACGTATGACGCCTTGACAGACAACGGTAAAGCCATTTACGATAATCTAGTGCGACAACAGGAGCGATAGAGTATGATTGTTTTCGTTGGTGATTGGGTAAAAGCACAGGGCAAATGGGGTCAGGTTGTAGCGGTAGACGTTGGCTCCGATACGTTCGCTATGCTAGGCCACGATGGACTAGAGACATGGTGGGGTGCTTCTGTACCGGAAGAATACGAGGACCACGTGTCAAATTTACAGATGCAAAATAAACTACGGGACGCAGGCTTATGATAGAAATTGAGACAGTCGACAAGGGTTACCCAGCGTTTGCCCTGTACTACAGGAGCGAGAACAACGGCAAGTGGTACGAAGAGGGAGTATTTACAGACGAATGGGCGGCACAGGATGCCATGTGCGAGCATATCCGGTTGCACTCAGATCTAGACTGTGTTATAGTCCGTCTCAGTGTAGCGCGTGAATACAGGGGATACAACAACCCCGTAGATATGGAGGGTTGACTAGTGGAATCTGATATAGTATGGTTATGGGGTTTCGGTTGTATTGTACTGGTAACATGGCTAATATTTAGCGAGGAGGGTTTATAATGAGCATACGATACGGGCAACACCAAACGGAAACACAGGTAGACTGTGAGTGGGCTACGCTGGACGTAGTAATCCACTGGACGCTAGACAGGGATGATTATCAGGATCTAGTGACTATTGATAAGATCACAGTAGGCGACAGGGATTTACGCGAGGGATGGAACGTGGCATATTTTGAGGATATAATTCACGAGGAAGTTTTAGCGGGTGAAGATTACCTACCGACAGACCATGGAGACTAAGCCATGAATGACCGTCTACTGGCAGCAGTGACCACGGCAGTGCAGATGTACAGGGGAGCGTATACAATGGCTGAGGCGCTCTCCTACGCAACCGTGACGCATGATCTAGACGACTTTGAGCAGGAAGATTTACCCGTCATCGTGCGAAATCAATTGGCGAGACTCAAACTACAGCTAGGGGAGAATTTTTGATGGAAGTGCTGGCAGTGTTGTTAGTGACGGGATGTTTTGTTATACTGGCATATTATACATTTGGAGACTGATTTATGCAAGATTACAACGAACCTGATCTGTCGCAGGAGCAGATGGTACAGGATTTGACAGAGTTTGAGTTTAACTTTATAGACTTTGCCACTGTGGTTTCTCTGGCTAGAGGCGTAATCAGGAACCGCTACAGGGCTAAGAGCTACAACGAACTGTGCAAAGCATACGCACAGGTGTTCGGTCCGGAGGATAACGGATGACCAGCAAGCGTATGGACTGGATCATAGCCACAATAGTGTGCGTACTGTTTCCGCCTGTTTTACCCATGACACTTCTGGCAGTACTGGTTCTGTCAATATCTAATGGATTCAAAAGAGAGGGGGGTAAAACGGATGAGGTGTAAAGCGTGTGACGTGATTCTAGATGATCTGGAGATCCTAAAGAAAGACGCAAACGGCGTACATTACGACTTGTGTACAGAATGTTTGACAGTCTCTATTGCTACCCATTGGGAGCTAGAGAACATGGAGTCAATACCTAATCATGGTGATATTACACAAGATGAGGTGTTGCAATTACAGGAGAACTATGATAACATCTTAAGTAGTATAAAGGATTACTAAAGAAATAAACTAATGGATAATACTACATTAGTACTACAGGAGGACTTATGACTACTAAAGTTAGGCGCTGGAATCCTGTGGCAAAACATGACCACAACAAAGGAGGCGCACATAAAGACAGGAAGAAGGATGCCAAAAAGTACCAATCTAGGGGTAAGCGGTTGACAAAGCCCCATGAACGTGAGATACTATAGGTGTTCCTGCGGGAACTTATTTCAACAACGGAGATTATTCCAATATGTCAAGTCAAGTTATCGAAGGTGTGGTGAACTTCTCAAACGTCACCAAGCACGATGTGTACAACGGTCAGGACACTGGCACGTTCAGCATGACAATCACCATGTCTGAGGACGATGCGGCAACACTGGCGGCACAGGGTGTTAAGATCAAGGACTACGAGGGCAATAAACAGCGCAAGTTTAAGTCCAAGTACTCTATTGGTATGTACGATGCTGAAGGCCACACGTACACAGGAGAGGTTCCGTATAACTCCCGTGTGCGTCTGAAGTACAAGACAGGTCCAGCACACCCTGTCCACGGCACACCAGTGTATTTGGAGGCTGTGAAAGTGCTAGAGGAAGCAGAGGCGTCACCGGAGGTGGCTGACTTCTGATGGAATCTAAATTCCTACACCACGAGGAATGTCCCAAGTGCGGTAGTAGGAACAATGTGGCGGTCTACTCTAACGGTGGTCGCCACTGTTTCTCTGCCGACTGTGACTATCACGTAAACGGCGAAACAGGAGAGGAAACACAGGTGTCAACACCTAGTAGCCTAAACATGGGCGGAGTGGTAGCTGAGATTACCGACAGGCGTCTGTCTGCTAAGACCGTGAAGCACTATCAGGTCACAGTAGAGTACGATGCCAACGGTAAGATCGCTAGGCACTACTACCCGTACTATGACGTAGACACAGGCGAGCTAGTAGCCGCTAAGTCTCGCGTAGTCAAGACCAAAGACTTTTTATCGTCGGGTACTATGTCTAACGTAGGACTGTTTGGTCAGAAGCAGTGCCGTGGTAGGGGTAAGTTTATCACGATCACTGAGGGCGAACTAGACGCCATGTCTGTCTACGAAATGTTCGGACAGAAGTACGATGTGGTGTCACTACGGGCAGGAGCAGGAGGCGCTGCCAAAGAGATCAAGCAGAACTTAGAGTGGCTGGAGGGCTACGATAACGTTGTCTTATGCTTTGACCAAGACAAGGCAGGAGAGTTAGCAGTAGAGCAGATCAAGGATCTGTTTAGCCCCAACAAGCTGAAGATATGTGACCTACCCCTAAAGGATGCTAGTGAGATGCTCATGGCTAACAGGGTGCAGGAGTTTACACAGGCTTGGTGGGACGCAAAGGTGTACAGACCGGACGGCATTATTGCTGGTGCTGACACATGGGAGGCGCTGGTAAACAAGCGTCAAGTTCAGAGCATACCGTACCCGTGGGACGGACTAAATGAAATCACAAGAGGACACAGACCTTACGAACTCGTCACTATCACTAGCGGCAGTGGCATGGGAAAATCCCAATTTATCAGAGAACTTGAGTACGATTTACTGCAACGGACAGAAGCTAACATTGGTGTACTTGCACTGGAGGAGGATGTCGCAACAACAGCTTTGGGAATCATGTCTGTGGCGGCGTCTAGAAGGCTCCATTTGGAGGAAGACCTTCCTGCGGATGCACTCAGACCGCATTGGGAATCAACGATGGGGTCTGGAAGATACTATTTGTTCGATCACTGGGGATCAACGTCAGCAGATGAGCTTCTCAGCAGAGTACGGCACATGGCAAAGGCTTGCGACTGCAGGTACATCATTCTCGACCATTTGTCAATCGTTGTTTCTTCTCAAGAGAACGGCGATGAGCGTAAGGCCATAGATGAGATTATGACAAAGTTACGTACACTGGTTGCTGAGACAGGGATCACATTGTTTCTCGTGTCACACCTACGGCGTAGCTCTGGCACAGCACACGAGGACGGTGGGCGAATTAGTCTGCAGGACTTACGTGGTTCACAGTCTATCGCACAGCTGTCTGACATTGTTATAGGCATGGAGCGTGACCAGCAGAATCAGGATGAGGACATACGTAACACTACCACGGTACGTATCCTCAAGAATCGCTACTCTGGTGAAACTGGTCCCGCCTGCTGGCTACGGTACGATAAGTTTACCGGACGTATCCACGAGTGCGCCAACCCTAACCCACCGGAGACAGAGTTTTGAACATTGTCTACTGTGACATTGAAACTGACGGACTAGACCCTACAGTTATCTGGTGTGCTGTCTGTCGCCACAACGGAGAGAGCGAGGTAATCTGCAATGAAAAAGACTTCAAGGCGTATGTATCGCGTAAAGCGCCGGTACTGTTCGTTTTGCACAACGGAATTGGCTTTGACGTTCCTGTGGTTGAGCGTCTTTGGGACTTTACTTTTGACAGGGCTATGGTCACTGATACACTAGTACTCTCTAGACTCGCTGACCCTAGTCGTTCTGGTGGACACTCTCTGCGGAACTGGGGCAACATCCTAGGCTTCCCCAAGGGCGATCACGAGGATTGGTCGCAGCTAACACCAGAGATGATCGACTACTGCATCCGTGACGTAGAGCTAACTGAGGCTGTGTACAGTAAGCTACGGGTGGAGCTAGACGGGTTTTCTAGAGAGTCACAGGATCTAGAGCACGAGGTGCAGTGGATCATACAGGGACAGGTGGAAAACGGGTGGCTACTGAATCAACGGCTGTGCCACACACTGTGTGCTAAATTCAAGGAGCGTATGTATGCTATTGAAGAAGAGTTACAGGAAGTGTTCCCGCCAATTGTCGAGGAGAGGTGGTCAGATAAAACGGGTAAGCGCCTTAAAGATAAAGTCACGGTGTTCAACCCCGGCTCCCGGCAACAGGTGGCAGAAAGACTTGAAGCTAAGGGTGCTGTATGGTCGGAACTCACCCCATCTGGTAGGCCACAGGTGGATGAGAAGACACTCGAAGAAAACAAACATATACCGGAAGCTGTTTTGGTTCTTGAGTACCTTCTACTCCAAAAGAGATACGCCCAAGTATCTTCATGGTTAGAGCACGTACAGGATGACGGCAGGGTACACGGCAGGGTAACAACCAACGGTGCAATCACGGGGCGTATGACACACCAGAGTCCCAACATGGCACAGGTTCCGTCAGTTAACTCTCAGTTTGGAAAGGAGTGCCGCGACTGTTGGATTGTACCAGAGGGACGTAGGCTGGTTGGTGTTGACGCCAGTGGACTAGAACTAAGGATGCTTGCTCACTACATGGGCGACGAGGAGTTTACAGATGTCTTGCTTAGAGACGACATTCACACCAGAAATCAAACTGCTGCAGGACTTGCAACAAGACCTCAAGCAAAGACTTTCATCTATGCTTTCCTCTACGGAGCAGGAGACGCCAAACTTGGAAGCATCGTCGGAGGAACTGCAAAAGATGGCTGTACGCTTAGGCAGCGATTTCTACGAAATACACCTGCTCTTGAAGCTCTACGAGAACGAGTTGGACAAGCTTCTAGGAAAGGGCATCTCACAGGACTCGACGGACGAAAGCTCTGGGTCAGATCAGAACATAGTGCATTGAACACTCTCCTGCAGGCGGCTGGTGCTATCATTATGAAACGTGCGCTGGTCCTGCTAGATGACTACGCAACACAGCACGGGATTGATTACAGTTTTGTAGGGAACGTACACGATGAGATACAATCGGAGGTGGTTACAGAACAAGCAGAGAAGTACGGGTGGCTCGCGGTGGAGTGCATCAAGGCGGCTGGGATTTCTTTTGAACTCCGGTGTCCACTCGACGGAGAGTACCAAGTTGGATCGACATGGGCAGAAACGCACTGATCCTAAAGACAGGAGATGCGTATGGGATCTGGAGAATGAGGGATGAGTGATTGGTTTGCGAAAAGTATGACACGGTTCTTCCGTTTCTTTGCTGATGTGTTCTTTGCAAATAGGTACGGTAATCGTGCGGTTGTTCTGGAGACAATCGCCGCTGTTCCCGGCATGGTCGCTGGTATGTGGATCCACTTGAAGAGTCTGAGAAAGTTTCATAAAGGTAACGGAACAATGATTCACGAGTTACTAGCGGAGGCAGAAAACGAGCGAAAGCATCTGTTGTTCTTTATGGAGATAACTCACCCCAACGGGTTTGAACGGTTTGTTGTTGTAATGGCACAGTTCATCTTCTGGCACTACTACCTGTTGGTTTATGTCTTATCGCCAAAGACCGCACATAAGATGGTCTATTACTTTGAAGAGGAAGCAGTACGAAGCTACACCAGTTATCTACAGCAGATTGAGGAAGGCAAGATTGAGAATGTTCCTGCCCCACAGATTGCCATAGATTACTACGGGCTAGATAGTGATGCGAGGTTGTCTGACATGGTACGCAAGGTGCGGGACGATGAACAGAAACACGCTGACGCAAATTTAAACTGGGCGAGCTAATGGACCAGCTGTGTTTTTTTGAGCACGATGATCTGGGAGCAGGCCATGGGAAGGTGTGTTCAAAGTGTGACCAGTACTTACCACTGTACGCTTTCAACATGGCTTCTGGAGGCAACTATCTCAGGGCTGAGTGCCGCAAGTGTAACAACGAGATGCAGAAGGTTCGCCAGCGTCTCAGAGAAAAGCACGGGATGCCGCAGGAGGGCTATCACTGTCCTATTTGCAAAGGCTCTGAGGAGGATGTCAAAGGCAGAGGCAACACAAAGAACGGATCGTGGGTGCTAGACCATGACCACGAGAAAGAGACATTTAGGGGCTGGTTGTGCCATAAGTGTAACAGGGCGCTAGGCGGCTTTGACGATGATCCTGATAAGCTGGAAGCGGCTATCAATTACTTAACTGGACAAAACGATGAATAAACTTTACTCATTGGTAGATGACATATACAAGGTGGTGTCTACCAAAGAAGTACCTGAAGACGTTGATCTGTACGAAGAGATTGATCGCTTTGGTGAGAACTGTAAGCGTCTCATGTCAAACCTGTTCACAGAAAAGCGTGACGGACGCAAGCTGCGAATGTCAAACATAGGGCGTGATGATCGCTATCTGTGGAACGTAGTGAACAACTCAGACGTACAGGAGGAAATGACTCCTAACACCTACGTCAAGTTTATGTACGGGCATCTGATCGAAGAGATGCTATTGTTTCTAACCAGACTCTCAGGACACGAGGTGACAGATGAGCAGAAGCAGTGTGAAGTTGCGGGTATCACAGGCTCTATGGATTGTAAAATTGACGGTGTTGTCACTGACATTAAAAGCACTTCCTCTTTTGGGTTTAAGAAATTCAAGGATGGAAGTTTGGCTTATGATGATCCGTTTGGATACGTTGCTCAAATTAAGGGGTATGCACATTCAGAGGGTGAAACCAAGTTTGGCTGGTTAGCTATGGACAAACAGAACGGGCATCTAACGTACCTGATGTACGATTCTGAGGACACGCAGGCTCCTGTGTACGACAAAATTTCATACGACATAGAGGAGCACATCAACCGTGTAAAAAAGCTAGTAGAGCAACCGGAGCCGCCAGAGGTGTGCCACGAGCCAGTACCAGATGGCAAAAGTGGAAATCAAAAGCTCGCAGTCGGTTGTTCGTACTGTCCCTACAAGTTTACCTGTTGGCCCGGAGTAAGAACATTCCTGTACTCAAGTGGACCCAGATATTTAACAGAGGTGGTCAATGAGCCGAAGGTCGCGGAAGTCTAAACTAGGAAACTTTAGATCGGAGTTTGAGAGAGATGTCGCAACGCAGTTACAACCATTTGGCTTTAGCTACGAACCGTTCCAAGTCCCGTACAGGATCGAACGAAAGTACACCCCAGACTTTGTGTACCAACACAACGGACGAACGTATCTCATTGAGTGCAAAGGATATTTTCGCGCAGGAGACACGCAGAAGTATCGTTCGGTCAAGAACTGCCTCGCGGAGAATGAGGAACTCATATTTGTACTAATGAAACCTAATCAGAAAGTGAGCAAAAGTACCAAAAATACTATGGCTGAATGGTGTGACAAACACGAAATTTTATGGTATAATATAGACACGCTAAAGGAGTTAGTTGATTATGTCTCTGACACTAGAAGAAATTAAGGAGCGTCTGTTGCGGTTCTACGACCCTGACGATCTTCTGGAAGCCCTACAGATCTCATCTGAAGAACTGCTGGACAGGTTTGAAGACAAGCTGCTGCTTAGGCTGGACAAGTTTCAAGAGGATTTAGAGGAAGAATATGAGCATTGATAGCGCAACACCGAAAGAATGGGACACAGCAGTAGGTAAGCTGTACCACCCTCAAGACCAACACAACCCCGTGACACAACCGGATCACTACAACAAGGGAGCGATAGAGGCCATTGAAGCAATCAAGGCGTCCATGCACCCTCAAGAGTACAAGGGGTATCTCAAGGGGAACTGTCTGAAGTACCTGTGGAGGTACGAGTACAAGAACGGTGTAGAGGACTTACGCAAGGCCCGTGTCTATCTGGATTGGCTCATCAAGGAGGTTGCCTTATGAAAGTCATAGACGGGGGCTTTGGTAAAAACAAAGAAAGCAAAGACAACGTACCCACTAAAGAGTTTTTAGCCACGTTTGCTCTTAAGGCCAAAGACTACGAAGAATCAGGCAGAGACGTAAAAGCAATTGTCTTGATGTACGAGGACGGTGGCGTATTTGAAGTAGCATCTAACGAACAGTACCCTGACGGTGTGTTTATGCTACTACATATGTCAGCACACGCAATACTTAACGAAACGCTAGGAGTAACAATATAGATGGACGCATACCAACAGTACATACACAAGTCACGGTACGCCCGTTACCTTCCAGAAGAGAAGCGCAGGGAGACTTGGGAAGAAACAGTAAACAGGTACATCAACTTCTGGTCAGACCGTGGTGCTCTGAATGACTTTGATGTGTCAGAGCTATTTAAAGCTATCCACGATCTAGACGTAATGCCTTCCATGCGAGCACTGATGACCGCAGGAGAGGCTCTGGATCGTGACAACGTAGCAGGGTTCAACTGTAGTTACCTGCCTATCGACCACCCCAAGGCCTTTGACGAACTGATGTACGTCTTGCTGTGCGGCACAGGGGTAGGCTTCAGCGTAGAGCGTCAATACATTAGCAAACTGCCAGAAGTAGCGGAGACATTCCATGCAACCGACACAGTTATTAATGTTGCAGATTCGAAGATCGGATGGGCGAAATCGTTTAGGGAGTTGGTATCACTGCTGTACTCAGGTCAAGTTCCCGAATGGGACGTTAGCAGAGTTAGACCTGCAGGTTCCCCGCTCAAGACTTTCGGAGGCCGTGCAAGTGGTCCTGAACCTCTCGTCGATCTTTTCAAGTTCACAATTGAACTCTTTCAGGGAGCAGCTGGACGAAAACTTACGTCCATTGAGTGCCACGATCTTTGCTGCAAGATTGCTCAAATCGTCGTTGTCGGAGGAGTCAGACGAAGCGCCCTCATAAGCCTCAGTAACCTCACAGATGACCGCATCCGACGATGCAAGCACGGACAGTGGTGGGTAGATGAACCCCAGCGTGGTCTAGCGAATAACTCTGCGTGTTACACAGAGAAGCCAGACTTTGAAGCTTTTTTGAACGAGTGGACAAGCTTATATGAATCACGATCTGGTGAACGAGGTGTCTTTAGTCGAGTAGCAAGTCAGAAACAGGCGGCTAAAAACGGTAGAAGGGATAGTGAGTTCCATTTCGGTACGAATCCCTGTTCGGAGATAATATTACGCCCGTACCAGTTTTGCAATCTATCAGAGGTTGTTATCAGGTCAGACGATACACTAGCAAGCCTCAAACGAAAAGTACGAGTTGCGGCTATCCTTGGAACTCTACAGGCTACCCTGACTGACTTCCGTTACCTACGTAACGTGTGGAAGACCAACACAGAGGAAGAGGCATTGTTAGGTGTGTCGCTTACGGGCATCATGGATCACCCTGTGCTCTCAGGACGGGAAGATAAGGCTAAACTCAAGAAGTGGCTAACGGAGATGCGTAATGAGGCTATCGTCACTAACGAGCAGTGGGCTAAGAAACTTGGCATTAACCCTTCTGTCGCTATTACTGCGGTCAAGCCTAGCGGTACTGTTAGTCAGTTGGTCGATTCTGCTAGTGGGATTCACCCTCGCTACAGCAGTCAATATATTCGCAGAGTCCGTGCAGACTCTCGTGACCCACTTTGTGCCGTCCTAGAGGCCGCTGGTGTGCCTGTGGAGGACGATCTAATGTCCCCCAGTACACGGGTATTCTCCTTTCCTATCGCGTCTCCTGAGGGCGCTGTGACAGCCTCAGACATGGGTGCTATGGAGCAGTTAGATCTGTGGGAGATATATCAGGACTACTGGTGTGAGCACAAGCCGTCTATGACCTGCTACTACAGGGATGAGGAGTTTCTAGAGGTGGGACAGTGGTTGTACAACAAGTTTGACAAGGTAAGTGGTATATCTTTCTTGCCCTACTCAGACCACACGTACCAGCAAGCGCCGTACGAGCCTGTGGACAAAAAGACGTACAACCAGATGGTTAAGGACTTTCCAAAGGAAATATCGTGGGATATAGAAGAGGCCAGCGATATGACTGAGGGGTCACAACAACTGGCTTGCACAGGGAACAACTGTGAGTTATGACATGAAGAATATGGAGTAACCGCCGTCCTTCTTGGCTACGTCCTCTGGCTTGTCTTTCGGGTCATGGGGCGTAGTCATTCCCATTTCTTTCATGCGTCTAATCTTGTCCTTTGACTTCTCACACATAGAGTGGTAATCAATCGACGTGTACGACACGCTGTGGTTATCGTTGTTGTTCTTGGTCTTCACGTAAAGCTCCTCCTGTTAGCATACCAACCGTGGCTACGTTTTTGCCTACGTTGATATAGTCTTGTAATTGCACTGGTCCACTGTAGTCACGCATGACTCTTGCTTGGTACTGTACGTTGCTTTCTCCCTTTTGCTTAGGCATACCCGTTATTTCTTCTATACGAGCAACGCTTTCTTCAGGCCTTGGTACTCCTCTTTTCTCTGATGATTTGGTTCCAGCCTTAAAGGAAAAAATTGGAGTTGTGTTTAGCAGCGAGTTTCCTCCGGGTGGTTTCATTCCAAACATATCGTGACCGTCAGAGATCATTGTGTATATCATGTCGTTTTTAGTATCAATAGCTACAAAATCATTAACGCCGCCCAAGTCTTGTGCTGAAGATGCGTGGTTTTCTTGGAAGGCGTACACCCCGTTTCCTTTGTCGGTTATCCGTGCTTGTGGTGCTTTGTCAAAGAAATCCAACACTAATTGCTGCTGTTCGTTTATCTTGTAGCCTTTTTGCTGACGTATCTTCATGCGCCAGTATCTATTAATAAGTACAGACCTTTTTATTCCGTCCTTAGTTACTATGTCGTCTGGAAGTTGGCCTCGTGTTGCTGCCAGCCTTACGTTGTCTGAGTGTGCGTGTTTAGCAATAGTCACAAACTGAGTGTAAAACTCAAGAGGGTCAACGTTAGGTAAAGCTTCTCTTGCAGACTCCATTATTTTAGAACTAGCTAAAGAAGAAATACCGGCGGGAGAAGTTCCTCTGACTATTCCCGTTGCCTCTCCTTGCAAAGCCTCTCCTGTCTCTGGTCTGCGTATAACCAATGATGTTTGCCCCGGATCACTAGACGTGCCGTGAACCCTCATTAGGTGAGTGTGAGCTGCGTCTACAACGTTGTCCGGTATATCATCGGTATAAGACTTGAGTCCTTCTTTGACACGGGCTGTATTGCTGGCATCAGTCCAATCTTGTGCATATCTTTGCACCTCAATTGTGTTTCCTACCACAGTATCAAGAGGTGGGGAAGTTTGATTTCGTCGCTGTGCTTCCATAAAAGCACTTGCCATTGCGTTGCCCTGCTGGGTTGTCATTGTTTCTTTTGACCCCCCTGTTTCGGAGTACTCACGCCCTCTGGCTGGCCCTGTGCCAACAGTCCTGCGGTACTCTTGCCCTGCTGGAGTAAACCCTTGTCTTATTGCGGTAGGGACGTTAGGTCCAGCAACCTGTGCTGTGCGATACAGTTTCATTGCTGGGTTAGGGGACTCGTAAAATTTAGGTATATCTGTCGGGGTGTTATCAGCCACGGCTTTTAGAGATTCCCTAAGAGCGCGAGGAGCCGCCTGCATTAAACCTATGTCCATCACAGCGCCAGTAGCAGCAGCAGCCCGTGGGTTCTGTTGTGCAAGCTGTAGGGCTTGTTGTCCAACCCCAGTGTCCATAAGACGCTCTGTTACGCCAAAATTAGGCATAAGGGTAGTGAACAGTCCTGTCACCGGAGACATGAGTTTATTAAAACCACCGGCAGTGCTGAGAGCAGTGCTCGTTAAAAAGTTCTTAGCGGCTTCTGCGTACTGCCCCTGTTGCAAGTTAGGAATTACTCTGTCTCCGTAGTCCCTGCCCTGTTGTGTTTGCGCAGCAGCGTCTGCAAACGCTTCAGCTATGTTTCTGCCCAGAGGAACACTGAAGTCTCCGCTTGCCTCTGCCATAGCAGTATCAAAGTCTTCTGATCTTGCTGTTTCTCTAGCAATAGCGTCTGTTACCCAACTCATGCTATAGCCCTCAATTAGCCGCTGATTTTAACGGAGGTCGTCTTTCTTTGCTTTCTTGTTCAGCGTCTTCCATGTACCCTTTATAAATGTTTATAATTGCTGCCCTGTCTAAACGCAACTGTTTTATCATCTCTGGGTCTTTGGCTACTTTTAGTGCCTTATCAATGCCCTCTACAGTTAAACGTAGTTCTTTCTGATAGTAGGCTTTTGACAACACTGCTTTCCCTGCTTTGTAGCCCCAGATAGGAATGTACAGTCCAGCCATCATAGCCATCATTTTCGGAGCACCTACTGCATTTATAGTAGCTGCCTGCGCTAACGGCGTTGACGGAAGAGTCATGTTCAGCGCCGCCATGTTTTGTCGAACCCTAGCCATAACTGTGCTACCCTCAGGGTACTTAGCGTTAATAGTTTCCAGAGCTTGAATCAGATGAGACTGTTCTCGCAACAACTGCCTCGTGTTGGACTTGGTTGCTTTTCGGCTCAGGGGTGACGTAGGCACTGCTTCAAACGCATCAAAGTCTATAGAGTCGTTTAGTACGTTGCGTATTATGTCGTAAATATCAACCCTAGCGGTAGCTTTCTTTTTACCGTCTGCTTTTTTAAAGCTATCCTTACCAAATTTTGTTCTTCTAAAGTCATCAATGGCTCGCCTAGCCTTTAGTATTTCAGCGGGAGTATTGCCAAATTGAGACAACGTTGTTTGAAGCTGGTTCATAGCCTCCTGTAGTTGTTTATTGGTAATACCAAGTCCCGGAAATTTATTCCGGTACGCTATAAGCCTAGCTTTAGCTGACTCTAAAATTCTTGCTTTTGGTATTTCAACTTGCACGTTTGCTAGTGCTTTTTGTAGCCTTTCTTCTAACGTATCAATAGCAAGCTGTAAGTCTTCTGCGTTTGTCCTATCTGTTCGTGTTGGGTCAACCCGTGTGTGTTTAGCTACCGTTTCAATCTGATCTATTTCAGCCTGAGTCAACACAGTTTGTTGGGTACGAAACGGCCCTTGTGGTGCAGTTGTTTGTTGGTTTGTTTGAGACGCTGTTTTGTTAGGTGCTATAACCCTCCAAATACCCCTCTGTCGTCCTGACAAACGGTTTACCTGCCGTGTTTTAGGATCAACAAAAGCAGGGTCGGAAGTGCCTTCTGGTGTTTTAGCTATGGGTTTAGCGTTTGGTCCTCTCCTGAACCAAGGTACAATGTTAAAAGCACTTTCGACAACCAAAGCAAAATCAGGGTGATTATCTTTAAACTCAAACCAACTGTCTTCTCCCATTATTAACGCTTGCTGTGCTTGTTTTCCAAGCGGGTGCTCATAAAACGCCTGCATAGCATCCCGCATAGCCTGTGCTGCCGACTCTTCTACTGAGTCAGGTATGGCGTAACTCCAGCCATCTAGAGACATATTAAAAAGTTCTCCAGTAGCGTCCCAACCCAAACCAGCCAACTGTCCTGCAACGCCAGTTACTTGTGTTGTTAAAGGCAAACCTTCTGCAAACTCTCCCCTTTCCATTACTATATCAGATGCTTTTTGAAACCTTTGTGTTGCCGCTTCTGATAACCGTTGTCCCGCCCTTTCAAGAGGCGTACTTGTGTCATTCATAATTGGCCTTGGTGGGGTAGGATTAGGCATCTGCTCGTAAATTTTTTGCAGGTTTTCAAACTCATCTTGAGTAAGTTCCGTAGCAGTAAAAGGCGCTCCCATGTTTCCTGTTCCCAAAACAGGAGTTGCTACCGCCAGCATTTCTTCTGCTTCTTCTTGTGTTAGTTCCCGTGATTCCATTTTATCTTAACCTTAGTTTGGTACAACACGATAGAATTTTAGATTTCCGTCTTTATCTGCTGGCATAGTAACCGTGTAACTGTCGTCTGGGTTTTGTGCGACTTCTCCACCAAAGTCTTCTCGCCAAGCCTCAACAAAGTTTTGATCCGTCCAGTTCGTGTTTTCTAACCACGTAATCGTTGGAACGTTACCTTTTCCGTGTTGCTCTATTAGCCTGCCTTTAATAATCAGTGAATTATAGTAGCCTCTGATTTTTTTCAAAGACTTAAGTAGTTCTTGCGGATCTCTAAGAGTATCCAAGCTGGCTATTGTAGACTGAAGCAACGCATTTTCAATGTTAGAAACCTGACCTAAAGTAGACCCTGCCGCTTTAATTGACAGCAGTTGGTCAAAGCCTACGTTT
>Ga0160423_10002530_pt1 | contig 15248 bp, 5 predicted proteins | sample CRUFie14St8metaG_FD_108191 | JGI IMG/M metagenome (GOLD analysis project Ga0160423, IMG submission 108191) | Marine microbial communities from the Costa Rica Dome - CRUD Field 142mm St8 metaG | ecosystem: Environmental > Aquatic > Marine > Oceanic > Photic zone | place: Costa Rica: the Eastern... | reverse complement strand
GATCCAGGACGGCTGATGGCACCCAAATCGTTGCGCATCAAATCCACGAGCATCCTGTGCTCAGCGGTTTCTTTCTCGTCCTCCACCAACGCACGGCGGAGGGCTTGCTCTTCCAGTGCGTCGCTTCCTCGCGGATAGGTGCCCTTGATGGGCGAGGTCATTGCCTGACCGGCGTGAATCCGTAAGAGCGATTCTGGCGAACTTGACAACAGGTGGTGGTTGAGGTCAGGAGCCCACGTCCACGCAGAGAAGGGAGCGGGATTTCCTTCCAGCAAGCGCCGCATCACGTTCCACGGCTCGTCATCAAGTGGCCCCGTCCACCTTCGGCCAATGTTGACCTGGTACATCCGCCCGTCCACGATGGCCTGCTTGACCGCTTCAATGGCCTCGGCGTGCTGTGCATCGTCCATGGAACTTCTCAACGTGGGTTGGTTCGCAGCGGGCGGTGGAGTCACGCGCGGCTCTGCCGGCTCAGGGCGCCGTGCCCACGTGTCGCCTTCGGTGTGCAGTCGATGAATCTGGCCAGATGCGTGATCGATGAGCAGGGCCCCCTCCACTACCCACAACACGGCCAGCAGTGCCTTACTTTCAGGCACGTGGCGGATTTTGATGGGTTGCGTCCACTGCACCAAATCGTAAGCGAAAGCACCGCTGAGGAAGGGCCGCTGGGGCCACCCTTCCACCCGGCTCACGAAGGGCTGAGGATTGAGCATCACGTCTTCCAAGGTCCGCATGAGGTCATCCAACGTCGGAGCCGAAACCTGCTGTTTGTCATGCCAAGCTCCACTGGACCAGATCTGAACGGTGGCCTTCAATTCGCCTTCTGAGCTCCATTCGGGTTCGGCCTTCAGCGGGTTGCTGGGGTCAGGCACGTGGTCCGCTGATTCGGGCTGTCGTACCACGGCTCGACATCGTGGTGGTCGAGCGATCATCGAGTGTTTGGCCAAATGACTGGCCGGTCCAGTGGAAAGGAGCAACACCTCGTCCGGGGAACCGAAAGCTCCGGCCGTCGGTCCGAGATGACCCTGCTCACGCAACCCCTCAACCGTTCGAATGAGGTCCATGTCAACCTCCTCCGAGGGCCGTCCAGGTGGTCTGGTCCTTCATGTGGCGCTCGTATGCATCAGAGCAAACGTGAAACAAGCGCGGACTGGGCGAAACAAAAGGTACCCCATCGATGGTATCGACCAAAGCCACGCCGATTCCGGTGCCAACAAGCACCATGGCGGTGGCTCGAGCCACACGCCGTTCGTTGAGGTGGCCCCGTTGAACGGGAAGGCCCGCGGCTGCGAGGCCCGTTTGGAGGGTACGCAGCGTCACGCTGTCCACACCCCCGTCGTCCTCTTGTGCGGCCCACACCACGCCGTCATCGTCCAACAACAGGGGAGTCGAACGCCGCTCGTCCACGATGCGGTGCTCGTGCACCAACAGCACCGCATCGGCGCCCATGGCTTCACCATGAGCCGCCGCTTCATCCGCCCACGCCCACGCGCCGTGTTTTGTTCCAGTCACGCGACCTGCCCACCGTGGGGCAGGTGCCGTGATGGCGTCCAGTTCCCGAAGCGTCTGGCGGTCGCGTATCGTGCAACTCCATCCGTCGTTTGACCATGCGAGGCGAACCAGACCCTCCAATGTGCGGTCTTTGCAGGTCTCCTGCAGGGCGATGAGGGCGCCGGGCATGTGTGGTGTCAACCGCAAGGCTTCGGCATGGGTTTCGAGGCGTGCAAGGTGCAGATTGAGATCGGCGACGCCGAGCTGCGGACGGAAAAGCAGCGTGGTGAACACAGCATCACGCGGTCCTGCAGGCATGTGCTCACCTCAGGGAAGGCGGTGTCGTGCTTCAGCGCACCGGTCAAAGCAAATCGTCGAGGAAGGAGGTGTCCAAGCCACCTTGGGCTGCAGGTGGTGCATTGTCAAGGCCAAGGTCGTCCAGCAGGCCATCAATGTTGGCCGGTGAACCACCCTGGCGGGTGACAGGGGCCTCCATTCGAGCAGGACTGAGTTGCTGCGCTGCGGCGTACAGGTCGACGGACAGAGCCTCCGGAGCCGCCAGTGCCGATGCCACCGAGGGTGGAGCAGCGGGTGGAGGCGATGGGGCCGGAGCCGTTGGAATCGGGCCGAAGGCGTCCTCCTGAATGCCCCACGTGGCCTCTTGCAACGTGTAGGCCTTGTTGCCTTCGCCACCACGGCGTCGCAGCACCAGCAGGGCCAAGAGCACGGTGATGAGGATCAACCCGGCGACGATGGCGTTGGGGCCGGTCAGGTAGGTCCCGAGGTCCAATCCACCGTCCACTGCGCCGTCGCTGTCCTCACCTTGGGTCAAAGGTGCCAGGAAGACGGGCTCAACGGAGGTCCTTTCGAAAACGTCGTCGACGGGTGTGACCGCGATGTACCACCCGGTTGAATTCACCAGTTCGGGGAAGGCTGCGGCGGTGATGCGGAATGAGTTTGAGGCTTGCACTTCGCCGGCTAGCGTGGCGCTTTCAACGTCAGGGAAGGTGGCCTCAGCGAAGTAGACACGGTAGGCACGAACACTCGGATCGTTGGTGTGCTGCCAAGCAACAAGCACGTCGGTTTCGTCAACCCATGCGGCGGAGACGCCGGTGATTGAGTCAAGGTAGAGCCCTGGGTCCTCAACACCGTCGTCAACGGGCGCAACCGACACTGTCGTAAGATCGGTGAGGTGTGCGTTCCCGCTGGTGTCTCGGACCACGACAGCGAGATGTACGGTGACGCCTGCCTCAAGGGAGCTGCCGTCAGAGTAACGGTCCACGACGACGGGGAAATTCGGGGTGCGGTCAAGGATCAGGCTTGGCGAGGCGCCTTCACTGACGCGATTGAAAGGAGCACTGAGGACGTAGACTTCGTAAGCATCGACATCGCTTGCTGTGCTCGGCAGGAACTCCAGCAGCACCGCTCGGCCGTCGTCTTCGGGCCGGTCGGTGGCCACAAGGTCTTGGATGCGGTCAGGTGCTTCACGGTCCGCCACGTTGTCGATCGCCACGGCTGAGTCTGTGGCGAGTCCATCAAGGTGAACGTTTCCGCGCAGGTCGTGGACGGTGACCGCGGCGTGCACGGTCATACCGTCCACGATGGGAACCACAGACCACGTACCGTCTTGATTTCGGTGCATCGCCTCATTCATGGTGATCTCAAAGGATGAGCCGTCGGCGTCAATGCGCTGCGTGTCAATCCGCAAAGCGCTGACTGAATCGCTGGGCATGCCGTTGAGGTGCCATGCGCTGACGTTCGTGATCGCCTCAGTGAAGGTCCACACCAGGTAATGGTCGAAGTCGTCAGCAGCGGACGGCGCGAAGACCACATCGACGGCGGTTCCGTCATCCTCTGGATGGTCAAAGGCCTCCACCGACTCAAGGCGCGCCGGTGGCACGCCCTCATCCACGACGTTTCGGTACGGAATGGCGTCGTCGATGATGGTGTCCTGACCAAGGCTGAGGTCGACATTGAGCCACACGTCGTGGGCGGTCACGGCCACCAGGTAGGTGCGTCCGTCAACGAGTTCACGGCCGCCGATGTCATCAACCACGGTTCCGTTGGCCGAGCAATCGGTCACCACCTTGCTTTCTTCGAAGGCGAGGCTTCCGTCGCGAAGGTCCTGGATTGCTTCAGCCACCAAGGTGGCGTATGGCCCATCGTCTTGGCCCGGTTGGTCCATGCTTTGGATGTCGCCAAGCTCGTGCAGCCAGACCGTGTAGAATGCGCAATCAACAGCGATGGAGGGCGTCCACGTGACCGTCAACCGTCCACCTTCGTCGTTTGGTGCATCTTTCGCATCAACGTCTTTGAGTGCGGGAGGAGCACGGCCGTCATCAAGACCACCCGTGGGCACCACTGGGCCTAGGATGAGGGCGTCGCTAAGGTTCTCTTGCCCAGACTCGTCCACACATGTCAGGCCGATCCAATACACGCGTCCGGGCTGGAGGGAGAGCGTGGTCTCGTTGCCCTCGCTCTTCGGCACGTCCCGTTCAGGCGTGAGTCCGAGGACGTCGGTGCGCTCGACGGTTGAGGCGTACAACCTGGTGGAGGCATGGTCCAAGGCCGTGCACCGTTCCCATCGGACCTCAAGGTCCCCGTCGGCTGCGTTGCTCAGGGTGGAAGGCATGGCTTCACCGCTGTTTGGAGGCCTTGGAATTTCATCGCTGGACGTGGCTGGGCCGAGGGGCATTGAAGGTGTGCCGAGCCGGCCGTCAGCGTATTCAACGACGATTACGGCGCTGTAGTCTTGGCCGTCGATCAGCGGTTGACCTCCGGCCGTGAAGACATCTGCCTGCAATCGACTGTGCAGGGCGATGGCTGCGTCTGGCTCAACGTTGGAGGCCTGCAGCACTGCTGCGGTTGGTGGAGCGGCCCAACCGTCCGCTTTGAGGTAAATCAGGTAACGCGCGAAATCGTCGTCGTGGACGAGGGACCACGAGGCGCGCAGTGCACCGCCACCGTCATCAGGTCGATCCGTCAGGTCCAGCAGTTCGATGGGCGTCTCGGTACGGCTCCAATCGTAAATCAGGCGCACATCCATCGAACCGTTCACCGGGCTGAACAGCTGTGCTTCAACGGTCAGGTTCCCATTCAGCATGCGCCCGGTGTCTACGGCGGCTTGCAAGCGGCTGACGAATGCGTCGTCCGCCATGTCGAACGTACCGTCCCAGAGCAACAATTCAGTGGAGGCCCATACGGCTGCACCTTGGGTGTTTGAACTGAAGACCAGCGGTAAAGCGGTGGGCGTGAGTGCCCCTGCCGCCCCAGCGGCAAGGGACAGGTTGTCCAGGCCAGTGAGGTTGAGCAGGTCGATGCTGGTGCCCGGGTGCAGGTAATCGGTCACGTCAGCGAAGCCTGTCCCGATGCCTAGATTGAGCGGCGTGGCCCGGAGGTTGGCTGCGCTCGGTACGGGCTGGTAGCCGGGAGGTGGGCCCCATGCGGCAAGGCCGTCGTCGAAGGTGCTGGCCCAGATGGCGCCGGTTGCATCGAGTGCAACGTCCGAAATGCCGAGAACGGTTTCAGACGCCAAGAGCGCATGCGTCGATGACGACGCCTCAACGACCACAATGCCGTTGTCAATCATCAGCACCGCCGTTGTGCCGTCAGCCACAATCCGTTCAACCCGCTGATTCGTTGGGCTTCGGTCAAGTCCTTCCTCGAATTCTTCGCTCAGGGCGTTCCAATGCGTCATCGTGCCGCTCTCCGTCGAAATGTGGAGGCCCCACCAGTCGGAAGCCACCGCAGTCACGTCGTTGGAGGGGAGTTGATCGAAGCGGTGGACGTCGTCCACCACGAAACCGCCCGGTGCAGTTGGCGAGGCGCCAAGCACCGTTGCACCCGGGCGAGAAGAGCCGAGCCCGTCGTGCGCCAACAGCACTGTGCCGTCTGTTGAGTTCCTGAACAGGCCCCACGTCGAGGTTTCGAGCAGGCCCGAGGTGTCGTCCCAGGTGGCGATCATCTGGTCCGTGGAAGCGTTCCAGAGTGCCAATCCACCGTCGGTGGCCAGCAACACCTGTTCGTTTCCAGCCCCATCAAACCACGTGAGGACGTCCTCGACGTTGTTTGAGGCGAGGCCGTTCACGGTGGTGATGGGCGTGTCCCAACCGTCCATGCTCCGATCAAATCGGCCCACGCCAGCGTCGGTGGCGATGTGGACCACGTCTGATGCCGAGGTGCGGGACAAGCCAAGGACGGTGTTGGACGGCAGACCGCCAAGGACACCACCATCGACGAAGGCGTCGCTTGTCGGGTCATAGATCTGCACGCCAGAGACGCCACTGCCGCCTCCAACCAAGCCCGTCACCAGTTCGTTGCCGTACCACGCCAAGCCGTCGAGGTCGTCGGAAAGGCCGTTGCTGGCCGTGGACCATGTGCCGTTCAACAGGTCAAGGGTCAGTAGTCCAACGCCTTGCCCTCCACCATTTCCGCCACCCCTCGGTGCGGTCGCGACGTGCACGGCTTGGCTACCAATGGCCAGCGAGCTGGCCCGCATCCCCGAGGGCATCACATGGCCCTCGGTCCACGTCAGGGCTCCGTTGCTGGACACATCGCCAATCAACAGTGCGCTGCCGCCGGTGGAGCTCCCGAATCCTGCGATGGAGTCGTAGGTGGCCGCATAGAGGGTGGTGCCCGAACCGGCCAAGGCCGAGACGGATCCTGAGTTGAGTTGGATGCGACTTCCGATGAGGGAGGCACCGGTGGACGGCCACCACGTGCCGACCTGACTATAGCCGGAGCTCAAGCCGGGGATGCCGTACACAACCGCCCCGTTCGATGCACGGTCCACCGTGGTGACGAGGGCTCCTTGCTCTCGGACGGTTGGGACGCGGTTGGCGACATCGTACACCGCATAACCCCCGTCTCCATTGTTCGTGTCGTAACCCACGGCAATGGAAGGAGCACTTGCGGGCCCGACCGTCGCCATGGCGTCGTAGTACACAGGCGAATTGCTCATGCCGTCTGCACTGGTAAGTTGGTCGACCACCTGATTGGTCGCCAGGTCCCAGACGATGACGCCGGCACTGACCGACCAGAAACCAACGTGCAATTCTGTACCCGAGCAGGCCAGAGCGGCCGGTCGAGCGTTGGTCCCGAAGTCTTGCCCATCGATGACCACGTCCGCCGCAACTCCGTTCGGGTCCACGCCGATGACTTGAGCACCGCCAGACAATTGGAAGAACGCGGTCCAGACCATGCCGTCGCACGCCTCGATGCTGATCGGATAGGCGTTCGAGAAATCGCCGCCGTTTGAGGAGAGCATCGTGGTCTGGGTGCCGTTGGCGTCCTCCATGATCACCACCCCGTCAGGGTTCCAGCCTTGGCCGCTGGTGGCGCCGATGAAGAGGACGTTTCCGTCGGTCCAAAGTTCGTAGACTTCAGGCGTGCTCGTGGACGTCCAATACGTGGACCACGTGCCTGTGGTTGGATTGTAGGCGCCGACGCCATCTTCGGAGGCGAACAAGACGTTTCCACCCCATTCCACCATGCCGCCACCCATCGGGTAGCCGCCTTGGCCGTTGGGCAAGTCCGGCGTCTCGCTGGCGGACCAGCCCAACACTCGAGTGCCGTTGGCGTCGAGCACCTCCACGCCGTCGTCACCGTACTGAATCCACGTGTCGCCGTTTGCGGTTTGCAGGACTTCCATCACCGCTATGGACGTGTCTGGAAGAATGTCAGGCAGCCAACTGTTGCTGGTGGTGTTCCAGCGGACGATGCCACCGCTTCCCTCGATGTTCCACCATTGACTGGAGACAGCACTCGCGACGATGACGTCGCCCATGCGACCCATGCCCGCGACGTCAAGACCACCCTCGTTGAGGTGGACGCCGATGTCCATGTAACTGGTCGCTGAAGAATAGTCGCTGGTGTCGATGCGGTAGATTCGGTCGGAGGCCGTGCGTTGGTTGTAGTACAGCACGTCACCGACCATGATCAGGTCGTAGGGGTCGCCGTTGTCGTAGTACAAACCGCTGGTTTTCTCGATGTCGACCAATTCGGTCGAGTTGATGACGTCAATGAGTTGGAACCCGTCGTCTCCACCCACCCAGAGCGTGTTGGCTTGGGCGCCGGCCACAAGCCCCGTGATGCCGTTGGTGTCTAGCACGCCGCTGGAGGTCCACAGGTTCTGCCATGCTCCGTTGGTCAGATCCCATCGTGCCACACCGATGCCGTCCAAGCCGATGTAGGCCACGTCGTCGACCACGGCGACAGGCGCGTTGTCAGCAGCCTGAGTTTCCCAGGTGTCGACCACGGTGAAGGAGCTGCGGGCGATGACGCCAACGCCGCTGAGCGTGCCACCGAAGATGTGGGTGCTGTTGTGGCCAAGGGAATAGGTCGCCCAGTTGGGCATGCCGTCGTACACCGTCAGGCAACTGTCGATGTCCAATCCACCCGAGGCGTCCAACTGCCAGCGGCAAACGCCGAGGTTGGTGGCGGCGTACAGGTAGGAGCCAAGATCCATGAATTCGAGGTGTTGGCCGGGTCGCTCGTCCCAGTTGCGCCCTCCCGGAACGCTGTAGGCGCTGCTTCCGTCCCACAAAATGGCGCCAGATTGGGTGCCGATGGCAAGTTCTGCTGAGCCGCGAATGTTGGTCACTTCGATGCTGAAGACGGCGTCACTGGGCAGGGCGCCGCGGGCGCCGTTTCCGTTCCCGTCGAGCAGCGGTTCGAGGAGTTCTCCGCTCGCGAGGTCGATGCGCACCACGCCGTAGCCGTACAGGCCGTAGTGCAGCACGCCTTGATACTCCACGATCGGGGCGTAGAACGACTGGTCGATGCCGGTGCTGCCCCATGCACTCAACCACGTCGGCGCACCGTCAAGGTCGAGGCGGAGCAACCCGTCTTCGCTGGCGAAGTAGGCGGTGCGGTTGTGGATGGCAACCTCGCCCGTGGTGTCTGCGGGGAGGTCGCTGGTGGCGCCGCTTTCCCATGGGGGATTGCCGTTGGCCAAGTCCGTCAGATTCCATACGCTGACGCCACCGTCTTCGTGGGTCAAGACCACGTCCTGATCGTCGACAGCAAGGCCTGCGATGGCGTTCCACCGGGGGTCTGTGCTGCTTTGGAACTGCTGTGGACTTCCACTCGACGAGGGTATCCGGTACAACCCGTCTTCTTCTGTGGCCACCCAGACATCGGTCGCCGTAGCGGCCATCGCGCTGGGTACGCCGACGATGGTCGTGGCTCCGTTCCATCGACGCTGGGTGGAATTGTAGACGGCGACGAGGTCGTCACCACCGACGTAAACTTCGTCGCCGTGGGACGCCACAGCCGTCATTTGAGCGATGGGAGGGCTGGTGGCGAGCACGAGGTTGCTTTGCTGAATCGGTGTTGCAGCGGGGGTCACGCGGAGGAAGGTGCCGGTGCCGTCACCGATGAGCAAAGTGGCGTCTGAAGGAGCACGTGCACCCCCGGTGGGCCATGCCATCATGACTGGAACATCACCGCCCAAACCTCCGTCGTTGAGGTCTGAGGGGGCTGAGTGTGCGGTAAACACGCCAGAGGTGATGTCGTATCTTTGAATGGACGCGCCTGCAAGCACCCACAGATCACTTCCGATGACCTCGAGGCCGTTGATTTCGTCGTCCGTCAGCCAGTTCGCGCTCGACCAGGTGGCTTGCCAGAGGTTGAGTGAGGGATTGTAGCGCGCAACGCCAGCATCTTCAGAGCCGAACAGAATCTGGGAACCCATTTCCACGATGGCGGTCACTTGGTCGGAATGGAGCACGTTGGCAGAGGACCAAACGGAGGAGGTGCTGCTCGCCGTGTCGTATCGAATGACGCCTTCTTCCGCCATGCTGACGTAGACATATTGGCCGATGATTTCCATCGTCAGGACCTCTGCAGTGGCGGTGATGGGGAAGGTGTTGGCGTTGCAGCCCGCGAGTTTGGTCCATGCGGCAGCATCACCCGCAAGGCGGGTGTAGAGGCAGTCCGCAGCTACCGCATGCACGCCCCCTGTGGCGTTGGTGGCCACGCCTCGAAGGCCTGAGGGAGTGGCCTGCTGATCATAAGCCCGGATGTTACCGTCGTCAAAGTCGATGACGGCAAGACCGTCATCGCCGAGCACCACAAGTTCCCGATGGGTCATGTCCACGGCCATGTCGATGATGCCGCCAACAGGCGAAGGGAGGATGTCGATGGTGGGGGGTGACATGGCCGCATCGATGACAAACACCTGTTCGTCCACAGCCAGCCAAAGTCGCCCGTCGTCTGGGTGCACCGCGCTGGCTGTGGGCTCGAAGGCGAGCGGCTTGAGCGAAACCGTCGGGTCGGCCGGGGCCAGGGCTTGAATCACCAAATCGGTGACTGTGGCGCCACCCGGAACCGTCCAACTTGAGGACAAGCCGCTGGTTGAGGTTCGCCCCATGAAGGGGTTGCCACCGTCGAGGTCGAGGGTTTGCCCCAACCAGCCTTGGTCGCTGAGGTCGAGCAGGGCTGACCCGACGGAACCACCCGAAATCATCAACGGGGAATCGATGACGACGCCGTCAGCTCCGGAGACTCGGATTTGGAACGAGACGTTGTCGAGCGTGGCTCCTGGCGCGAACGTCAGGTTCCAGTCTGCATTGGCCGGCTGGATGCCGTCGGTGGAGGTCGCGTTGAGCCTCACCCACCCGGTGTCTTCGCTGCCGCTCATCGGCCATACCGCGCCACCAGGGTCCTCGTGTGCCGCAACATTCGGCATCAACAAGGGCGACGCAAGGCTCAGCAGCATCAGCACCACGAGACCGGTGGCGTGCATGCGCACGCCGCCTTGTCTTGCGTGCTGCCGACCGTCCATGCTCGATTTGGCCTTCCTAACATGTATAAGGGGTCGGTTTGCATGTTCAAACAACTTCGTCGAACTGCACAGCCTCATTCGAGCATCTGGAGATGCCCATCATCGTCAACCCGTGCCAAACGAATCGTTGAGGTCCGCCCGCGTATGGCGTTTGGTGAGCCGGTCACGGTGATGATTTTCTCGCCCGCCTGCATGCGCCCGGCATCCACCATGGCCTTCACCGCTGAGCTGACGGTGTCCCTCGATCGAGTCCGTTCCTCCACCAGATGCCCATCCACGCCAGGAAGGATGGTGGTTCTGCGCAATGCTCGGACGCGGTTGGTGATGGCCAAAATCGGCCGTTGCGGGCGGTGGGCGGCCATCAACCGGGCGGCGCTACCGTGCTGGGTGGCGACGATCAGCCGATCTGCGCCCACATCTGCGGCCAGTTTCACTGCGGCACCGGTGATGGCTCGGGTGCTTCTGAACATGGCCAAAGCAGGCGGGCTGGGAAGACCATCAATCGCGGATGAGGCCCGCTCAGCGATTCGAATCATCGTGGAGACGGCCTCAACCGGATAAGCCCCGGTCGCCGTTTCTCCAGAGAGCATGACCGCGCTAGTGAATTGCCGAATCGCCGTCGCGACGTCGCTGACCTCGGCGCGGGTGGGACGGGGATGGTCGACCATCGATTCCAACATTTGCGTGGCCACGATGACGGGTTTTCCCCGAGCAAGGCACAAGGCGATGATGCGCTCTTGGGCTGCAGGGACTTCCTCAAGCGGAATTTCCACCCCGAGGTCGCCACGCGCCACCATGACCGCGTCTGATGCTTCGACGATCGCATCGAGGTCGTCAAGGGCCGCAGGATGTTCGATTTTTGCGATAATCCACGTGTGGAGCCCAGCTTCGGAAATGATTCGACGTGCAGGTGCCATGTCCGCTGCACTCCGAACATAGGACACGGCGACAAAGTCCACTTCCTGTTCGATGGCATGACGAAGGCACGCCTCATCCCGCTCACCGATGGCGGGGAGGGAGACTCTCGTGCGGGGAACGTTGATGCCTTTGCGTTCGCTCAAACGACCCCCATCAAGCACGTGTGCGCTGACGATTGAACCCTCAATTCCTTGCACTTCCAATCGCACCAACCCGTCAGCGAGCAGCACTGGGTCGCCAACGCGCAACTCTTCAGCCAACGTACCGTACGGGACGGGAAAGGCCAGTGTGCTGACGTCCTCAGAAGCCTGTTCACCACACAGCAAGGTTACCGTCATGCCACGTTCGAGATGAACGCTTCCGGGGAAACGCCCGAGCCTGAGCTTGGGGCCAGGGAGGTCTGCCAACACGCCGAGCGGTCGGCCAGCGGTCGCTTCCGCGGCACGCAGACGCTGAATGGTTGCCGTTTTTCCTTCGAAATCTCCGTGCGAGTAGTTGATGCGAGCCACGTCAAGTCCGGCCTCGAGCATCGAGGCCAACGTCGCCTCGTTGTCGCATGACGGCCCGATGGTTGCGATGACGCGTGATCTGTGCACGCATGGCGATGACTTGGGACGGTTCTTCAACGGTCCTCCGTAGGTGGGCGTGGCAACAGGAATTGGCGGTGTGCGGAGCCACACCACAGAAGGCTCAAACCGGGGCGCGTCGCCGAGAAGGCCGAGGAAGATGGCAGAAGCATCGCGCGAAGAGCGCCTCAAGCGAGAAGCCTTGGAGTACCACGAAGCCTCGCCCCGTGGGAAAATCAAGGTCGTGCCCACCAAGCCACACGCCACCGCTCACGAGCTTTCTCTGGCGTATTCGCCAGGCGTGGCCTACCCTTGTCTAGAAATCGCAGAACGGCCTGAGGACGCCTACCGCTACACGTCGAAAGGCAACCTCGTGGCCGTGATCTCCAACGGGACAGCCGTGCTTGGCCTTGGCGACATCGGTGCCCTTGCCAGCAAACCGGTCATGGAAGGAAAGGGACTGCTCCTGAAGACCTTCGCCGACATTGACGTGTTTGACATCGAAGTGGACGAGACCGAACCCGAGCGCTTTATTGATACCGTGGTGGCGATCTCCAAGACCTTTGGAGGCATCAACCTCGAGGACATCAAGGCTCCAGAATGCTTCGAAATTGAGCGTCGCATCGCCGAGGCTACCGACATTCCAGTGATGCACGACGACCAGCACGGTACGGCCATCATTTCCGCTGCTGCGTTGATCAACGCATGTGAGTTGCAGGGAAAAGCCATCGAGGACGTCAAAGTCGTCGTGATTGGCGCTGGAGCCAGCGCCATCGCCTGCGCGAACCATTACGTGGCCTGCGGCGTTGCACCCGAGCACATCACGATGTGCGACAGCAAGGGCATCGTCACCAAGGCGCGGTTGGAGGCTGGAGAAATCAACGCATACAAGGCACCTTTTGCCCATGACCGCCCAGCCGGTGACCTGAGCGATGCCCTGGTCGGTGCTGATGTCATGCTTGGCTTGTCACGTGGCGGATTGGTGACCGGGGAAATGGTCGCTGCAATGGCCGAGCGCCCCATCGTGTTCGCGTTGGCCAACCCAACGCCGGAAATTTTGCCTGACGAGGTCATGGCGGTTCGTGATGATGCGATCATCGCGACCGGGCGTTCCGATTATCCAAATCAAGTCAACAACGTTCTGGGGTTCCCATACATCTTCCGTGGTGCACTCGACGTCCGCGCCCGGGACATCACGCAGGGCATGAAAATGGCCGCCACCCGCGCGCTCGCGGACCTGGCAAAAGAACCCGTTCCGGACTACATCTCACAGGCTTACGACGGTCTCGAGATGCAGTTTGGCCCCGAGTACATCATCCCCAAACCCTTCGACCGCAGGGTGCTCATTTGGGAAGCCAGCGCGGTCGCGCAGGCTGCCGTCGAGGAAGGGGTCGCTGGTGTTTCAGCCGAAGATTTCGATGCTTTGCGTTACCGTGAGGAACTCGAAGGTCGACTCGGACAAAGTTACGCCTTGATGCGCAGCGTCATCAACCAAGTTCGTGGACGAGGCAAGCGCATCGTCTTCCCCGAAGGCGACCAGGAACGTGTGCTCCGTGCTGCGGCTCAATTGTCCGATCAACAGATTTGCCACCCCATCCTCCTCGGTCCGCCTGAACGTATTCAGCGCCGCATCGAGCACCTTGGGCTGGAGTTCGAGCACACGATCGTCAATCCACGCAAAGACGAGCGCAGAAAAGGTGTCTACGCGCCTGAACTGGCCAAGCGCAGGGCAAGGAAAGGCGTCACGCTTGCTGATGCCGAGCGGCTGCTCAAGAGCCGTCCATACTTCGGTTCCAGCATGTTGAGGGCGGGTGATGCCGACGGTCTGGTTGGTGGTGTGGGCCGCACCTATGCTGACGTGTTGAAGCCCGCCATTCAGACCCTTGGCACGCACCCAGAGGGACACTGCATCGTTGGGTGCTACGTGGTCTCCGTCGCGGGTCGTCTCATCATCCTGGCCGATGCGACCGTCAACATCTATCCAGACCAGCGTACCCTGGCCGAGATCGCGGTGCAGACCTCGAGGGTCGCGCGACGGTTTGGCCTTGAGCCACGCGTTGCGATGCTTTCCTTCTCCAACTTTGGGACCAATCGTGAGCAGCGAAGCACGCGTCTTGAGGAGGCCGTAGCCACCGCTCGCGAGCTTGATCCATCGTTGAAAATCGACGGTCCAATGCAGGCGGACACAGCCCTCGACACACTCGTGCAGGAAGAATATCCATTCCTGAATTTCGAAGGGCCTGCCAACGTTCTCGTCTGCCCGAACCTCGCTGCCGCAAACATCGCTTACAAGTTGCTGGAACAACTGGCGGACGCGGAAATGATTGGGCCCATTCTGGAAGGCACCACCTTCCCCGTACAAATTGTGGCACGCAACGATGAGGTCCGCGACATTGTGAACATGGCCACGTTGTGCGTGGCCGAGGCGTGCAGGGGCGATTCCTATTGGGAAACGCTGCGCTCGTCCTCGTCGTGAATTTCCCCGTCGTCCCAGGTGACCGTCGGGCGCCTCGGCCGCCATACGGCTCCGGTGACGAACCCTGCGACCAACCCCCCGAACAGCAGATTCCCCCATCCTTCCAGCGCGTAGCTTCCGAAGCCACGCACCACTGGGATGAGGAAGGAAGGAACCACGCCGATCAGCAAGGTGCTCAGCACCTCAATGCGAAGGTTGGCCGCGCGGTCGGCTTGTTTAGGCACGGTACGCGCCGGCGAGGTGCGTTTTGGACTCAACACAAGCCGAAGCACGGTGCCGGGCAGACGTCGGTCCATGGGCACCGATGATGTGGCTGTGGCTCCTGCTTTCTGTGGGTGAACCTCGATGCAGGCCAATTGTTCCATCAATGGACCGTGTCCGGAACCCTCTCTGGGGCGGCCGTCCATTGGTGCACCCCGGTGGTTGGAGAACGGTGCGTCCGCCAAGACCTCGAGCGCCCCTTGTTGAGGTTTGAGCACCCCGGATTCTCGAGCATGGGTCCACTCCGCCATGCTTGGAGGCCGAACCTCGAAGCCCTCATCGACAAGGGGTCGAACCGCCGCGCAGATGCGCTGGAGCAACGCGGCATCGATGCCCTCATGGACGCCCTCTTCCACGGTTTCATCAGATCCAACAAGGTCCGCCACCTCACTTGTCGAGAGGGGTGATTCAAGGATGAGGAAGGGGGGAAGCCGGACCTCATGCCTTGGCCGCTGGCTGGCGTGAATCCAACCCCCACGGTTGTCACCTACGTGGGTCGTGCCTGCTTTCACTTCGGCGAAGGTCAGCGGGCCGACCTTCACGCCATCACGCTCCGTGGAGCGTGCCGTTCATTTCGTTGTACCAGGCCATTCCGGCTTCATGGTCGCGGAGTTGATCGAATTGAGGGAACGGGAAAATGGACCGCATGTAGCCGAAGGCGGCAAAGTCCACCAGATCAGGTTGGTCGCCGCCAAAGAAGGGTTGGCCATCGAATGCACCGGTGAATTCACTCAGCAGGTCGTGCCAGAGT
>Ga0160423_10002529_pt1 | contig 15252 bp, 14 predicted proteins | sample CRUFie14St8metaG_FD_108191 | JGI IMG/M metagenome (GOLD analysis project Ga0160423, IMG submission 108191) | Marine microbial communities from the Costa Rica Dome - CRUD Field 142mm St8 metaG | ecosystem: Environmental > Aquatic > Marine > Oceanic > Photic zone | place: Costa Rica: the Eastern... | reverse complement strand
ACGACAATATTACAGACACCAAAGTAGAAATCGAAACCCACGCGATTACATTCTTTACAAATAATACGTCTGGCACGAACCAAGAACGAGCAAAAATTACTGACGAACAATTACTTGTCGGTAAATCTGCTAGTAATTTAGCTACGCAAGGTGTGGAGATATCAACGACAGGTCAGATTGTTGCATCACAACCAAGTGCATCCGCTCTAAAAGTCAATCGTCAAACCAATGAAGGTGCGTTGATTCAATTTTATCAAGGCAACAACTTTCGGGGCGAGATTGGTATATTTGGCTCTGATCCTTATATTGGTTTACAAGATACAGGACTACGATTTGGTTATGCGGGATTAGATAGCATAGTTCCGTTTGACGTTAACGATGTTCAAATAAGTGACAATTTAACAAGCCTAGGACATCAACAAGCTAGGTTCCACGATCTCAATATGGGCGGGACTGCTTATATCGGTGAAAAAATTGCGATTGGAACCACAAGCCCAGACGCACCTTTAACGATTCATAGTAGTTCCGATCCAGAAATTAGAGTTGGATATAACTCATCACAAGATCACAGACTTACTTGGGATAGTGCTAAGTTATTTTTAGATGCTGATCCAGATAATGCTAATAACAACTCAGCATTAGGTTTCAGAGTTGATAGTAATTTAGTTGGTTATTTTGATGATAGCGGAAATTTTGGAATCGGAGCGAACACATCGCCAAGTAACAAATTGCACGTTTACAAGGGAGACAGCGGACATACTTGGAGTTTTGATGTAGGTGATGGCATTATTCTTGAAAACAGCGATTCTTGTAGCATTAACATTGCTGTTCCTGCGGCAAATAGCGGCAACATTTTATTCTCTGACGCAAACGCAAGAGGTCAAGGTCGTATTGCTTATGAGCACAGTAGTGATTCTATGTCATTTATGACAGGAGGTCTTAGCAATACTCGTTTAAAAATTGATAGTTCGGGTCGCGTTATTATTGGTGCAACATCATTTGGAGCCTCAAACAGTGTTGGTTTTACTTCAAGCGGATCAGCAGTCTTTGACTCTGCGGCTACTAATGTTATTGAACTTAATAGAACTTCAAACGGAAATGCTTTAGCTTTTCACAATAGCGGTAGTTTAGTTGGCTCGATAACTCTCGATAGTAACTCTACCGCATATAACACATCCTCAGATTCTAGGTTAAAAGATAATATACAGGATGCAGATGATAGTGGTGAGAAAATAGACGCTATTCAAGTCCGTCAGTTCGATTGGAAGTCAACTGGCAAACATCAAGATTTTGGAATGGTTGCACAGGAGTTAATCCATGTAGCTCCTGATGCTGTGACTGTGCCAGAAAATACAGGCGAAATGATGTCTGTAGATTACTCAAAACTAGTTCCTTTACTTATGAAGGAAATTCAACAACTACGGGCGAGAGTCCATAAACTCGAAGAGGAAAAATAAAATGTCAACATGGCGCATAGTTCAATTAGAAAGAAACAGTAAAAACCCCCATAAGGATGGGGTCATCGTATGTCACTGGGAAGTAACTGACAAAAGTACAGTAGGAACTGGAGATAATGCAGTAGACCATCATGGGCGTATGTATGGGTCAATTAGCTTTGAACCAGACTCTACAAAAGAAGGCTATATCAAATGGTCAGACTTAACCGAAGCAGACGTTATTGGTTGGGTACACGCATCTGAGGACGTTGATAAAGATGCTATTGAAGCAAGTGTAGCGGCTCAAATTGCTGAGTCTAAAGCACCTAAAGTTACTATGGGAATGCCTTGGAGCTAACTTATGTCAGTTATTCAAAGTTTAATAACACCTGTTTCTGATTTACTTGGGAAGGTTATTCCTGACGCAGATGAAAGGAATAGGTTGGCTCACGAGATAGCAACCATGTCCGAAAAAGCAGCGAATGAGAATGCGTTGCAACAGATAGAGCTTAATAAACTTGATGCAAAAGGTAATTGGTTTCAAAGCTCTTGGCGACCTTTAGCTGGTTATGTTTCGGTAATAGCAATGGGTTGGCATTTTGTTGGTCAACCAGTAGCAACATTTATTATTGCGGCAGCTGGTTTTAATTTACCAGAATTGCCATCTTTTGATATGGATACACTTATGACGGTTTTACTCGGAATGCTTGGCATGGGCGGATTGAGATCGTGGGACAAGAGGAATGGTACAGCGAAATGACAGGATTTAGTTTGCAAACTTTTGGCGGCAAAGCACCTAAGATTTATTCTAGGTTGTTACCTAATGATATGGCTACGGTAGCAACAAATGTCAGATTAGATACAGGTAGGCTTGAGCCGTGGAAAGGGAATGCATCATCTAGCATAAACGCTACCAGTCCAACTAATTTTACACAAATAGGTGTTAAAACAATATTTAAACATAGCAGTAATATATGGATTGCAGTCGATAAAGTTGTTGACATACTTGAAAGTCCTATTGCAGAAGATCCACATAATAGAATTTATTATTCTGGATTTGACATAGGTGGATTTTCTAATCCACTTATGCAAATAGCAGATCAAGTGGATGACGATATATTTTTTAGATTAGGGATACCGTTGGCTCCTAATCTAGCAACAACCCCAACATTGACTCCAACTTCATCGTCTGTATCGGCAACTGAAACACCATCCGCAAGAAGCTACATATATACCTTTGTTAGCGCTTTCGGTGAAGAAGGTCAGCCTAGTACAGCGCAAACAAGCCAAATATTGAGTGTATTTTCTGACCAAACAGTAACTATTACGTTTCCTGTAGCGCCATCTGGTCAGCACAATTTAGCAAAAAGAAGATTATATAGAACTGATGCGGATGGAACTTTTAGACAGGTGGCAGATATTGATATTCCTTCTGATGAATCATCAAGCAATCTAACAACTTTTGTTGATAATAAAACTGATGCTGAGTTAGGTGAGCCAAACGAAACTGCTGATTTTGATCCACCACCTGACAGTGATGCAACTGCACATCCAGAAGGTCATATGGAAGGATTAAAATCTATGAACAATGGCGTGTTTGCTGGATTTGCTGGAAAAACAGTTTTATTTTCAGTTCCTTTCCAACCTCATGCGTTTCCTAAAAAGTTTCAACTAACAGTTCAATCTCCTGTAGTTGGTTTAGCTCCACTATCAAATGGTATTATGGTTTTAACAAAAGGGAAGCCTGTCCTAGTTCAAGGGACAGATCCAGCGTCAATGGCAATGGTAGAAATAGATTCTGCTCAAAGTTGTGTATCACGAAGAAGCATTGTTGATATGGGTGATTTCAGTGTTTATGCAAGTCCTGATGGATTAGTTTTAGCGAGTGAGTCTGGTGTTGAATTAATAACTGAACAAATATTCACAAGGGATCAATGGCAAGCATTCAATCCATCTTCCATACATGCATATTATTGGGAAGGTCATTATGTTGGGTTTTATAAAATATCTAACACTGAAAAAGGTGGCTTTGTTTTTGATCCAAGAGGAGGTAAAAACTCATTTGTTGATTTAAGTTTTTATGCTGATGCTGGTTTTTCAGATTTAGAAAATGATGAATTATATTTAGTAGTAAATAATAATTTTGTTGAGTTTGCATCAGGATCAAATTTATCTTATACATGGAAATCAAAAGAGTTTTATAACGCAAGACCAATCAATCCAGCTGTAGCGCAAGTAGAATGTGATAGTTATTCTCCTTCAGTAACATTCAAATTATTTGCCGATAATTCATTAAAGCATACACAAACCGTTACAAGTGCTGACCCATTTAAACTACCCTCAGGATATAAAGAGAACGCTTTTCATGTAGAAGTTACAGGCAGTGTTCCAATCAATCAAATAAAGGTATTTGAAAGTTCTGAGGAAATAGGTAATGGCTAGATTCATAAGCAGTCCTGTACCTATTAAATGGTCAGATCAAGAAAAAAGATTTGGATTTGCTATTAAAGAAAGCGTTGATGTTTTATCAGGATTACGAGGTGATCCTTTAGATAAAGCAATTACTGCTAGAGAGCTTATTAATTACGGGGTTATAAGGCTCAAAGAGGGACAGGTAACTTATAATTTAACAACGGGCGCAAGGCAAGGAAGGGTAGAGGCTAGAACATTAAACCTTGATGAGAGTTCTTTTGAGGCTAATATAAATAATGAACTCACTTTAGCTGAAAATGCAGTAGGAGAGCAGTTATTAGTTTTCATTGAAAACACTCAAGCAGTAACACAACAAACTGCATTAAGTAGTGTGTTTGAACAATCTGAGCCTCCTTTTAAGGCAACTGCGGCAGAAATAGGTGAGTCAAGTGCGGTAACTTTGCCTGTGATTATGGGGCAGTTAAATAATATAGAAATACTTAGTACTCAAATAAAAGACGATGGTAATTATTTATTTGATTTTGGTGCAGTTGTTTCAGGCAATGCAACCAATACAACTCAAGGAGGATCATACGTTGCTCTTGGAGTTGAGAGAAAAGTAGCGGGTGCAGCATCATCCACCTACACAGACTTCCAATCGCAAAAATCAGATGAAGTTACAAATGGGGTAAATATTTTAGGTCAGAGAGTAGGCATCGTTAATGTTCCTTTGGCTAGAGGATTTGATTATAGATTTAAAATTTATGTGTACTTGAGAGGTGCTGGAAGTTCAGGTGCTGTTTACAACACATTTATAAGAGGGTTTAGGCTTAATACACGATCATAATGGCTACTATATATAATAAATATACTGGAGAAATAGTTCTTAATATTAGCTACACAGATGAAGCTGTGCGTAGAATGTTAAACGATGATCAAGATTTTTTGCGGGAAAATATAAATGGCTCCCTCTATAAAATAATTGATGGTAAGCCAGTTAGAAAAGAAGTACCTCCAATCAATCATTATAAATTTGCTCAAGAGTGCAGATTACCTAAACTCATAGAGAGTGATTGGACTCAAATGCCTGACAATAATTTAGATGATGATAAAAAAGATCAATGGAAAGAATATAGACAACAATTAAGAGATTTTCCTGATCTAGTCTTAGCGACATCTGATGCTAGAACAGAACAAAAAATAATGGATTTACTTCCTGATGAACCTGAATAGTAAATATGAAACAAAAAAAACTACAGACAAAAAGTAAATACGATGAATTTGATATGGATAATGATGGTGTTGTCACTGATAAGGAGATAGCACAACATCAGGAAATGATGAATCAACAGCTGTTAGAGGAGAAGTCAGACACGCAAAGGAGGATGGCTTGGGTAGCAATGATATCAATGTGTGTATTTGCATTAATACCATTATTACCTTTTATACCAGCTGAAAGGTTATCAACATTGGCATCATTGTCTGATATGCTTTTTTTATCGCAAGCCAGCATTGTTGGACTGTATTTTGGAGCACAGGCATATATGGCTAAACGGTAGATTGAAACGTAAAATTACTGTATATTATTAACAACTTATCAATGCATGGAATCGCCTAGATATGAAGGGTGTTTCGTGTGTCAAGAAAACCTAGACCTGAAGACTTTGAACAGATTCATGCTCTAGGACAATGGATGCAAGAAAACAGTCATTTCGCAAACAATGGATGGTGTTCGCGAAAAGTTTATAGGATTGTTTCTGCATCTCAAGATTCCGACTCAAACATCTTTCTCAGAGTAGTTGAGAGAAATAATAAGATTATTGGTTTTATGGTCGGATCTGTAAGCGAATATTTCTTTTCCGACAAACTAATTGCTCAAGATATGGTTCTTGTATTTCATCCAAATGAAAGAGAAAACATATTGAGGCATATCATAAAGCTAATAAAAGACTTTGAAGCATGGGCTAAAGAAAAAGGTGCTGTCGAAGTAGCGATTGGAATTACAAGTGGGATAGCGGGTGAAGGTTATCCCAAGTTATTAAAGAGACTTGGCTATGATCAAGTCGGAATACTGACCAAGAAAGAGGTATAACAATGTGTTTTGGTGGTGGCGGTAGCGAACCTGAAGAGTTAGAGAGCAAAAGAGCTATAGCAGAGCAAGCGGCTATACAACTAAAAAATGTTGGTGAAACTTTTGTTCCGCTTGAAAATCAGTTTATTGCTGATCAATACAGGAGATTTGATGATTCTTCTTATGAAAACGCTATGGGTAGAGCGGCTACCGTAGCGTCTGGTGCATATGAAAATAGAATGAGACAGTTAAATCCAGCGATGTTTGCAAGAGGGATAGATCCTTCTTCACAAGCGTTTATTGATTCTTCAGAAGCATTAACTAAAGCTCAAGGAAGAGGCGTTGGACTCATCGCGGCAGATGCTGGTTTGACTAATACAGATGCAGCTTTTCAAGGACTTAGTAATGTTGTCCGAGTGGGGCAAGGACTCCAAGCAGACATTATGGAAGGAAACATTGATAGATTAAATACTAATATGCAACTAGCCGAACAAATGGCCGATAGAGATTTTGCGAAGAATGCAGCCACAGCAAATATTTTTGGAAGTATTGGTGGTGCGGCTACTGCATATGGCATGAACAGAAGAATGGGATAAAGGAGAATATATATGTGTTCTGGTGGTTCTGAAAATCCTTATGAAAGAGTGTTTTCGCAACTTAATACAGGTGTGCAAAATGAAGTAAGACCTATGTTTGATGAGTCTTACAACCCTTATGAAAATATTCCAATGAACGTTCCTAGAGGAAGGGGTGCTGGCAAAAGACCAGCAGATGATTTGTTTGCTCAGTTAATTAGAGCGCAGACTAGAGATTATATGACTAGATTTGCACCAGTAGAAAGAGATTTGACAGGCATGATTACAAGAACTGGTACAACAAGTTTGCCTGATGATCTTATGCGAACAGGTGATGCAATTACTACAGCAGCGGAAAATGCTGCGGGACAACAAAGAAGACGTTTAGAAAGGTTTGGACTCACAGGAAACACCGATATAGGACAAGATAACACATACATTAGCTCTTTGGTGGGTGGATTTAATGATGCAATAGATAGAGATAGAGACAGGCGATCTGCACTTATTGGTGGAGTTGGAAATGTCTCTTCTACTTCAAGAGCAAGAACGAAGGGCATGGGAGGTTACTAATATGTCTTTAATACAGCTAGGAAGAGCAAAATTAAACATGGCGAATCAAGGTTTTGGCGTTGTATCTAAAGCCGAAGCTCAAGAAATAGCTAATGAAATGTCTATGGATGCACAGAAAAAAGCGTTGCAAGGTCAAACTTTAGGTACAGCTGGAGGAATTGGAGCGCAAGTTGGTGTAAATAAAGCATTAGCTGCTACTGAAAAGACAGCGACTGCGATAGGAAATATTAATAAAAGCATTGAGGGATTTGGTAAGGCGGGAATGCAAGGTGACAAACTTACCTTCTTTAGATCAGGAACGACTATGGATGCGGTAGTTGGAGAGGCGGCTGAAAAAGCAATAGCTGAATCATTTGCAGAAAAAGCTATGGTTGAAGCTAGTAAAGGTGCTGGTACAACGTCTGAAGTTATTTCAGCTATGAATAAAGCACAAGCAACGGGTTTAGCTGAAGGTAAAGCTGCTGTGGATGCTGCATCAACGGCAGCAGCGGGTTCAAGCCCTATGGCTACGTTAGCTCAGATAGCGGCTCCTGTGGCTATTGCAATGGGAATTGGATTCCTTCTAAACAAAATATTTGATTGAGGTGATTTATGGTACTTGGTTTTGCTGAAGGTTTCCGATCTGGTTATGGAATGGTAGAAGATACCATTGAGCGCAGACAAAGAAGAAGGGACAGGCGAGAGGATATCGAAAGATTAGATCGCATCCGTGAAGAAGAGAGAACGCAAAGGAGAATGGAGCGAGAGGAAGATTTGGTTCGTTCAGCTATGGAGCGACAGCAAGATATTGATTTCAGACAAGAACAATTACAAGTAGAAAGAGATAGAATAGGATTCGATCAAGGTCTAAAACTTGCTCAACAAATCAATCAAAATAATAAGTCAGATATCGAGATTCAAGAAGCTAAACTTAGAATGGGTTTAGTTGAAGAAGAACAGAAAAGAAAAAAAGAAGAAGAGGACATTGCTAAAGGTGGACTTGCGCTAACCAATTTAATAAATAAAGGACTTCCAAAAGGTTTGGGTGAAGGCGGTGAATTAACAGATGAGCAAGCATCAGAGATTAATGGGCTTCTTGCATTGGCAGTTGCCTCTCCTTTAGATCCAACTCAGGGTCTGGATCTTTTTACTAAAGACGCTATAACAAATGCACAAGAATCTTTGACTGCATTTGCTCGTGGCGAACAAGGCGATAATGAAGCCATTTTAGGCGCTATTAATAACTTGCTTGTTTTTAACAATAAAAAATTAGTTGGGAAAACGGTAACTTTAGATGAGTTTCCAAATGCTCCACCAAAATTTGCAAATGGTGATTTTGAGGTATTAGGAACAGAGGTGTCTGATATAGACGGTCGCATGGATGAAAACGGTAATCCAGTGATCGATACCACTGTATTTGTAAGTCTTGAAAATAAAAGAACTGGTGAAACAACGGGTTACTTTACTGAGATGACAGAAGGTAGGCAACCCACAGGAGTTCAATATTCATTGCCTGTTAATGAAATGACAAAGGCATTTGGTCAAAAACTTATTTATTTAGATTACATTAAAAATAATAGAGAAAGTCTTTTAGAGCAAATTGAACTTGCAACATTTCGAAAAGATGGAAAATATGATCGCGAGGCATATGAAGATCGTTTAGCTCAACAAGACAAAAGATTTCAAGAAGAGCTTGAATACAAAGCAGATATGCCAGTAGTTCAAGGTTCAAGACTTACATTTGGAGATGTTGCAAAAGATCCTAAATTAAGAGATGAATATGTAAGACAGAAAACACTTTTAGGTGTTGATCCAACCCATGATTTAGCAAAAGAAATGAAGACTCTTTTTGAAGAGGTAAGATCCCTTCCGCAAATACAAAAATTTGAACAAAGACTTAATAGACTAGGCAAACCTCTACTAAATAATAGAGATTTATCTGAATTAGTCTCTTTGTTAGATTATGACGAAAGGGGGGACAAAATTATTCTTAAACAAGAAAACAAAGATGAGTATAAGAATCTTTTAAGAAGAAAATTACAATCAGGCAGACAGTCAGTTGCTCTAGGTCAATTCATCCCTCCGTCTAGGTAATCAAGCATGTTATCTCTAGGATCAACAAATCCATACAAATCTTTACAAAAAAGATCAATTCAATCTGCCTCAACAGAAACTGGAGTTTTTAATGAAATTGGTAAAGGTTTTGGTGCGGGACTAGATCAGCTAGAAGCCCTTGGTATAGGTGGAACAAAAGCATTATTTGGACAGCTTATTGGTAATGAAGAAATGTTTCAAAGCGGCATTGAATATTACCAAGAACAAATGTCTGAAGCATCTGCGGCAGAAGTAGAAAGAATAGAAGATATCGATGGATTTTACGATGGAGTTCTTTGGGCTTCATATTTAGTTGGTAATGTAGTACCAACTCTTGTTGGAGGTATTGCCTCTGGTGGTGTTGGTGGTTTTGCAGCTAATCTGGCGGTCAAAAAGAAAGTAAAAGATGAAGTTAGCAAAATAGCAAGAAAACAAACTGAAAAAGTTGTTAAAGAAAAAGCAAAAAAAGCATCATTTAAAAAATCTCTTGCGAATCAGTTTAAAAAAATAAAAGGAGATCCCGTTAGATTAGGGCAAGGTATTGGAGCTTTTACTTATAGTGCCGCTTTAGGTGCTTCAGAATCAACTGCTAATTTGTACGAAGAGGCAGATGAAAGAAACTCAGCACTTGCATTATCAGTTGGAATTGCTTCAGGAGCTTTAGATTCTTTAGTTCCAATGAGAGCATTAAAAAAATTATTACCAACAAATAAATTCAAAGAAGCGCAAGATCAAATATCTGATCAAGTAATGTCAAATCAAAATCCTATAAAAAGAACTCTAATTGAAATGGCTAAATTAGGTGGTTCGGAAGGTGTGACCGAGGCGCTTCAAGAAATCGTCCAACAATCAGCCGTTGAATATGTAAAAGGTCAAAATGATTCAAGTCTTGAAAAAAACTTTTTGCAAAGATTATTTGACGAGGAAAATAGATCAGTTTATCTAAATGCGGCATTTGCTGGCGCTATCGGTGGTGGTATTGTTGGTATCCCCACAGGCATTGTTGGTGATCCAACTCCTACAAGAACATTAGATGAAGCTACTAGGGCAGAGCAAGAGTCACAAGCACCTCAAGAAACGCCTCCAGACCCAAATAATCCGAGAAATATTACACCCGAAAATTTGCGGGAAAACTTAGAAATGATAAGGCTTTTAGAAGAAGAGGGTTTAGAGGTAGCTGTTCAAGATACATCGACAGACCAAAGTGCTACTGAAGTTCAACTTAAAGCTAGACAAAATGCAAGAGACTTATTAAATAGAACTGCTGAATATAGAGCGTTAGCTCAAAATATTATTGAAGATCAATTTGCATTACACATAGCAGAACTTGAGAGAAAAAGAGGTGGCGTTAGAGATTTAGTGGTAGCTGAACAAACACCTCAAAATGTTAGCGAGACAGTAAGAATTACTAGGCAACAACAAGAAAGTCTGCAACAAGATTTAAACAAAGTTATCGAGCAAGCGAGAGAAGCTGGATTAAATGTTGATATGCTTTCTGATGCTAATTTTGCTCTTCAAGATCAACTTGCAACAAGGGTTGCTGAATTAGAGAGAAGCGGTGGAGAGGTTGCGGTCGCTACTCAGGCAGTTGAGCAAGACATTGACAGAAGACAAACCGAAATCGATAGAGAAATACAAGAAAGACGAATCACTAGAGATGCTTCTGCTCTGACAGGCGAAACGATTGAGGCTGTAAATATTTCTGAAAGAAGCCTTTTGTCTTTGCCTCTTGAAATGCAACAACTTCTCGTTCAGTCAGCTATTGATAGAGGTGTTGAAGTTCCCGTTTTTGTATCCGAAAGTGATATTGAAAATGCAGCGATTCTTTTGCCTCCACCAAGTAGAGATGAAATTGTAAATGAAGTCAGAAAATCTTTAATTCTACAGAATGATAAAAGAACTGATCTTGCAAACATAGAAAAATTTTTCAATCGGGAAGTAACAAAAACCCCCACCGCTGAAGATACTATTTTCTTAGATGAAGCTATTAATAAAATCATTACTCAAGATGGTGCTGATTATAACGATGCTGTAACAAGAGCAATGTTAGACCTCAATAAAGCGGGTGTAGAAAACGTACTAGATCCCGCACGAATAAGCGTCCCATCTATTCAGAGAATGATGAGATCAGGAGAGAGGGGATATACAAAAGCGGATGGATCATACGATCCTGAAACTGACGTTGTAAGAATAAGTCCTGAGTTAATTGAAGAGTCACTTAGAAATCCAAAAGCAGAGAAGTATTTAAGGTTTGTTTTGGCTCACGAATTAGGACACCAATTTGATATTAAAAATAACATATCTATTAACACGCCTGAGTTTGTTGTATCAGCAGTTGAAGCAGATAATGGACAGTTAATATTAGACTCTGGGGCAGCTATTGAAGAGATACTTGGTGAGTATCAATCTGGTAGTGAGTTCGGACAATTATTTGTGCATCCCATGAGACAGATGTATAACGTATTTAAGAAGGCTTCTGCTGATGGAAACTTAGATTCTGTAATGCAGTTATACAGGAAAGAAATATTTGCTCAAGCGTATGCAATATACTATTCTGACAAAGAAGCATTCAAAGCTAATTTACCAATAACATATGAGGCTTTAACAAGGGAGTTTAGAAACAATGGTAATGGAAATCAAACCACCGACAGACTCGAAGAACGTAACGGAATACTTAGACCGATTCGGACATCTTCCCGCAATGGAGGCGTTGAAGTGGATGACACCACAGCAACTGGAGAAAATCGCGGGAGAGGCGTTGAAGGAGAACAAACCGATCAAGGAGTGGGCAGAGAGGGCGAACAAGAAGATGGGTTCGGTACTGGACGAGGCGTATTAGACGATGATGATGTCTTTGATTTACCTACGAGGTCAGCCCAAGAAATAGAAAGAGATGATGAGTTAATAGATTCTGTTCGCGAAACTACAACTCGACTTGAAGCAACAAAATCTAAAGCTAGAACAACCTTCCAAAAATATTTAGCGCCAAAAGGATTATTGCCTGAGACTGCTTTTGATTCAATGATTGAAAGAGATGGTCTGATAGGTGCGGCTGAAATAGAGGTCAGGCAACTATTAGGCAATTACAGAAATGCAGTTAGAGAAAAACTTGGCAGAGATCCTTCACAAGAAGATAAAAAAACTTTGAATGATCTTCTATCAGGAAGTTTATCTGATGTTGAGAATGCGGTTATTCCTGAAAGCATAAAAGAACCTCTAAGAGCAATGAGGGTTTACCTTGATAATTACTCTGATCAATATGCTAAAGCTATCTTCAAAGATATTGAAAAACTTGTTGCACAGGGGAAAGAAGGGCAAGCCGCAGCAAAGATTGATTTGCTCAATACTATTATCGAAAGAAAAGGCACATATGTAACAAGATCATATCGTGCTTTTGACGATAAAAACTGGTTCAAAAAAGTTCCAGAAGAAGTCATTGTAGCAGCGAGGGACTTTCTAGTAGAGCAAGGTAGCACAAATCCTATTCAAGTAATAAATACAATTCTCAAAGAAGGTACAGCTTATCAAGACTTACCAACGCTCATAAGAGAGACAAAACTTGGAGCAAAAGACTTATCTAATTTAATGAAAAGGAAAAATATTGCTCCTGAGATAAGAGCTTTATTAGGTGAATACACTGATCCAGAAGTAAACTTTGCTAGATCAGCAACAAAGATGAGTCGTTACATATTCAATACTTATTTCTTAGAAAGAGTTTTAGAATTAGGTGAAGGTGTATTTTTATTCAAACCTGAAAACGCACCACCTGATCATTTTGTAAAAATAGCAGCTGATAATTCATCTGTTTTGGCTCCCTTAAATGGATATGTCACTACGCCAGAAATAAATCAAGCATTCATTGATGCTATAGATCCTTCATCTCCAACTGGTTTATATGGATCAATTATCAGAGCAAATGCTTTTGTTAAGTTTGGTAAGACAGTCATTGCACCTACAACAATGGCAAGAAACTTTTTATCAGCGGCATTGTTCACTGTAGCCAATGGACATTTTAATTGGTCTAAAACAAGCAAAGCACTTCAAGCTAGGAAAGCATATTTTAATAATTTATCTGATCAAGAGATGGTTGATTATCTTAAAGAGATAAAAAAACTTGGCGTTAATTATGATTCTGCAATCGCTGGTGAATTAATAGACACTTTAAAAGATACACAATTTGGTGCAGATATTGTCTTTGATGAAGAAGGCGCAACAATCAGCACAAAAGCAAAAAGAAAACTTTCAAAGACAGCTGAATTTTTTACAAAGGCTTACCAGTTTGGCGATGATTTCTGGAAGATTGTCGGTTTTGAAAATGAGGTTGATATTCTTATGAATGCTAAGGGCATAACCAGAGAAGAAGCTATGCCTGAAGCTGCAAAAAGAATAAGAGATACTTACCCTACTTATTCATTAGTTGGAGCGGGTGTTAAGTGGTTAAGAAGATTCCCCTTAATTGGTACATTTGTTTCATTCCCTTACGAAATAATCCGAAACAAAATGAACATGCTGAAATATCTTGCAAGAGATATGAAAGATCCAGATTTAAAGAAAACAGTTCCTAGAAGACTTTTAGGTTTAGCTTTAGCTAATGCTGGTGCATACGGATTAGTATACGCATTTAAAGGAATGCTTGATGTTTCGGACGATGAAGAAGAAGCAATTCGGTTAATGGCTCCACCTTGGTCACGAAACTCTAATTTATTAGTGACGAGCAGAGAGCCTGATGGAAAAATTAATTACTTGGATCTATCTCATATGGATCCGTATGCTCAATTTAAAAGACCAGTAAACGCTCTTTTTAGAGATGGAGATATTGAGGATAAAATTTATGATGCAACGTGGGAATTTTTCAAACCATTTTTAGGATGGGACATATCAACAAAAACTATCTTAGAACTCATTGGAAATAAAAAAGAATCTGGAGCACAAATATATAATGAATCAGATACTTTACTCAATAGATCAAAAGACATTTATATGCATATTGAAAGAGGGGTTGCTCCCGCTGTTTTGCAAAATTTAAGAAGAACTACTTCAGCATTAAATGGCGAGATCAGTAAGTCTGGCAGGAAATTTTCAATAGAAGATGAAGCTATGGCTATTGTTGGATTTAGAACTACTTTATTTGATCCTAAGACTGCTTTGTATTTCAAAGCATATGAGTTTAATGAAATGAAGAGGGAGTCTGTATCGCTTCTTACAAACGTCCTACGCGATCCTAATGATGTATCTGAGGGTGATATAAGGACAGCCTTTAAAAACTCTTCACGAGCCAGAAAAGAGGCTTTTGAGCGTATGTCAAAGCTAGTTCAGGCAGCTTTAAAAGCGGGGCTAACAAAGACACAAGCAATGATGATTTTACGAGCTAACAATGTAACTAAAGCTGATGCAAAAGCATTAGTAGAAGGGGGCATGACGGCTTGGGAAATGTCAGATAGCAGTATCAAGAATACAGTTAAAAAATCTGATGTTTTATTTGGTGATAAAAAAACCAAACAGTTCAAGGAACGATTCAAATTAGTTAATGAACTTTTGGAGCAAGAGATATGAGCGAGGTAAAAATACCATCGTGGATGTTGCCCGTCTTTGCTGGGGTTGTACCAGCGGCAATCGCCTTTGGCAGCATGCAAGCTATGAGTCAGGCAACTGATGAGGAACTAAAAAGAGTTACGGTTGTTGTAGAAAAGGTAGCTGAGGAAACAGATGACAACACCAAAAAGACAGCCCTTAATGAGCAAGCCATTCAACAGATAGCAGATGGTCTATCAAGACAAGTAGAAATATCACAAGCCACGGATGAGAAACTAGGTACTCTTATTGAGTTGATGCTTAAAGAAAGACGATGAAAATGGTATTTGCCCTTTTGTTTTTAGTGAATGGTGAAATAGCGGAGGACAGAACACTTTATTATTGGAAAAAATCACATTGTATTTATATGTGTCAAGAACTATCAAGACCAAGCATAAACTACGAACCAGTTGAATGTGTATGTCAAGTTCAATGGGTAGATGAAACAGACAAAGATATAAAGTGAAACAGTTGGTATTTGCATTAATGTTAGAAACATTGAGTGAAAAAGGTCTTGTTACAGAAGAAGAAGAATATGGTGTGT
>Ga0160423_10002528_pt1 | contig 15253 bp, 17 predicted proteins | sample CRUFie14St8metaG_FD_108191 | JGI IMG/M metagenome (GOLD analysis project Ga0160423, IMG submission 108191) | Marine microbial communities from the Costa Rica Dome - CRUD Field 142mm St8 metaG | ecosystem: Environmental > Aquatic > Marine > Oceanic > Photic zone | place: Costa Rica: the Eastern... | reverse complement strand
TTAATAACATATACACATCACAAACATATGTACAGCATGGGCTACGTTTTGGGGGTCTGGTGATGTGTGCCTGTATTTCATAAACATATCCTGTGACCTGTTACTTGATGTGTACCTGCTACGAGCTAATGGTATTACCTGTATTGGTCGAAACGTAATGCTAAAACGGCCTAGATGATATGTTCCTTGTAATCGTTTTCCCTGTTGTGTACGGCCATTTTTTTTGACACTTTTTGCACGTAGTGGGTGCTGTGTAGGCGTAGATGATGTGTATATGTGTTTAAAAATAACGATCGATTTAAAATTTTAGTATATATAGATATATACAGTAAATAAATGAATGTCGGGAAGACATGGACTTTATATCAAATGAATCGCATGAGACCGTTTTATTTAGTGCCAACACCATATACCGATAGTAAACCTAAACTGGGCAAACTCCGAAAGTCATTATATTGCCAAAAACCCAGTTTTCAAAGTACATATTACCTAGTAAATGGTAAAATAATATGCAAAGATAAAATGCGTACAATGGAATGGTACATCATTGCCAACAAATTGTATTGGTTTTCCGACAAAGGTTGTCACATTTGGGAATATGGAAAAGACTTTACTATACGTATAAAACCATTTAAACGTTTGTGCATTACTGCACTATAAATAATACATATAATATTGTAAATGTTCTGGTTTCTTTGTGGCGTAATTATGGGAATATACCTTGATCAAACTTTTCAAATACCCTCTATACAACAGGCAGTCGAAAAATATCATGCACAAATAAAATCGGAATGATAGGAACAGTTTGTTTTATAGTATAAATACCAAAAATATTTGGTAAAATGCCGAAATCTAAATTTTCTGTAGGGCAACAAGTGAAGTTATCTCATGCCGGAACAGTATGGACTGTCAAAGAAGTAAGTTTCGTAGGAGAGCAATGTTATGTAAAGGCAATACGCGAAGGACATGCAGATGGATCGTATTATGAGCAGAATGTAGAATATTTTGAAGAAAGGTTTGAATCCATATAAGTATATAATAATTTCATAATAATGTATTTTTTTGTACGCGAACATGTTATACCTGTAGGCTATGAAGACACTGTCATTTAAAAGTAAATGAAATATATTTATACAATATTAAAAATTAAGTAGTTTCGAACCGATAACATATATAAGACTTTGTTATTTATACTATATGCGTTTTTTATTTCTTTTACTTATACCGATAGTATTTATCATCTTATTTGTATTAATAGTCGTCTTTTATAATGGTTACTCAGAATATACAACTGTCAGCTTGACCATGAACGATAATTTTAAAATTTTACAAATATCAGACATTCAGATTAAAAAGATGGATCAAAGATGTTCTGATTTATCAAGTGAACAGGAAAAGTGGCCATGTGACGCTAGAAACACCACCGCTTTTATTCAGCGTCTTATAGACAAAGAAAATCCAAATTTTGTAGTATTCGGTGGTGACAATGTAGTTGGGTTTACCCATGCTCAATTGGAACCAATTTTGAAAAATATTTTTACTCCAGTGGTAAAATCAAACATTTCATTCAGTGTTATTTTAGGGAATCATGACAAAGAAACAAACAATGTAAATCTGAAAAAAATGTTGAGTTTTATTAAGAATTTCCCAAACGTTCAAGTTGGAAATATACATGTGCTTCTAAAAGACCAAAACAATAGTCTACTATATCAGTCATTTATGTTTGATTATCCATATGAAACTTTTAAAATATTTAATAAATTCTGGTTGCCGGAACAAATCAATTGGTTTAACAAAAACATAAAAGATGCACCTACTTTGGTTTTTGGTCACTTACCGCTGGACATATATCACGATGCAAATATTATACTTGGTGATAAATTTGAAGATATTTACTCTGTACACGGAGAAAGAAAACTATGGGATGCTTTTAAGGGCAAGCAAATTATAAGTTACAGTGCTGGACATGATCATATTAATGATTATTGTGCTCGTGTAGAAGGAACTTCTCCTTTGCTTTGTTATTCTGGCGGCGCTGGATATACAACATATGGTAAAGTAGGTTGGCCCCGTAGAGCTAGAGTTTTTACCTTAAATAGAACTCATGCAACAACGTACAAAGTACTAGACGATGCAAATATGACATCGAAGCATTTCCAATATATAAAAATATAATAAACGTTGTAAGGTCCATATAAGTATATAATAATTTCATAATAATGTATTTTTTTGTACGCGAACATGTTATACCCGTAGGCTATGAAGACACTGTTATGGCTTGGTACGAAGATGGTATTCTTGAAGGCATGGTCCCTTCCCCCTTTATCATAGATTACAAGATTCGAAAACGTTGGAAACGTGAGGATGTATGGGAGGAGCATTCATTTCTGTTGGAGGTTTCCGAAGAGCAGATGTTGTTTGCAGCGATAGAATCTGCTTCGATGGATCAATTTTGGAAAGACCAAAAACCCGAAGGCAAATACGAAGTTCACGGTGAAATGGTATGTTCAAACGAGGTATGTGGAATATGTTTGTGTTCTTCTGGTTCAAAGCTCCAATTGGAATGTGAGTGCATGTTTCATAAGTCCTGTATCGAAGAATGGGCGAGATACAAGAAGACATGTCCTAAATGCTTTCTACCTATAAATACAACCAATCGAGTAAGTATACCATGCAACGAAAACGAAAGCGAAGAGAATCCCCATTGAAAGATATCATGCACTATGCTAGACGAAACAAGCGTTTCAAAGACCTGTACAAACATTTAAAGACCCTAGACTCGCTGGTCGGGATGAAAGAGTTGAAAGATTCCGTAGTATCACAGATCCAATTCATAATAACTACCGGAGGCCAACTGGACTCTCATTTTTTGAACACTTCTTTGGTTGGACCACCGGGCACTGGCAAGACCACCGTGGCTGAAATATTACACAAGATATGGATATCGTTAAACATTTTTACCAACGATATGCCCTTTACAATACTACACCGGAGCGATTTCATCGGATCCTACATGGGTCATACGGCGAATAAAACTAGAAAGATACTGAACAAGTTTGCCGGATCGGTCATATTCATAGACGAAGCTTATTCTTTGATGAACGGTGAAAAGGACGAGTATGGGAAAGAAGCACTTGACCAGCTGTGTGCATTTATGGGCGAAGAGAAATCCAACACGATAGTTATCATAGCAGGATATGAAAACGAAATAAACTCTCAATTTTTTAGAGCAAACCCGGGGTTACAAAGGCGTTTTGGTTGGAATTTTAGTATTAAACCATATACAGAGGAAGAATTGTTTCAAATTTTTGAACGACAGTTGAAAGAATGCGGATGGAAAGTAGAAGCGAGTACAAAAACACTCTTTCGTAAATATTTCAAACGTTTTAAGAATGCAGGAGGAGACACCGAAAACATAGGATTTCAGGCAAAGTTACAGTACTCGAAAGACAATTGGATGAAGAAAAAACAATCTAAATTATTAAAATATGAACACGTAAAGCACGCTATGGAAAACTATTTTAAAGAAGAGCCACAACCTTTGAATATGTATATTTAATATCGTAAACGCTTAAACGTTGGTTTTTCGGGTACAACCTTGGTCCGTGCTTCATCTCGTGGTTCAAGCCATTTCAGAACACCGGTACCGACAACCAATATAGCCGCGGAGGTGATAACAATGGAGGTTTGCATGGTTTTCCACTCAATGTCCACTTCCAGAGGCTGTCCAAAATCTTCAAACCCTTGGTAAATGTTACCGATGAGAATCCATGAAAGGCTGACTTTGGAAGTGACCGACATGAGAATGTACAACTCGTCTTGTATCGATTTTAAGAAAGGAATCACCTTTACCAAACCAAATGCTATGTAAAAGAAAGCATATGCCCCACCCATTAAAGAGTAATATGTCATATCTTCAATACCATTCACATTCCAGACATGAATCACTACATACCATATCTCAGTAGCCAACAGTGCAAATGCGGTAATGAACAACCACATATCTCCATTTTTGTCGGAAATATATCCTAGCAATTGAATGGCAACATTAATGACCAAGAGAAAAATGATATCCTGAGACATGGTATCACCGACGGATACCACCAATGCTACCTGTAATATACCAGCGGTTAGAGAATATTCCGCGGTTCGACGAATGGCTTCAATCGTTTTAATCTTTAAATCTTTCAAACAAGTCAACAACATAATTGCAGCCATGTGAGAAGCAAAGGTGAAACCTTCGTTTACAGTGACCAAAACCACCGCCGACAAACTATAATCGGTCTCATACTCTGTCTTTATACTCAAACTGTCATTGGTTTTGAGGTAAGAATGCACCGGATACTTGATGTCCGACTCTATTTTCGGATCGTGAACTGCAAAGGACAGTATGAAAGAAGTAAGATGGATTGCAAAAGCTGTACCGTGAAGGACATAGAGAATTGTACGTTTCATTTGTAAATATAACAATACTATTTATAATATTTTTCAGCTATATAAGCTTTAACTACACTGGTAAATATGAATTGCTCATTTATATTTAATGCAACCTTAATTTTAATGGCATGTCCCTATAACTGTCCAATGAATGAATCTGTATGCACCGCTGAAAATCAAAGCGATTGTACTAAACTGTGTGTACCGGAATATTATTGTGAATACAATATTACCAAGGAAAAAGACACTAACATAACAAAGTATTGCAACACGGATTATAATATTTTTGATTGGGAAATTGAAAAAAATAAATGTCCATCGGAAAAAGATTGTAAAGAAGATTCACTTTGTTACCTTGAGTGTGTAAATGCCAATAATCCGTTCTTGGTGTGGTATATAATAGGGATTGTAGTATGTAGTATTGCCGCAGCATACCGATATTGTGACAACAAGGGAGTTAATCCGTGTTTTTTACTCATTTACTTACCATTGTGGCCATTTTTTTGGGGTCTTGCTGTTGGCATCTTAATTCTTCTTGCTGTTTTTTATTGCTGGGCTGAGGTCGGCATAGTTAGTCAAAATTGCGTTGACAATTTACTTGCAATGGTTATAGGCATATGGTGTTGTCCTTGTGCTGGAGAAGAAGGCCGACCTCGGAAACGAAGAAATGCCCCGAATTATGGATTAAATGGAGGAAGAGTAGAACGTGACCCGGAAGAGCTTGAAATGTTAAGATCTAATATACAGTAATATCATTATTAATTCTAAAACGTTCCATCTGTGTCCTTTGTATGCAAAGTAGTGTTTCTAACTCTTTTATCCTGTTTTGTAGTTTTTCGATGGCGTGTCCTGCATCAAAACAGGCTTGTTTCATCAATTGGTTGTCCTTCTCTAGACGGTCAACATACTCTTTGGTTATTCCACAGTGTCGTTTTCTGGACATCTGTTCTTCCTCGTGTTTTCGTTTGTGAGACACCGTAGGGCAAAAACGTTTGATCTCTTGCATCGTGTCAAAAGGGTTTCGTCGTTTGGGCATTGTGAAAGAATAAAAAAGAATATTTATACGTGTGGCAACCACTTTTCTGCTATGGATTTTGCTATGCTTGAAGAGTTCCCAATGTTCATACCGCACAGATTATTAATGTAATACTGAATATACTGACGAAGAGGGTATCGTGACCCGTGAAATCCTGACACAACATTTGCCACCAACTGCTCCAGACTACGGACATTGTTTTGAAACAACATACGCTCACAGGCTGGACCCAACCATTTCACTACTTGTAGGCTTGTACAATACGAAGGGTAGATAGGACCCGATATTCTACCTAACCCAATGTAATACAATATATCGGCGAGTGCCTTGGCGTCGGGCAGTGCTGAGTGGTTGTTCACGATTTCTTTCCCGTGTATGCTACGGTAGAGGTCTTTGAGTGTATAAGAGGTTTGTTTCGGTATTGCTTTCCGACAAAAAAGTAAAGAGTCCATAAAGTACCAAGTATACGGCAAATGTACTTTTCTCCGCTTGGCCTCTATCTCCAACATCAATTTGTCACTTTTAAAATTGTTGTGAGATATGAGTAATACCGGCTCGTACGATTGCAGAAACTGAAGAAACATGGCCCATCCGGTCTCGAATGGTACCGCCATTTTCTCCTTCAGAAAAGACTCTGTAACATCGGCAAATTCCTCGCCCATACGCTCTGGCAAGGGACGAATTCCCGGGTCTATCGTCACCGAAAAAGAACGACCACTTAACAAATGAATTGCAGCGATCTCCCAAATATAACACTCTTCCAAAGAATTTGGGACGCCTATGTACTCCAAATCAAACACAAAAACATTGAAACGATTTGTACTTTCTATCAGTGTACCCATGATATTACAGATACGACCACTTATATACACTAGAATTTGAGTCGCTCTTTTTCTTTTGTTTTTTCCGGAGCACTTTTGTGAAGGATATTATAAACATTTTTTATTGTTTCAATCTCATCCTTGTTTTCTACTTCATAAAATATTTTAACAACATTTACAAAATCTTCTTCCGTTTTTGCAGTTTTAGCCTCTTTTGACAATGCAGCTACTGCTAAAATATCTTTTATCCAATCGAATAAAAACATTTGTTTACACAATTTAGTTACATTCTCTTCGTCATTTATTGTTATTTTTTCCTTGGCCTTCTTAATAAATTCCTTCTCTGTTTCAATCAATCTATTATTATAGAAGAATTCTATTAGTTTTTCTTTGTTATCAACTTTTATAGTTCCAGTCATTTCCTCAAATATTTTATCATTCATTTCATAATTTAAAATGGGATTTAACAATTCATCGGCAAGTGTGAAATATTCGTTTTCTGGTTTTTCTGGAGGTTTTTTAATATATTTTATTGCACGATAAAGTATTTGCAGAAAAAAATCAAACATAGGATTTTTTTCAAAGAATTGTTTATGTTCTTTTTTTTTTCTAAACTTTTTAACATGAATTTTTCCAGATTTATTATCATCTATAGATTTAGCATATTTAATAAATTGTATTGTCTTTGGATTATACATGTTTTCCATTGTTGATTGCTTTTTTTCATTCTCCGACCCTTCTATGTTAAAATTCATCCACTTCAAAAGTTTTAGTAAAGAAGCTTTAGTATGATATGATATTTTCATTTTAAATACAAACCATAAAAAATATATACTATGAATTAATTGAAATAGAGTACCATAAAGGTAAAGTTTGGGTTGTTTTTCATCCATTTTTTGTCTCCGTCTCTGACTTTTTTTAGTTTGTATTCAAATATTTCCCTTTCGTCTTCGTCATAATAGGATTTGTTGAACATTCGACAGTATTGTTTCCACATTTTAATTACATATTAAATGTATATATACCGGTAAATTGTTTGAATATGTCTTGGTTTTTGTGGAGATTCTAACTTCACTTCTTTTAGTAGATAATACTATATATACTGAAACGTCACATTGTGAGTAACAAGTTCGTGACGGGCTCATGTGGCTCAAGTGGTTTAATACAGCGTAGCTTTGGAATGGTCTGTTGACAGCTGGTTATGGTGGTGTAGGCAAGAGGTTAGATTCCTCTTCATTCCCCTGATATCACTTATGATTAACGATCATATTCATAATTTAGCCAAATTATGAAGGGTATCTGTAGATACCGTACAAAAATGGTGGGTGGCTCCCATGTCGGCAGCTGGAAAAGGAGTGGCAATTCATTGTCCGAACAAGTAAGAGCTTGAAATAATGATACGACTATCGGTATAGGAGAAAGCGTGGGAGTTGTTAGAGGAGTAGGTAGGTGTTAAAACGCTGCAAAATATTACATGGTTGTTATGTTCAGGTTCGATTCCTGATGATATTTTTTATATACTGAATATTGTTTCCACATTTTAATTACATATTAAATGTATATATACCGGTAAATTGTTTGAATATGTCTTGGAAATTGATTCCTATAGTGAACAAGCAAAGCATGTATCTGTATGAAAAAAATAACTTGGCGGTTTTGTGCCGTTTGTTTGAAAACAAGATAGAGTATTCATTGCTTCGTGATCATGATATGAAGTATCAGGGCGTGGCGGTTTTCTGTGATGGTATTGTTTCAAAAATATTAAAAGATTGGGACAATGGTATCGTATATGTGCAGATGAAGCTGTAATTGCACCATGGTGTCATCTATTTTTTATGTATAAATGGCACCATATGGTGTTAATATGTTTAATATTTTGAAGGAGGTAGTGATATACGACGATGGTGACCGCATTGGTCGGATTGTGCATGTGGACAAACTTCCAGAACGACCACCAACACCAAAACCAAAAATTAAAGTAAAACGAAAAATATGGCACAAAACAAACACAATATGAACAAAGCACTTCTTTTATCTCTACTAATCACCGCGTCTACGGAAGGAATGGTTTACGAACCAGCAATTGAATTCAAACGCAAACCGATTCGTTACTCCAAACCGGTGCGCAAAACAAGGTGGCACAGCAAACAGCGTATGAACACTGTACAGCATCGGAAATCCAGCAACGATACGAAGCATTACCAGAGAATGAGTATTTAGGCAATATGGAAACATTAAAATGGATCTGAGAGGTCTAATTGATTCAAAATGCAAAGAAATTACTATTCTAAAAGATAAGATGGCAGTTATTTGCATTCATTTTAAGGATACAGACACACTATTCGATGTAAAAGATGATATAATTAATTTTGGTATATCTAATGGTCTTGTATTTAAACATTTATGTTGTAATGAAACAGGTATAGTATTTAAACATTTTTAATTAATTGTACAAGTGTACGGTACTTTCTTGGAATTTTGTCAATATGTATACCTATTTCATGAGGGTTCATTTTACATATCAATTTCGTAAACTCATACGGATAGTAAAGTTCTGAACAACTGACATTTCTTTTGGCCCTTGTTAATGCTACATAGTAAAGATTTTCCCTTAATTCGACGGAACCATAATCCGTATGTAGTGGTATACAACCTTTGCTCAAGAACACATTGTCAAATTCCAACCCTTTTGCTCTGTGTATAGTGGTCAAAAACCGTTTTGTTTTCTTTGTTTTGTTTCCAAAGGTCACGTTATTGTACCGTTCGACACTGTAGTCCAATAGATACAGTTTGTTGACAGATTTAAAGTATTCTTCTTCTGACATTTTCGCGCTGCGATTGTACTGATTTTGTACTTGAAGGTATTCCCGATGTTTTTTTCGATATTTTTCAATATTTTTCTGTCCGTCTTTGTCCACCACCACATTGGTAAGATCAAAATCTGAAATGTCACTCCATTTGCTTACCAATATGTGAAAGGTATCGTATCGTTTGGAGAAAGTTTTAAAGTCTTCCTTACGATAGACCGTATTTGATGTTTTGAAAGAGGTGTGCTTCTCAGGGCTACATTCATTGATAAAGTCGATTAACTCACCATCGTACCGAAAGGTGTGTGTAAATTTGAATGACATGTTTGTGGGATTTTTGAAAATGCTGTAGTCTTGATAAATTGCTTGTTTGGGATCACCGACAAATATCTTTGCCTTGTTTCCTTCCATATGCTTTGTTAAAAATTTAATGGCATTTTTATCCAAGTCTTGTGCCTCGTCAACAATGACGATATCGTAGGATTTCCCACAATATTCTTCTGCAATCAAACGTCTGGACATGTAGAAATTCTCCATCGGTCTTTTCATTCGCAAATACTCCAAAAGTTCACACTTATGTCTGTGAAAGTCTTTCATAAGAGTGTGAAAGTAAGTTAAACTGGTAATATGCTGTGGGCATATACGCAACCCTTGGACAAGGTATTTCATGTTGCGTTTTGCCATCGCATCAAAGGTACTGAACGTTACCTTGCCATTGTTATTTCTGAGACGTTTTGACATTTCTTGGGTCGCTGCTCTAGTGTGGGATAGACAGAGAATGTCCCATTCCGGATGCTTTTTTAAAAAGTTAATCACCGAATGGGTTTTTCCACCGCCGGCATTGGCTTGCAAATATACAATTTCATTGTCCAATTTGCTCACATCGAGGTTTTCGAATGATTTCCGCACACTTAAATCTTCCGGACGTTTCTTTGGTTCAAATATACTGAATTTGCGCTTCATTTTGTTTCGAAAATAGTTAAATATATACTCTTTTCACATTTGAATTTGGTGCACTAGGTTCAAATCGTGCGGTGCGAATAAAGACTGGTATTTTTTTCTGTGCCCTGAGAACAATATATATGCTTGAATAAACATTAACATGCCATGCTGAGTGTATATACCATTCCCATCCCTGTATTACGTACCTCGTGGCCACAGCATAGAAAATGGCCGATATAATAAAGACAAATAACCCAAGCCATAAAACACTCTTGTTTTTATTTTTCAGTTTTTGACAGGATACTACGATAATATCAATAAATACGATAATCAAGGCAATCCATTCTCTGATAGGAATTAAAAACACAGTGTTTATGTATGCAACGGAAATGCTCATCAAAACAAAGGTTACTAGAATTATCCATAGTGTCGGTATGGTATCGTACCATATGGTGACGGAAACGAGAAACACCAATGCAATTGAAAACCCATGGTCAATACGTCTTAGCGGGTGATCCGACGGTATATACCATCCAGTTTCTAAAAGATCGTCACCAAACCAACCAACCTGTGCCATGTGGTACAATGTAGAAGCTATTGTTGTTAAAAAAATCACCCAAAAAAGCAGTGACTTTGATAAGAAAAGAGGAGGTATTGCCGCTAAATGGGTAAATACGGTTGCAAATGTTCCAACTTGAGTAAAACTAATATCGTTGTAAAATATATAGAGTACAATTATAGTTACATTGTATACAAGTAACAATAACGCAACCGACCAATCCAGACAATTCATTATATACATTATGTATAGTTTATATAATATCTTTAAACTGTATATCTTTCCCTTTGAAATTTCTGTCCTGTCTTTGATCGAGACACCCGTCAATGGTCTCAAGTTTCCACTGTATGGCTTTGTAAATGTAAGGGTCAAGTGTGTTTTCACATATGACATATTGTATGTGGCATGGATTTTTCTGGCCTATCCTGTGAACCCTATCCTCCGATTGCATGAGAACGCCGGGTACCCAATACATTTCTGCAAATATAACATGAGAGGCAGAGGTTAGTGTAATTCCAGTACCAGCTGCCAACATGCTGAGTACTGCAACTTGGTATTTACCTTCCTGAAAGTCTTTGACATATTGGTGCCTTAACTCTGTGGCAGTGTCTCCGTCAATTCTCATGGCTTCTGGACATACTTCCATGATGCTATCCATCAGTGTTTTGTGGTAACAGAATACTAGAAACTGCTGGCCGGTTTGTACATTGTCTTTGACCAGTTGTTGTATGGCACTTGCCTTTGCTTCGGCAGTTAATCCGTACAACTGACTGATGATACACTTTCTTCTAAAATCTGCCGCTTGAACTTCTTTGCTACAGGCTTTCATCTTTGGAATGGCTCGATTGAGTTCTTTCCACTCCTCAAACAAAGGTATCATTGGGTAAGTGTGTCTTACATCCATCGATATGTGCAACTGAGATCGGTGTTTTTCCGGTAAATCCTTGAGGACATCTCGTTTCAGTCTTCGTATCATAACTGTTTTCTTTGCCAACCAGTGAATTTCGTGGGGATTGCTACTACCGGAATCGTCCCAATACCCCAAAGGACTCATCTTTCTATCACAGTATCGTTCGGCGTACAGTTTAAACTTGGGAAAGAAGTCTTTTCGTATCATGTTTGCCTGTGCAAAAAGTTCAGATGGTCGGTTGAGTGCAGGTGTTCCGGTAAGTAGTAGCGCCTTGTCAATGCTACGTATCAATGGGGCTAGACCCCTTGTTCGTTTTGTTTTATGGTTTTTCATGTAGTGTGATTCGTCGCATATTACCATATCAAACCCATAGTCCATTAGGTCTTGTTTCTTCTTGACGGCGAGTTCGTAGGATATAATGACCGGGTAACCATTGAGTTGATCCTTCCCTTTCTTTATCAATGACACTTCTTCAATGCCCAACCATTTGTAAAACTCTGCTTTCCAGTTGTAACGAAGGTATGCGGGACACACCACCAATACCTTATGAATGTTATAATACTTGGACAATGCTATCGCTTGCAGTGTTTTACCAAGTCCCATATCGTCCGCAATAAGTGCTCTGCCGTTAAAATTACGAACAACATGTTCAACTCCTTCCTTTTGGTATTGAAACATTTTCTTGTAAATCTCTGTCTGTTTAAAGGTTTCATCAAAGGGGTGTTTTGGGTCATAAGAGAGTGCCTTTTCTACCTGTTCTGGTATGCATTCAATAACAAACCCTTTGTCAAGACACTCTTGTACTGCTGTGTTTATGTCCTCCATGCTGGTCCAGTATTTATTGCGGTCGATGCATAATAGTGACAGAGAATCGTTGGTATGTTTTAGTTTCACAATGATTTCCTTTTCATTCTTTAGAGAAAACACCGCGGTTGGGTTTTTTCTTTTTCGTTTGTGCTTGAAAAATACAGCGCTCATCTTTGTTTAAAAATATTTCTTTTAAATATATGTTTCTGAAGAATTTTACAATGCACCACATCTGCACCATGTGTGTATGTGTGTATGTAAGTCGTCCCTGTGCACAATAGCTTGGTGCAATACAAAATTGTATTTATAAAAAGTATTATTTTTTAAAAACAAACCCACAAAATGATTACCGGTGTTGAATTTAATATTTGGAATGCAGAAGACATTCGCAAAGAGTCGGTGTTGCGAGTGACAGAGAAAAAAACAATTGAAAATGGTCAAATTGTGGAAAATGGCCTGAGGGACCCCCGTATGGGCGGTATGCGCCGTATGACCTGTCCAACCTGTAGGGAAAAGCGTTGCAATGGTCATTTTGGTCATATTGAGTTGGTAAGCCCGGTGTATCACATCTCTTGGGTGAACAATATCATTCATTGGTTGCGATGCATTTGTTACCATTGCGATTCAATGTTACTACGGGACATTGATTTACGGTTGCAAAAAAACCGTCATTTACAGCAGTATAGCAAGACGGCCCATACGAAGTGTCCTTCTTGTGATAATAAGCAGCCAAAGTATTCATGGAATCGTGAGAAAGGTTGCATCGAAATTAACAAAGTAAAGTACAAGATCGAAGATGTATTGAAACACTTGGAAAAGTTGGACTTGGATCGTCTGAAATCGATGGACTTGGCCCATCCCAAGGATATGATTCTTACGGTGTTGCCTGTCCCTCCGCCTACGGTACGTCCGGCCATTATGCAAGGGGACACCGTGCGTGGAGAAGACGATTTAACCTACCGTTTGATTCAGATCATGAGATCCAATGACAAACTGGAAAAGACTTTAAGCGAAGGAAGGCCTTCTCATATTGTCGAAGACGGGAAAGAACATTTACAGAATGCAGTCACCGGGTACATAAACCACACCAAGGTTGGAAACCCGAAACGAAAAGCATCCAAACGCGAGTACACCTCACTTCAGGTTCGTTTGCAGGGCAAAGAAGGCCGTGTTAGGGGTAACATGATGGGGAAACGTTGTGATTTCACCGGCAGGTCTGTGATTACTGGTGACGACCATTTGAGAATGGACGAGGTGGGTATCCCAATCTCTGTTGCAAAGAAACTAACGGTACCATTGCGTGTAACCGCTTATAATAAGAATGCATTGCAAGAGATGTTGTTGGATATACCATCCAAGATAAAGTTTGTAGTACGCCCGAATGGTTCTAGGGTGGATTTATCTTTTGTACGTCGCAAAGGCATAACACTGGATGTTGGATGGACGGTTGAAAGAATGTTATCAGACGGTGATATCTTACTGTTCAACCGTCAACCATCCTTGCATAAGATGTCTATCATGGCGCACTATGCAAAGATATTGCCTTATAGTACCTTTCGCATGAACCTATCCTGTACAACACCATACAATGCGGATTTTGACGGAGACGAGATGAATATTCATGTTCCCCAAACCGTAGAAGCCCGTGCAGAGGCGGAGAATATTATGGCGGTGAAATACCAGATTGTATCTCCTCAAAGCAACCGTCCAGTAATGTCTGTTATTCAAGACACTATGGTGGGAGCCTATTTACTGTCTGCCGATACGGTCCGGTTATCGGAGTACGATATGATGTCTTGCATATATAGCATGCCAGAGTGGGACGGTACATTCGAACGACAGACGGTGTATACAGGCAAAGATTTGATATCCTACACACTTCCCAAAATAAATTGGTCAAAGGGCGAGGTTGTTATTAAACATGGTAAATTAATAAAAGGTCGTATGACAAAAAAAGTATTGGGTCGTTCCGATGGTTCTTTGGTACATGTTATTTACAATGACTGTGGGCCGAACGAAACCATCAATTTTATCAATCGTTTGCAACGTGTGGTTCATAAGTTCATTGCCATACAGGGGTTTTCGGTTGGTATAGGAGACATGATATCATCCGTCAGCGTCCAAGGGGAGATTCGCTCTGCATTCTCTGACCTAAAGGACGGTGATTCGGAGCATAAAATTAACCAGCGGTTGAACATATGTAGGGATACTATGGGAACCATGGTGCAGAAACCATTGAACGATAGCAACCGACTGTATACTATGGTTCATTCGGGAAGCAAGGGTTCTAGCATCAACATATCTCAGATCATGGCAGTGGTAGGGCAACAGAACTTGTGTGGACAAAGAATACCAAAGACATGGACCGACCGAACCCTTCCTCATTTTAAACGAGGTGCCGATGGTCCAAGAGAGAGAGGATTTATCACCCATTCTTACGTAGAAGGGTTGGAGCCTCATGAAATGTGGTTTCATGCGATAGCGGGCCGTGAAGGGTTAATAGACACCGCAATCAAGACATCGCAAACCGGTTATATTCAACGTAGGTTTATGAAGGCGTTGGAAAACATAGTGATACATTGGGATGGATCTGCAAGAAATTCGGACAAGTCGGTGATACAGTTTCAGTATGGAGACGATGGGTTCGATGCCATGCGTGTGGAAAACCAGTACCTTGATGCATGGGACATGCCTACGAAAGATAAGTATGGACAAGACTATCAAACTTGTCTACAAGATCATTTGTTCCTTCGGGATTTAAACAAATGGAGAGACAATGGCAGTAAAGACACCGCATGGTTTCAGTTGCCAGTCCCTATTGATCGCATCCTTGACCGAATAAAGTCCGAACTGTCTTTGTCACAAAAGGTAGATTACAATCGTGCGAAAAACATGATAGACGGTTTGCAGGAAGAGATTGACAATGATATGTTA
>Ga0160423_10002527_pt1 | contig 15256 bp, 9 predicted proteins | sample CRUFie14St8metaG_FD_108191 | JGI IMG/M metagenome (GOLD analysis project Ga0160423, IMG submission 108191) | Marine microbial communities from the Costa Rica Dome - CRUD Field 142mm St8 metaG | ecosystem: Environmental > Aquatic > Marine > Oceanic > Photic zone | place: Costa Rica: the Eastern... | reverse complement strand
GACTTTGCGTCGGTGGAGGAGGCCAGGCGGGCGCTGAGCGAGGCGAAGGGCAAGAACTTCAAGGGTAGCCGGGTGGAGATCAGGGTGAACGCCAGGCCGAGACACAGACCCGGCGATGGGGGGGAGGGCCCCCAGGGCGGGCACGCTGGCGAGAAGAGGGGCCGGGACCTGAGGGACAATGGGGGCGGATGGCGGGACGACAGGAGATCAGAGGCGCCAGAACGGAGGCGGGGGGCGGAGCGAGGAAGCGGAGGAGGTGCTGCTGGCGGCGGGCAGGGCTCCCACTGCCTGATGATGAGGGAGGTGCCCAGGGATTGCGGCGACAGGGACGTCAGGCGGTTCTTTGGGGACTTTAGGCTGGACCGAATTGTGTTCCAAGAGGGGGGCGTGGCCAGAGTTTACTTTTACTCGGTGGAGGACGCCTCGCGGGCTTTGGAGTCCAGAAACGGGCAGGAGCTCTTCGGCCGCCCCTGCCAGCTTGAGGTAGACGAGAATCCGTACTACGGCCTCCACCGTGGCGGCGGCGGCGGCGCGGGAGAGGCGTGCCGTCACGGGGTCATCGTCAGAGGTCTTCCCCGGGAGCACCACCGGGATGTCAGGGCGCACCTCCTCGACTTCTTCGACGGGCTTCGGGTGACCAACTCGGTGGTGGCCCGGCTGAAGCGTGAGGAGCGCCCCGGGGACCTGCAGAGGGCCAGGGGGGACGCCTATGTGTACTTGAGGTCGGTGGAGGACGCAGAGAGGGCGGTGGAAATGTCTGGGCGCGCGCTGGGCGGCGGGAGGTGTCTGGAGATCAAGAGGAACTCGACCCCAAACGTGGACCACTGCGAGGTGTGCAAGAGCAGAGGCGGGGGGCGCGCTGGCGGGGAGGGCCCCGGGGCCGAGCGCAGAAAGACCAACGAGGCAGGCGCAGCCGCGCCCCTCCCGGAGAACCCGTACCCTGGCGAGAAGAGGGGCCGGGACCGGAGGGACTTTGGGGGCGGATGGCAGGACGACAGGAGGAGGAGGAGGAGGTGAACCGAACGGAAAGGGGTTCTTGTTGTTCTTTGTATTGTATTGTTCTTCGAAAACACGAGATTCGTTTTGCGCAACATATAATTATGGACTTACATCCGGCGCCTCACCCACCTTCCTGGAGCTTTGCCTCCAGCTTGGCGTGCCTCACGCTCCACTCGTGGATGATCGCCCTGAGCCTAGCGTTCTCCGCCACGTGCTGCTGGTTCGTCCCCAGCAGCTGCTGGTTCTCGGCGTCCAGGTCCATCAGCCTGCGCTTGCCCTCCCTCACCTCCCTCTGAAGGGTGTCCCTCTCCCCGTTCAGGCTCCTGATCTCCCGGTCCCTCGCCGCCAGGATGTGGTCCAGGTCCCCCGCCGCGGAGGCCGAGGACGCCGCCCCGCCGCCGCCGGGGCTCCTGCCCGCCCCGCCCGCGCCCTCCCCCGCGCTCCCCTCCCCCCGTGCCCCTCCCTGGTCAAGCCTGTGCTGCAGCTTCAGCACCTGCTTGCTGAGCTGGGTGGTCCTGAGCTGCAAGAACCTGATCAGCTCGGCCTGCTCGTCCGTCACCGAGTCGAGACCCATGCCATGGTCGATGGCGTACAGCAGCGGGGTGTCCTCGCCGCCCATCTCCTGCAAGACCGTGAGCGCGTCCGGCGGGGGCTTCCTTTTGTTGTGCCTCACCAGGATCCTGCAGTAGTCCACGAAGATGACCAGCAGCAGGACCTCCTCCAGGCCCAAAATGCATTTGATGGCGTCGTTGAGCGAGAACTTGGGGGACTCGATCCAGACGCCCAGCGCCAGCAGGGTGCACTCCCCCAAGATGACCACCAGGGGCGGCGCCCAAACAAAGGACTTGAGGCGCGAGTGCAATCGGATGTAACCCTGGCGCTTCTGGATCTTGTGGCCCCGCCTCATGACCTTGCTCAGCGCCAGCGAAAGCACGACGAAGAAGGTGTGCACGCTGGCGTCGATCTTGGACTTGAACCCTAACCCACTCCCTTGGTGCCCTGGTTTCGTATCCAATCCAAAAGGGTTGGCGTAGATGTACACGCAGAACAGACTAAGTAGGCCAAGGTAGGTCGCAAAAAAAAAATGCGTTCGCAAGGGATAAAACTTGGCTATCCCAGCGAAGAGGTCCTCGCTCCTGAGGTCCCGCGACGCGGACGCCGGGTGCGCCATTGGGCTCCCCTGATACTGATACATACGACGACGACTAGGACTACCCCGGTAAAATACCGGAACTGAGGTTGTGTCGGTGGTGGTGGTGGTGGTGGGTATCAAGTGGGCCTCGACGGATCCCTCGAAGAAGCCCAAAGAAGAAAGAGAATCAGAGGTCTCCTTGTGCTTTTTCCCAATACGGTTTCGGTCCGAGGTCAGAGACTCATCGTGCGGCGCGAGGAGCCGCTTGGGTGGGTCGTACGAATACGAAAACGGCCTCGTTTGGTTCCCAAGGCCAGGCTCCCTCCGCGCTCCCCCCTCGACTTCTGAGTCTTCCGCGTGCCGCGCTCCCGCGTGGCCCGAAATCGTGGCGATGCTCTACGGCGGCGGCGGCGGTGTGTGTGCGTTGGGTCCCCCCGCCCGGTCGTCCCCTTGCCCCCTCCCGGCGACCTGGGCGCGCACCAGCTAGCTGATGCCTCGTGTGCCGTGGGATCGTGCACTTCAAAAAATCTCAAATCTCAAATCATTTCGGAGATCGAGGCGAAAAATCGTGACCTCCATTGTAACGGATGCCGAGGGGAGCGGGAGGACGAGACAAAGATACAGTGACGGCGACCCTGCTGCGCGCGAGACCCTAGACGGGAGCGAGCGACCTATCAGAGCCTGCGACCCTGCTGTGTGAGAGAGAGACGAGACATCGGAAGGGAAGACATGGGAAAGGGGACCGAGGGAGAGTCGTGCTGCTATAGGTGTGTGGATCGAAGAAGAAGAGAAAAAAAAAAGTTAGACGCCGTCGTCGTCACATCGCAGGAACACGATACTGACCACCTCATCCTCACTTCTCATTCTCATCTGCTTAGGGTTTGTTGCTTCCCTTGTTACTGCTTGGGTGGCATCTGTGAGGTCCTTTGCGACGCCCTCACGCTCGTGTTCTGCTGTCCTTGTAGGGTCTGCTGCGGTTGCCCTGAGCTGAGTGCCGACAGGAGGTGAAGCCGAGACTTGCCATCTCCGTACGTAATGCTTTGATGTACAATTATAAATAAAGAAACAGTTCTAAATAAACAAAGCGGGCGGGCTGCCTGGCCTAGCCATCGCACTCAAAGAGGTTCTCGAAGTCACCCATCGCCATTATCAGCAGCCTGCTCTCCTCGTTCTGCACGCCGTACGTCACCACCACCTTCTCCTTGTCCGGGAGCAGCATCAGGCCCGAGGCGAAGGCCCTGGTGTGACTGAGGAGCGGCAGCGGGCGGCTGACCCTCAGCACCCCAAACGGGGGCGCGGCGGCAAACTCATACGCCATGGTCGTATACACGCCCCCCTTCGTCACAAAGTGTAGCAGCGCAATGAAATGACCCCCCTCGTGCTTGGACCGCGAGCTCGGCACAAACGTCGCGGTGCCGCTACCGTGGATCTCGGCCTTGGCCTCGATCGACGCCAGCAGGAGCGGGGCATGGTTTGTGCTCCACCTGCGGATGCACGACCCTTCCTCATCCCGCGCTTGGACAACCACGTGAGGGTACACAGAGTAAACAAAGAGCAAGCCCGCGGTCTGGTGCCTGAACGCAATCCAGTTCTTCTCGTCCCCCGCGCTCTGTCCGCACTTGAGCCTCACGGCGTGATTCACTCCCTTATCCAAGGGCCGGTAGAGGAACATCTGCGAGTGGCCCCCGACCCCCGATGCTGCCGAACCTGGAGCGAGGTTGGAGGGTGGGAGAGAGTTGAAGGCCACCAAGGGGTACTCTTCCGCTTGCGTCGCTCCCGGCGGCCTAAATGCCAGCACCTTGGGGTCCTCCGCGCCCGTGACCACCTTGCGCAGCAGGGTATTGTTCTCGGCAATATATTCCACTGCTGGCTGGACTAATGCATCAAAACACTCGCCCTCCCCCTTGCCCCAACCATCGGCGTACCTGCAGCGCAAAGGAACAGAAGCACAGAAGCAGAGTCAGAAAGACAGACAGAAAAATAGAGTGAGGGGGGGGGGGGTCGGGCACTCACGCGCAGGGCTCCGTGGAGTTGGACACCATTGGAGCATGGAGCTCCGAGAGCAGCTTCACCTTGCCGTCGTGCCGGTCGAAAGGGTGCCAGGTGTCATCCGTGTCCCACCCGAACCACGACGAGTCGTCCGCTGGCCACCTGTAGCGTTCGGTGCGGTCGCCCACCAGCATCATGGATTCCCACGTCGTGCGAATCTCTGTCACCCGCTTGCCCTCCCACTCAACGTTGGTCCGCGCGACGCGAAGTCGGTGGATCCTGCCGGCGACCTCCAGGGAGCCACCCACCATGGCCAGGCTCGGGTTGATGAGCTTCGCGCCGTGCCACTGGCGCACCAGATGATCAGGTGGTTCGGGCGTGTCCGCGAACGTCCAGCCGAGAAACACGTCCACCCTCGCCGTGCCCAAGCCCCCGCCTTGGATGGATTTAACGTATCTCGGCAAAAAAACGTATGCGCCCTCGTTGGAGGGGGAGGCCAAGGCCCAGGCCGCCAGGAGCATGGCGAGGACAGGAGCGGGGAGGAACAGCGACCAGGGGAAGAGGCCCGCGATCCGATCGGCATGGCAACACAAGAATCGGCGGCACGGTTCCTGCACAGCCTTGAAGGCCACGATTGCCAGACCGAACAGAAAGACGAAGAAGGACGGCCCGGACACCGTCCTCCAGGGCCACACGTCGTGCACCCAAAACTGAAGCACGTATTGGGCGTAAGAAGCATCGCCGCAGAATCTGGGCGCCAAAGCGAAGGCCCTGGCGACAAGGTCCTCCCTCATGGAGAGACCGAGCAGCACGAGGCCCTGCAGCGGGAGCAGGACGGACAGCCTGGCGGAGATCTTGTGTCCGGGTGGCTGCAAGTCAGGCAGGCACATCACCAATCCGAGGCCGAGGTACCCGGCAAGGGCGAGCCACCTGCGGCAGATGACCCAAACCCACTTGGCTGGCTCCCATCTACCATCCAAAACACCTGTCCAAATATCCCACTCCTTCACCTCCGCACGCACGACAAGGTCCCTTACCCTCGCCAGGACCATGCCAAACACGAAGACGTGCAGGTAGCACAAAGGATGGAACTTGACCAATACGACGAGGGCGTCGTTCCCGTCGTCGAAGTTGCCATACCGGTGCCCAGCGTACCAGTCGAAGGGCTCCCCCAGCGCCGCCGGAAGGGCGAAGGAGGCCACGTGGGGGACTAGGGAGAGGATCAGGAGCGCTAGGAGGCAGGCCCGCGCGCCCATCTTCAGCACCCCCCTCGTGTATAGCGGCCTGAAGAGCACCCAGTACAGCATGAGCGCGCTCAGGAACCAACAGTGGGCCTGGAGCGCTTTCTCCGTCGCGTTTGGGACGAAACTCTGAAGGAGCCATGCCTGGATAGTCAGGATCCAGCTCTCAGGAAGGGAACGGCCGTCTGCCGCTCTGGTAACCGCTACGAGCATGAGGCCCAGGGCGTACATCGGGTACACGCTGGCGAGGCGCTTGACAATGAATCGGCCAGGCGGGTCGGTCGCGTTGGGGTCCGGGGAGCTAAGCCTGGCGTGGGTGAGGACGAAGCCGCTCAGCATGAAAAACCAAGGAACCCACGTGAAGCCGTATCGGAAGGCGTAGACACTGTCGTCTCGGAGTGCGCCCTCGGCGTGGAGGTGACCCACCACGATGTGGACGCTGGCGAGGAGCCGGGCCATGCCGAGGGCCGGCAGGTAGGAGCCCTTGCCCGGCCCTCCCGGGGCAGCACCTTGACCCGTCTCGACGCTCTCGTCCCGTCCTCCTCCTCTTGCCCTCAAGGCCGCGAGCGCCGCTTTGAGCTGGGACCGTGCCCTCGGGTCCCACAGGAGGGCCACGGCGGCGAGGGCCACGGCAGCGAGGGCGAGGACAGGGGCCAACTCCTTAGCCACCCCGCCGCTGGCGGTGGCGGTCGCGTCCGGGTGGCTTGTCTTAACCCTGATCTTGGGCACGCAGGCCGGCGCCTCGGCTTCCCCCGCGCCCAGCCTCGCCCCCTCCTCCACCACAAAGGCAGCGGCCTGGCACGTCCTTGAGTTCATGCATTCCCAGTCCTTGCACCCGTCACTCTGCGTCTTACATAACTCTTGGTAAAGAGGACACTGGCATTCCTTGCAGTTGGCGTCTGCCAAGGTTTCGGCAAGGCAACCCTTACTGAAGGCCACCCGGTGAGGACACCCAAGCTGCGAGGACCCAGCGTCGCACACCCCACTCAGGATCACGTGAATCAGCCAGCTGTGCATAAAACCAGTCCAGTGGCTGGAGTCGAATGGAAGAAAAAAAGAGTAAAGCGGGGTCAGGGGAAGATCATGAGCCCTCAAGATGAGTAACTAGGAGCAAGAAGGGTCATCCCAAAAGGTGAGAATCTTGTTGGGGAGGGATATTGCAGACGCTCCGTCGCGCAGAAGGCCTGCAGGTCCCAGGAAGGGTCACTCACTTGTCGACGGTCTCGCTGAGCTTCTGCAGGCCCATGTGGTGGGCGTCCAGGAAGTGCAGCTTGGAAGAGTTCCTGGACGCCAGCTGCGCCTTGACTTCCTCCCTCATACGATGCTGCGTTAGCTGGTCCTGCCATCCCAAGTCCGGCTGGAAGATATGGGGAGCCAAGAAGCAGCCAAGAGCCCTCTCGCACCTCTCCGCCGACGAGTCCAAAAAGTCCTTCAAGTCGCGAGAGTAGACCGCCACCGTGAGGTCGTGACCGAGGCCGTAGTAGGAATAGTTCGTACAGAAATAGATGTTCCATACTCCGCACACCAAGTACCAGATCATGATTTGGGCGAACAAAGCGCGCTCTGCGACGCGCCACGGCCCCGAGACCTCCTCCATAGCCTTGAAGGCCTCTCCTGTGTTCTGCCAGTATTGTCCCACCACCAATGAAAGCCTGGCCAGCCCCGTGGCGGACTCCACCCCGCCCTCGTCGGTGTAGAAGGGCGCCTCGTTCCAGACGCCCACAAGCTTTGCTCTCATCTCCTCGGTGATTTGTCCTTGGAACCCATCCTGGACCCCCAGGTCATCCCTCCAAAGCTTGGCTCTCAAATGCACGACCTTCCGCAACTTGACGTCGAACACGACGTCCACCAGATCTACGTAGTACGTTCGGAGGCCGTCCCTCTGCGGGTGGAGCGTGCCAGGCGATATCGCGTTGACCCAGTTCATGTAGGTGAGGATTGCGTTGCTTCCTCCGCTGAGAAGGAACCATCGCCCGTTCAGACATTCCAGCATCTCCTGCGGAGACGAAATGTGATAGTGGCAACCTCCGTCCAGCGGTCTGAACACAGTGCCCCCGTCCACGAAGGTCCCATTCGAGGTGTAAGGCCTCGTACATCGAGGGGATGAGCAGTCCACGAACCAAGGGTCCACCGGCTCCGCCGACGAGCCGGTGCAGTCGCCAACCAGCCCGGACACGGCGGCAAGGTTGTCTGTCAGCGGGCAGGCGGCCGATCCGTCTGGCGCCGCAGTCCCGTTCCTTCCCCTCAGCACGCAGACCCCCGGCCCGCCGGCGTTCCCCAGGTCCACGAAGGAGAAGGCGTCGCACCCCGCCCTGTCCTCGCAGCTCGATTGGCAGGTCTCCACGCTCGCTGCCGAGGCCGACTGCCCCACGGACTCCGGCCACCACCCCTGGCTGGACCCTAGCGCGACCACCCCACCGGGGCCGGCGACCTCGAGCGTCGAGCACGATGCCGTGCCCTCCCCTGCGCTCTTACCAGCCGCGAGGCACCGACCTCCCGCGGGGTCCACCTGCCCGAGCCCCTCGAGTTCGGGCAGCCACCTCGTGTCGCAGGTCCTTGGCCCGGCGAGGTCCGAGGTGTTCGGCGGCGCGTGGAACGTGGGATGGGCCCCTGGCCGGTGCGCCACGGACCGCTTGAACGAGCACTTTTGCTCCGCGGCGTGGTACTGCCAAACGTCACAACGCTCTTTACCGAGTCCGACGCAGAGGTCGAGACACTCTTGTGGGCTCGAGATGTCCTTGTTTGGGCCGACGGTGCCCTGCCAGGCGAGGGCCTCGTAGTAGCACCTACCGCCGCAGGCCACGCCAGTGAGGGGAGCGAAAGCAGAGGCGCCGTCCGAGGAAGACGAGGTCGGCTCCCCGTAGGTTCCCCTGGGAAAGTCGTGCCCGTGGCAACTCACCCTAATCCCCGCGGTGGTGGTGGTGGCGTCTGCGCAGCCCGCGAGGAGGAGGAGTGCCGCGGCGACGGAGACCGCCATGAGGACCACCGACGCCCTGGCCAAGGCGCCAGGGCGCCCCCCGCGCGGGCGACGCGCCATCCTTCGCGACACCTGCCCGACAGCTCCCCTACACTTTGCCCGTTTTTTTCGTTCGTAATCATTCTGCTTTTTCCCAAAGCTTTCCGTGGGATCCCGTCCCCCTCAAGAGCAGGGCGGCGGGCGGGTGCAGGAGGAGGCATTGATCGAAAGGAGAAGAGCGGTCGGTCGGTCCACATGGGTATGGCGGGTCTGCTTCGCGTGCTCGCGGGGGGCGCGATGGAGTGGGGACACCACGCGGCGACACGGGGGGTCGCGGGGGCGCGGCCTGGTGCTTCTATGGTGACTTCTATGCACAAGGTCCTTCTGGCCCCTCCAGCCAGAACCTTGGTTCCACCCACCCACCAAAAGGCGTCAAAGTATCCCTTTGCCGTGATCGGGTCTGAACCAATGGAGGTGCAGGGGATGATCCACCCGTCCGTGCTTCTCGATTCACGGACCTGGTCTCCAGCACAACAACAACAACAACAACAAGAACAAGAACATGAAATCGCGGTGCACCCAACCTTTGCTTGCGGACCGGCTTTTTGGGACCCTGTACCTGTGGACGAGGTCGAGGCTCCCGGTCTGGACTTAGACTGTCCCATCTTAATGGCGCCGAAGCGGACGTACCAGCCGTCGATTTTGAGGAGGAAGCGAAGGCACGGTTTCATGAAACGCAAGTCGACGGTGGGCGGGAGGCGTGTTTTGGGGAGGAGGCGGAAGAAGGGAAGGTGGAGGCTCGCGGCTTGAGACAATACACACAACCCTATTTTTTGTTTCGTCTTCGTATGATCTCTTATCCATCTTTAACTTAGTCGTCCGTCCGCCCTAGGCGTTGTAGTCCGCGAGCCCCATGTCGCGCAGCGCCGCCGCGCAGACGTCCCCACACTGGTCCGCGTGCCTCTCCTTCACCCGCCTCACCACAGCCTCCATCCCTCCCTTGAGCAGGACCTCCCTCACCTTGGCGCTCCTCACGGCGGAGTTCCTCACCAGCAGGCAGCACTGCCTCAGCAGCTTGGGCTTATCCGGATACGACGCCTCAACCTGGCGGACGCGGTCAAACCCGCCCAAATCTGCAAGGCGCTCCGCCACGTCAGGAGACCTGAGCGTCATGTTGGTCAGCACGTAGAGCACGGACTGGATGGCGACGGTGCCGAGGCCGCCGGGCCGCTCCCCGGCCGACCTCATCCTCTCGTGGTCCTCAAGGAGGTCGCACAGGGCCTCCGTGGCATCCCTCTCCACGAGTTCCTTCTTCACCGTGTCGCACGCGGAGACCTGCCTCAGGAGCTGCGTATTCGCGCGTGTTCCCCAAAAAACAAAATAGAAAAAAAGATAAGAGTGACGGAGACGAAGAGGTGGAGACGAAAAAGTCAGCGCGCTGTCGTGACCTCCTCCTCGTTGTTCCTCAAATCTCACCTGCAGCACGGCTTGGAAGACCTCCTTCCCCTTTGGATCCCTGGCGGATGACGTCATGAACGACAAAAGGGTGGGCACGCACGCGGGGCTGTCCTCCACGAACTTCTTGCAGATCTCGTCGTTCAGCGCGATCTTCTTCAACCCCAACGCGACTTGGCGAGCGCACTCCCTCACGTCCGGGTCCCAGCCGGTCTCGGAGCACTCCCTCGCGACGCGGCCAAGGCAGAAAAGCAGCGAGGCGGTCACGCCGTCCTTGTCCATGCTGAGCGCCTTGGCGAACTCTCCGCCAAACTGGGCCTCCATGGCGAGTGGGGTGGGCCTGCACCAAGGCGGAGTACGGGAAGTTTCAGTCAGGGCCAAAGGCTGAGAAGAGACGAGAAGAGAATGGGATGAAAAGAGCGAGCGTCTCACCTGGTGTCGTCGGCGGTCAGGATTCCCTTGACGCACTGGCAGCACACCTCCAGGCTATCCTTGTCGGCCTTGCCTTGGAACGAGGCCAGGCGCCCGGCGATGATCTTGGGGAGGCCCCACGACATGTACCCGCACTTTCCCTCCTCCTGCTCCGCCATGGAGGCGGCGCAGACGCGCAGCAGCAGCACGCGCCTGGCCTCCTGGTCCTCGTCACCGGCCGCCTCCAGCAAGGCCACGAGCCTTCTCGGCCCGTTTTCCTGCACGAGGTGGTCCCGGGCGTGGTCCGAACTGAGCTGGCGCAGAAGCGCGGAGAGCGACTGGGTGAGAAGGTCGGCGTCCTTTTCGGACTCCGCTTTGTCGACGCAGGTCAGCAGGAGCTCCGCGGCATCGGCCTTCGCAGAGGCCAGCAGAAGCCTCGCGGCCTCGTCGGTGTCCTCCTTGTTGGCGGCCTCCTCCAGCTCTTTCCCCAGCGACCCCACGGCACTCCTCAGGGCTTCCTTCTCCCCTTGGAGCGCTGCCTTGAGCGCAGCGGCCGCCATCGCGGTGGGTAGCTTTGCCAGTACCTCTGCCCCTCCCTTTTGCTTCACGATCCCGTCCAGAGAGAACCCCTGGATCTCAAACTCCTCACACGCGCTCTCGATGGCTTCTTCTATTTCGAGTCCCAGCCCGTCCACTAGGTCTTCCACCGCCGCGTCAAAGGCCTCCTGGCTCAACTTCTTCTTACTCATCATCGTCATCTCGGCCAGTTCGCTCACCTCGTTCGTTGTACTCGTTGTAAGGTACTCGTACTCCAGCGTGGCCAGCCAAAGGAGTACCACCAGAGTACTTCAGGGAGTGACAGAAGCTTCGCGTTCGAAAAAAACGAAAAACACGAAAATCCATTTGTTTCGTGAGAGACGTTCCTTTTCCTCCTTCCCTTTTTGGGGTGGGACGGGGGGGCCTGCAGGCCACATGTGGGCACAGAGAGATCCATCCATCGGAGGTGCGACATCGGAGGGGAGCCTACAGGCTGGTGGCCATGGTGATGGGAGGTAGGACAAGGCTTGTCCGACGGAAAGCGACGGGGACCCGGGCGGTACCCTCGAGGGGAGGCACCGCGCCGGTCGTCGTGACCCGTTCTCCTCGCCGGCGAGGGGACACCTTCCACAACAACATCCACAACAACAACAACAACAACAACGACAACAACAACAACGACAAGACGGTGTGGTGTCGGGCGAGCTCCGCGGAGGCCATGGCCTCTCTGGAGGGTGGAGAGGGATTTGTGGAGTGCGTGGCCCGCGTCTCGTCCCTCGCGGGGGGGGCGCTGTCGGAGGAGGAGAGCGCAAGCGCCGTGAGGGAGGCCTTCGGTTGGGGAAAGCAGACGTACTGGCGCCAGTCCAAGGTGGAGGAGCGGCCCGCGCCGGACGCGATGGACGCCACCGTGGCCGTCCTCCTGGACCTGGGGATGACCGAGGAGGAGGTGTGCGAGATCGTCAGGGCCTTCCCAGAGTTCCTCGGCTGCGACGCGGACTTGGTAAGAAAGAACGTGGACTACGTCACCAAAACCTTCTTCGTCAGGAACAAGGCGCTGCTGAGCACGCTTTCGAGGAAGCCCCAGGTGCTAGGGAACACAGTGGACTGCGAGGGCAACTGCGTCGGGGAGTGCAACAGGTGCTGGGTCAGGTTCTGAGCGGAGCCGAGCCCGCCCTCTTTGGCTTTGGATGCGGCCGGCAGCGTTCACACCGTCGTTGGTTGTATTTTTTTGATGTGGACTCCTTGTTCTTTTCGCGTCCCCTACCGCACCTCCCTCGCCCCCCACGACGTCCTCTCGCACAAGCTGACGTTGTTCTGGATGCTACGTTCAGAAGGAGTTCGCTGGTGCACCAGAGAGATCCGAGTGCAACGCTCGCCTGGCAAACGCTGGAAAACTAACATTCCTGCCAAGGCAAATCGATTTCGCGCCTATCTTGAAGAATTCTTGAAGAATTCGTCTAAAATGATGCCGGGAGTGGAGACGGCAAAACCAAGACGAGAGCGCATCATGGAGCTGAATAGCGGTTGAAGAACCGGTTGGTAGGGACAGTGGAGACAGACCCCCGGACCGGAAGGGGGGGGGGGGGTTCATCGACGACATCGAGATCATGTCGTCGCAGTTGGGCCCGGACCCGGAGACCCCGCAGAGGAGCGTCGACGAGCTCGTTAAGTTCTATGGGGACCTCCAACAAGAGAGCCGCGAGAGCGAGGCCTGGTCCTCGGACACGCACTTCACCGCAGAGGACCGCGTTCGCGGGGGGGTCCCTTCCACCTCGCCCGTCGGCGGCCCGGGTGGTACAGCGGCAACCGGCGAGGCCTTCCTCGCGGCGTACTACGAGTGCCTGTCGACCGACTTGGGGAGTTTGGCCAGTTTCTATTTCGAGGACGCGGTCATGACCTTACAGTATGACGACGAGAATCATGGGGCAGCGGCCGCGGGCCAGGGGAGGGGTGCCCCATTGTCGCCCATAGGTCGGGAGATCGTGCGACAGCCCGTCGTGGAGGGCAGGGAGGCCATAGGGAAGCGCCTGCTCTACATCTACGGCGGAAGGAGGGCCAGGGTCACGAGCATGGACTGCCAGGTTTCGTCCAAAGGGACGATGCTCCTGGTGGCCTCGGGAACGCTGGAGCACAACCCCTCGGTCGGCGAGGGCGATGGCACGTACGGCGTGGCGCCCTTCGTGCAGAGCTTCATCGTGAGCCGGTCGCGGGACGGCGAAGGAGGAGGGGAAGGGGGCGAGTTCAAGATCACCAACGACATACTGCGAAGGTCAGAGCCACCCATCGCCCAGAGTGTCCCTCAGCTGGCGGACAGTATCGGCACCCCCGTGATCGGAGCAGGAAGGGCTGGCGCGGCGGCTGAGGAGGAGGCCACCCCGGAGCCCTTGAGACGGGCCCGCAGGTCCCAGAAGTCAGGCAAGAAGCAGGGCGGGTCGTCCACGCACCGGAGGAGGCGGAGGGACAGGAAGTCCAGGCCGACGCCGAAGCGGCTTTTCCAGCCCGTCTCCCTGGCGGCGGAGGGCCTGGGCGGTGGTGGGGCCGAGGGCCAAGCTGGCGGCGGCGGGGGCAACAACCTCGCTGCCCTGATGGCCTTCATCGCGTCCTTGTGCGAGGTGCTCGTCAACAGCGTGTGGAGCGCAGTAGCTATCCTACATGTTGTGGGGACCCTTTCGCTCCTGCTTTCGGTGTCAGCCATGTTCCTCAAGTCGAGGGGCGACCTGATGGCTCTGGACAGGCGTGCGGCGGAGATGGAGTCGTCCTTCTGGCAGGATGCGGCCGCGGGGGGCCAGGAATCTGGGCCGGCCCCGCCAGACCCCGCAATGGCGGCTCCGGCGGCTGCAGCGTCGTCGATGGGGTCCGGGAGGCGGGGCATCGGTCTGTCAAGCGGGTCCAGGATCGATAACCTCGCTCACGCCGCGTCGTCCGGGTACTTTGGCGCCGGCCACCTGGACTTTGAGCTCTCGAGCGATGAGGGGTCGGGGAGGGTGTCACCGTCGTATACCCGTTCCCAGACCTCGCAGGGCCCGGGCGGACTGCTCCGCTCGCTGCAGAACGGGGATTACAGCCTCGTCAAGGGCAAGGGTGGCGGGCTACCCCTCTTCAAGGACGAGTGAGGCGAGTTTTTTCTCGGCAAGTGCGGGACCGTTCGGTTTTGGTCCATTCTGGTTGTACAATTAGACAGGGGGTTCAGTCTCCCCTGTGGCGCGGGGCGCCCTGGGGGTCGGGATCTCCTAAGCGTAAATATGTGACAATGCATAGCAAGCAGCTTATCTCGAGCTCAGGCCTCCTTTGGATCTTCCTTCTTGGTCAGCGTGGAGGCCAGGGTGAGGATCAGCAGGGCAACGCCCGTGGCCTCCAAAAGCTTCGGCACAACCACGACGTAGGGCACGAAGCTGAGGAGCTGCGACCTGGTGTTCAACTCGATCAAGACGCCGAGGGCCAGGAGGGCGAGAGCCCAGAACGAGAACAGGTTGAAGCCCTTTCCGTCGACCACCAAGTTCACCACAGGCGGGATGGCCAGGATGCTGGAGATGGCGACCACGAATTGCGAGGACTCCGCGAGTTGGTTGGTCAGGCTCGGGAACAGGAATTTGAACAAGGTGGGGGCCTCTGAGCTGATGAGAAGGCCACAGCACCCGCACAAGAAGGTCGGGATGGCCATGGTGAGCAGCAGGCCGTTCACGCCCATCTGTCTGACCGCAAAGGAGAAGTACATGTAGCCCAGCAGCGGGCCCAGGACCATCGCGGCCAGGAGGCACACGTCGACCAAATCGAGGCCCGGGTACACCTCTTCCTTGAACATGGTGTCAAGCTGCCGTCGATATATATCGACGGTGGTGGTGCTTCGGAAACGGCCAGTGCAAGGCCAGCGCCTAAGTATAAACTTTCGTTCGCCAAAGATCCCGCCTTGGCCTCCCCCAAGGTCCCACTGTAGGTTTTCCCAGGATTGTCCCCAACGGTTTCTGGGAGGACGCCTGGAAATCTTTATGGAAATCTTCATGGAAATCTTCATGTACGATTAATCGCATACGATTCCGTAATTACGCTTGATTATACCCGAATTGGCGAAGGTTTTTTCTTCTGGAAAAGCGACCAGATGAAAATTCATGGGTTTAGGGAAAAGACGGGTTCTCTCAGTCAAGGGGGGTCCTTAGCAGTCGAGGAAGCTAGGGGTACCATTGGTAGGTGTGGGACACCAAGGCCACGCCAGGTCAGGCGCATAGACCTATACTACTGCATTTGTACTGCTTTATGGGAACCGGAACTACTGTTGCGGCCTTCGAGTAGAGAGCGGAGCCACGTAGGTCTGGGTCAACCTTGGTGTGCTTTTTGTTCCAATACAGGCACTGCACCTAGCCTTCCCATTTGATTTTTTTTTGCTTTTCGTTGGCGTGGCGTGGCGTGGTTCTCCGTGGCTCTAGTGGGTGTGAAAGCCTACCCCCCCCCCCCCCCCCCCCGAACCCCGAAGGGGGCGGCCCCCGGGCCCGACTCGGGCCCCCCCCCCCGCCCGGCCGCGGGGCGTGCTAGGGGAGGAGG
>Ga0160423_10002524_pt1 | contig 15263 bp, 14 predicted proteins | sample CRUFie14St8metaG_FD_108191 | JGI IMG/M metagenome (GOLD analysis project Ga0160423, IMG submission 108191) | Marine microbial communities from the Costa Rica Dome - CRUD Field 142mm St8 metaG | ecosystem: Environmental > Aquatic > Marine > Oceanic > Photic zone | place: Costa Rica: the Eastern... | reverse complement strand
CAAAGGGCGAACGGTGGCGCATCGAAAGCGATCTGATGCCGATGCTGCACGCTTGTCGGGGATTGCTGTCAGACACACCCCTGTTCCTGCTTTTGACCATCTATGCGATTCGCGCCTCATCACAAGCGGCGCATTTTGCCTTATCGGAAACCGTTGCCGGGCTGGGGGGGCATGTCAGTTCCGGCGAGCTTGTCAGCGTCGAGACGCAGGATCATCCACGGGTGATCTCACAGGCCAATTTTGCCCGTTGGCATGCATTATAGGGCCGGCGCCGCGATGGGGGGTCGTCAGGGGGCCGGCTGTCGGTGGCGCAGCGCTTCATATAGTGCCACGCCGGTTGCCACGGCAAGATTGAGCGAATCGGAACGTCCCAGCATCGGCATGCGGATCAGCTGGTCGCAGGCCTGCATCAGCTGGTCCGGCAGGCCGGCTTGCTCGTTTCCCATCAACAGGATCAGCGGCCCGTCATAGGCAATGTCGCGATAATCCCGGCTTGCTGGCAGGGCGGTGCCGATTGTGCGCCCGGGCCAGGCACCGACAAAGTCTAGGAAGCTGCCTGAGTCCATCTGCGCTATGCCGACATTGAATACCGCGCCCATTGATGCGCGGACCGCTTCTACAGAAAAAGGGTCGGTGCAGTCATCAATGAGGATGATCCCGGTAGCGCCAGTGGCATCAGCTGTACGCATAATAGTGCCCAGATTGCCGGGATCGCGCACCCGGTCCAGCGCAATCCATAATGGCGGTACGGCGGCGGCGGATTCTGCGCTTGCTGTGTCTGACGGCAGGTCTGGCGTATCCCAGCGCTGTTCGAAGGCACCAAGCACCATCTGCGGGTTGTCTTTACGGCTGATTCGGCCGAGAAGCGCTTCGGTCATTGGCAAGGCGCGCCCGCCATCCTGTTCCAATGCTGCCAGAAGGGGCCTCACATGGCGGTCATTTTCGCGCCCGGCGAGAAAAGCCAGTCGCTGCAAACGCCAGCCGAGTGAGACTGCCTCGGTGCAGATTCGCGTTCCTTCGGCCAGAAACAAGCCGGTTTGGCGGCGAAATTTACGCTCATGCAATGCGCGCAGGCGCTTTACCTCGGCGTTGCCGGCGCTGGTGATCGGTTCCATATGAGCTGACGCCATTATTTCACGTCGCAACAAAAGAAGGCACAGCCTTATTTTTTGTTTTGTTTGCGACCCTTTCCATCGTACATAATCGAGCTGGAAACAAACTGCTTTTCTGGCTGCGCCCCAGCGACAGATATTGGTGCGGCAGGCCATGCCAGAGACGATTGCTGGGACTATTGGCCATGAGTGCGCCGACAATCAAGTCACTTTTGCAGGATAACGGTAACGAGACCGCACAGAGTATCGGTTTCCTTCTGCTGAATGAATTTTCGTTGCTTGCCTTTGCATCGGCAATCGAACCGTTGCGCTCGGCCAATCGGCAGAGCGGCCGTGAATTGTATCAATGGGTCATTGCCAGCCCTGATGGGGGCCCGGCAGTGGCCAGCAATGGCGTCGAGGTGGCAACGGATGGCGACCCGTCAGTCCTTCAGGAATGTCGGATGGTTTTTGTCTGTGCCGGCGTCAATGTGCGTGAGAATACGGACCGCAACATTCTGAATCTCGTCCGCCGCCTTGACCGAAAAGGCGCTGTGATCGGGGCCATATGTACGGGTACCTATGTGATGGCAGCTGCCGGGCTTCTTGATGACCGGCGCTGCACCATCCACTGGGAAAATATTGACGGGTTAAGCGAAGAATTCCCGGAACTCGAGATTACCAATGATCTGTTCGAAGTAGATGGCACCCGTGTCACATGCTCAGGGGGCACCGCATCACTCGACATGATGCTCAACCTGATTGCACAGGCACATGGGGCCACCCTCGCGGCCGAGGTATCGGACCAGTTTATTCATGATCGCATCCGCGAGCCAACCGACCGCCAGCGGATGGAGCTTCGCTCGCGCCTTGGTGTCAGCCATCCAAAATTGCTGGCGGTGGTGAAGACGATGGAAGACAATCTGGAAGAACCGCTGGCGCAGACCGATATTGCGCGCATGACGAACCTGTCGACCCGGCAGCTGGAACGCCTCTTCCGGAAATATCTGAACACCACACCGACACGCTATTACCTGAATTTACGGCTGGCCCGCGCGCGGCACTTGCTGCGCCAGACATCAATGTCAATCCTGTCGGTTGCGCTTGCATGCGGGTTTGTGTCTGCGTCGCATTTCTCGAAATGCTATCGCGAATGTTACGGCCGGACACCGCGGGCTGAACGCGCACCGGGCTAACCACCGGGTTAAGCACGCCGGGCTAAACACACCGAACTGAAGACTGGCAGCCTATCCGGCAGATGCCCTGATGGCTGCCAGCATGCTGGCAAGGCCCGTCTTGCGGGTTGGCGAGAGATGGGAATCCAATCCGATTTCTGCCAGAAAACTTTCATCTGTCGACAATATTTCCGCAGCTGTGCGATCTGAATAGACCCGCAGCAACAAGGCAATCAGACCCTGTACAATTGCAGCATCAGACCCCGCGTGAAACCGGATGGAATCACCATCCTGCTCGGCGGCAAAATGCACAACTGACTGGCACCCCCGCAACCTGTATTCCTCGCTGCGATAGATATCAGGCAGCGGCGGCAACTGCCTACCAAGATCAATTAGCAGCTGGTACCTGTCTTCCCAGTCATCAAGGAAGCTGAACTCATCAATGATTTCGGCGGCGGCGGCGGTAGCTCGGTTCATCATGGTCTCACTTTGACGGGAGGCTGGCCTGAATGGCCATCGCTCTATGCATGGGTTGCGATATTGCGCCGCCGTGCCAAAAGATCAAGAAGGCGTCCTGCCGCATCGGTTGATTTCGTGCCCGGCGGGAAGACTGCCGCCGCCCCGGCCGCAGTCAGTGCGGGCACATCACCTGGCGGGATCACCCCGCCAACGACAAGTTCTATATGGCGTCCCTCACCGGCATCCAGCCGGCGCCGCAGCGCAGGTACCTGACTGAGATGTGCGGCCGCCAGTGTCGAAATTCCAACCGCGTCTACATCGCCTTCAATAGCCATTTCATAGACTTCATCAGGGCTCTGGAAAAGGGGGCCGATCGTAACCTCAAACCCCAAATCACCGAAGGCCGAGGCAATAACCTTCTGTCCGCGGTCATGTCCGTCCTGGCCCAGCTTGGCGACAAGCAGGCGTGGCGGCCGACCGGCCGCTTCGGTAAAGGCCTCTACACGGTCACGCAGAATTTCAATTTCGGCGCTGGCCTGCATATGTGCCTTCCAGACCCCGCGCACACCCTTAATCTCGGCTTTGTGGCGGCCAAAACTCCTCGCCATTGCTTCAGACATTTCGCCAACCGTGGCACGCGCGCGTGCCGCCTCTATCGCAAAGGGCATCAAATTTTCATTACCTGCAGCAGCGCTTGCAAGTGAATCCAGCGCCGCCGTCACCCGGGCGCTGTCGCGATCTGCACGAATTTTTTCGAGGCTTGCAATCTGCTGTGCCCGCACCTCGCTGTTATCAATGCGCCGCACCTGCACTTCTTCACTGCCATCAGCGCGGGCGGGCGGGGCAAAGCTGTTAACGCCAATGATCTGGCGAGTGCCGGAATCGATTTCTGCCTGTGTTGCGGTTGCCACTTCCTCAATCCGCAATTTCGGGACGCCGGCCTCGATGGCCGCCGCCATGCCGCCCAGCGCCTCGACCTCTGCCATGTGGAGCCGCGCCCGTTTTACCAGCCCGGCAGTCAGCTCTTCAACCAGCCGCGACCCGCCAAAGGGATCAATGACATGCGCCATATTGGCTTCGCTCTGCAGATGGATCTGTGTATTGCGGGCGATGCGCGCCGCATGGTCTGTCGGCAGGCCCAGCGCCTCATCAAGCGAATTTGTATGGAGTGACTGGGTATGGCCGGCAACGGCGGCGCTGGCCTCGATACAGGTGCGCGCCACATTGTTGAACACATCCTGGGCTGCAAGCGACCATCCCGATGTCTGGCAATGGGTGCGCAGCATCAGTGATTTCGGGTCCTTGGGGTTGAAGTGCCGTTTTATCAACTCGGCCCATAACAGCCGCGCTGCCCGCAACTTGGCAATTTCCATGAAGTAATGCATGCCCGTGGCAAAGAAAAAGGACAGGCGCGGTGCAAAGGCGTCGACATCCAGCCCGGCGGCGACGCCAGCACGCACATATTCCAGCCCGTCAGCAAGCGTGTAGGCAAGCTCCAGATCATTCGAGGCACCAGCCTCCTGCATGTGATAGCCGGACACAGAGATGAAATTGAATTTCGGCATATGGGCCGCGCAATAACCAAAAATATCCGAAATGATCCGCATCGACGGGGTGGGGGGATAGATGTAGGTGTTGCGCACCATGAATTCCTTCAGTACGTCATTCTGGATCGTGCCTGCCAGCGCCTCTGGCGCCACCCCCTGTTCTTCGGCGGCTGTAATGAACAGCGCCAGCACCGGCAGCACCGCCCCGTTCATGGTCATCGACACCGACATCCTGTCGAGCGGAATATCGCGGAACAGCAGATTCATATCTGCAATTGAATCGATGGCAACGCCCGCCATGCCGACGTCATCAGCAACAAGGTCATTATCCGAATCGTAACCGCGATGGGTTGGCAGATCGAACGCCACTGACAGCCCCATCTGCCCGGCTGCCAGATTGCGCCGGTAAAAGGCATTTGATTCCTCGGCTGTGGAAAACCCTGCATATTGCCGAATTGTCCAGGGGCGGGTGGCATACATGGTTGGATAGGGGCCACGCAGGAACGGGGCTATTCCGGGCAGCCCCTCATATACTGGCCGCGCTGCCGCCGGGTCAAAGGCGGCCACTGCCGGGAGCGCGATCCCTTCGGGCGTTGATGTAGATGGCAAACCGGCCCCACCTGTTGCGGGACGGTTGGCCGCTGGCAGCGCGATCTTTGTGAAATCGGGTATTTGGGTCATCCGTCATCCCCTTGCAGCAACAAGGATCCAAGCAGGGTGATCTTGTCGTCGGCAGCTGCCAGTTCGGCCGCAGTCAGGATGGTCACACCGGGATCTAATGCGTCTGTTATCTCGGTCCCGACATCGCCGCAGAGAAAAACGCAATCGGGCCGCGCCGTTGCAATGGCCGCCCCGTCCGCGCCGGGTAACGACAGGGCCTGAAGGCCTGCAATCTGCAGCCAGCGTCGCACCGTTCGTTCAGCGCCGGCTGCCCCGTCATCATCTCCCCGCAGAAGCAGGATGCGGGGGGCTTTGGCAGCCGCGGCTTGGCGCAGTTGTTCCACCGGCGCTGCCGGACGGCGCACCGTATCAAAAGCGGAAAGGGCAACCGGCACGGTCTCTGCGCGCGGCTGCAATGTTACCCCGACAAGATCTGCCTTGCCGCAACGCAGCGCCGTCTCGCGATGTTCCGCCGCGCTGTCTGCCTGTGCCGCAATCATGCCGTTTGCCAATGCAGCGCACAGCCCGCCTTCCCTTTCAATCTCCTGAAAGGCAGTCCAGCCGGCGGCCGCAAGAGCGTCCGTTCGTGTTTCAAGGAAGGGCGCGCCCGCCACTGGATCCAAGCTTGTCGATAGCTGCGACTCGGCAATCATCATCGCCTGTGTCATGCGCACAAGGCGTGCAGCCGCCGGGCTTTCACCTGTCAACACATCATGGCCAAATCCGGCAAGTGAATCAGCCCCGCCGATTGCGCCGCCCAAAAGCGCTGTTGTGGTCCGCAGCATATTCACCTCGGAATCAAGCACGGTCATCATGCGCAGGCCGCCATAACCCTGTAACCTCAATGGCGGCCTTGCGGCGGCGTCAACGCCGCAGGTGGACAGGATACCGTCCCACAGCACGCGCAGCGCACGGCATTTGATGATTCCGGCAAATGTATCTGGCGGAAGCGCGACCCGTGCAGACACGCGGCCGGCCATCTGCGCAGGATCAATGCCGCGCGCGGCCCCTGCCCGCAAAATTTCGGCGATGCCCGCAAGAATAAAGCCAAGCTCCTGCGCGGCTGTCAGTCCCTGATTATGGCGGGTCCAGCCATCCAGCCGCATCACGTAATGGTGGTGTGCGGCCCGGGATATGGCTTTGCTGGCAAGGGCGCACCCGCTGACCAGACTGTCAGCTGGGGCCCGCGCTGCAAACGGATCAATGCCAAGATCAATTGTCAGTTTGTCTGGTGCAATTTCACCCTCCGCGGCGCACCGCAGCACGGCGGTATAGAGAGCCTGCGGGTCATCCGGGGCTTCGAATCCAAGGGTGATCGCCGAAAGGACAACCTGATCCAGCAGCCCTGCGATACCCTCTGCCATCGCGCCTGCAAGCGTCAGCGCCGTTGCTCCGCTGGCAAGCGCATCAAGGATGTCGGCATTGCGGCTGCCCTCTGCCATCGGCTGACAGATGTCCCAGCCATGGGTCACCCGTTTGGACGGAACGCTGGGCAGCAGCGGGCCGCGTGCCGCAACATCTTCTCTGACCGGATAGAACGCATCTGTTGGCAGATTGTCCTCGTCATGGCGCGTAAGGCTGTCCAGAGGGGCACCCTTGAGGACTTTATCAACCATACGTGCCCATGAAACCGGGTCGGCAGGTTCAAAATATGTCTGTGTCTCGGTCATGCCGATGGGTTTCTTTCTTGCGCGGGTCGGGCTATCGTTTTGCAGCATCGCCGGACCATTGCTGACGGCTCTGGATGACCTGCCAAGGATAGCCAATGGTTGCCGCCAATGCCACACCCTATTCCCCAGCCAAAGGCGGCGGACTGCAGGCGGATCGCCTTGTCCTGCTTCTTCTCATTGGCATAGCCTGCCTGCGCAGCCTTGCCATTATCGCCACACCGCTGGAGATTGGCGTTGACGAGGCACAATACTGGCTGTGGAGCCAGCAATTTGATTTCGGCTATTTCACAAAACCACCGCTGACAAGCTGGATTATTGGCCTGTCCCATGCAGTGTTCGGACACCATCAATGGGCTGTCCGCATCCCGGCCCCATGGCTGCATCTTGCAACCGCGCTTGTGCTGTGGCGCGCGGGCGCATGGCTTGGCGGCCCGTCGGTCGGCAGGCTCGCGGCCCTTTTATGGTCAACCCTGCCAGCGGTAGGGCTTGGCGGGTTTCTGATATCAACTGATACACCGCTGCTGCTGTTCTGGTCACTTGGCCTGATGATCATCATCGGCGTAACTGGCGGGCATTTGAAACCGCATCGTGGCATGGTTGCGGCGGGCGCGGCGTTCGGGGCCGCCCTCATGGCAAAATATGCGGCTATTTATGGGCTGCTGGGATTGCTGGTCTTTGTTCTGCTGACCCGTTTCTGGCGCGGCGATAACACTGTTTCAGTTAACCGGATCCTGTTGTTTGGCTTTGGCTGTCTGTTATTGGCAAGCCCGAATCTGGTCTGGAATCTGTCGCATGATTTTGCCACGGTGCGGCACCTTGGTGACAATGCGAATCTGGCGCGCCAGAGCTATGACATCGGCAATAGCGTGGCATTTCTGGGCGCACAGTTCCTGACGGCGGGTCCTTTGGCATTCGCGCTGATGTTCGGGGTACTGCGCCTGCGCAAACAAAGGCCGGAAACAATATTGCTGTTTGCCTTTTCCGTGCCGGTCCTGGCGATCATCACCCTGCAGGCCTTTCTGAGCGAAGCCAATGCCAACTGGGCCCTCTCCGCGATGCCGGCACTGGTGCTGTGGCTGTCCGTCTGGGCGTCGCAGATGCCACTGTCGCGCTTGTCATGGGTCAGGCGAAATCTGGTGCGTGGCGCCATCTTGGTGAATGGAGTGATCTGCACGGTCCTCGTTGTGATCTGCTGGACCGGCCAGATGGGCCCGCTGACACCAGAATCAGATCCGTTGCGCCGGTTACGCGGCTGGCAGGCCCTGGCGACTGATACGCAACTGGTGCTTGCCGCACACGGGGCACATACCGTTATCGCTGACCGGCGCGCCAGCGCCGCATTGCTGAACTGGCATCTTCATGGCCGCGATGTAGATGTTCTGGTGCATGATCGCGATGGCATCCCGTCAAACCATTTTGAGGCGAATCATCCCTGGACACCCCGACCAGGACGACCCGTCGTGGTGCTGCACACCAGTGATGCGCCGCCAGCCATAGACGGAATTTCATGGGATGATGACGCCACCCTGTCAGATGTTCGGATTTCCGGCAACCGGTCGCGCAGCCTGTATCTGTTCACAGGTGTTGAGACAGGCCGGTAGAGGCTGCGCCTGCCGCCTATGACTCGATGCGGCCGCGCCGGGTGATTTCGGCAAATACGCGCAGTGTTTCATCACTGACGTGATGTTCCACCCCTTCAGCATCCTCCTCGGCGACACCAGCAGACACACCGATGGTCACCAGAAAATCACGTACAATCTGATGCCGCGCCTGACTGGCCTCTGCCAGTGCCTTGCCCTTGTCCGTCAGGAAAATGGATCGGTACGGCCTGGTCTCCACCAGATCCTCGCGCTGCAGACGCTGGATGATGGCATTCACCGTCGGGCTGGTCACACCGAAGCGGGCCGCCAAATCAACGGTACGCGCCTCACCGGTGGATTCGATCAGCTCAGAGATCATTTCCACATAATCCTCGGCAACCTCGGACTGATGGGCACGGCGGATCCGGTCAAACTTGGCTGCACTGTCGGCGATGTCTGTGGAGGTGTTTTTATCAGTCATGTCTTTGATTTAATTCGATGGCACCATCTTGGTATAAAGAAAAACAAGAAATTTAGCCACATCAAATTTTTTAGAATTACTTTAAAATAAAGCCTGTCGCTATGCGGTTGCGCGGTGCATGCATGTTGGATATTGTCCGCGCCACAATCCCCTGTTTTGAACCAGCAGACACCCGGAGCGATGCCCGATGACCGAAACACCAGAAACCGCCCTTGAGGCTGCCGCTTTTCGCCGCCTTGTCAGCCATCTTCAAAACCGCACCGATGTGCAGAATATAGACATGATGAACCTTGCTGGATTCTGCCGGAATTGCCTGTCCCGCTGGTACCGGGAAGAAGCTGCTGAAATGGGAATCGAGATTGAAGACAGCACAGCGCGTGAAATTGTCTATGGCATGGACTATGCCGACTGGAAGGCACAATTCCAGACCGAGGCAAGCGCCGAGGCGCGCGCCGCCTATGACAAGACGCACAAGCATGAAAGCTGATCAGCCGCCGGCGACAGCATCATGAAACGAAAGGAAAATGGCAACAATGGCAATCATTCCAGGCACCGGCGCAGGCGCCGAACAACTCACCCAGTTCATTGAACGGATTGAACGGCTGGAGGAGGAAAAACGCGCCCTGATGGCAGATATTCGCGACGTCTATAGCGAAGCGAAAGCCACCGGCTTTGAGCCAAAAATCATGCGCCAGCTCGTGAAAATGCGTGCCATGGATCGTGACATTCTGCAGGAGCAGGATGAGTTGCTGCAGACCTATCGCAATGCTGTCGGCCTCGTCTAGGGGCGCGCCAGAATGACGATGGATCCTTTTGGCACCCGGCTTACCGAGGCGCTGCATCGCACCGGCACGCCGCTTTGCATGGGGATTGACCCGCATGGCGGAATGATTCCCCCCCTGTTCGGCAATGCCGGCCCTGCCGGAAGCCCGGATGCTGTCAGGGCGATCGGTGATTTCGCCATGGCCTGCCTGGATGCTGCCAAAGGCCGGGTGGCAGCGATTAAGCCACAGGTTGCGTTTTTTGAAGCGCATGGCCCGCAGGGGATGCAGGTGCTCGCCGATTTGCAGCGCGCGGCAATTGATGCTGGCATTCTGGTGGTCATTGATGCCAAACGCGGCGATATCGGCAGCACCTCTACAGCCTATGCCGAGGCATGGATCGGGCATGACGCACCTTTTCCCTCGGATGCGCTGACGGTCAATCCGTATCTGGGGATTGATACGCTGGAGCCATTCCTGGAACGTGCGGATGCGCAGGCCGCCGGTCTTTTTGTTCTTGTGCGGACGAGCAATCCGGGGGCTGGTGACTTACAGGATCTGAAGGTCGACGGGGCGCCCGTCTTTACCCGGCTTGCTGACAGGCTGGCGCCCATAGCCGCCGCGCGCAAAGGGGTTCATGGATGGTCATCCATCGGCATTGTAGCGGGTGCAACCTGGCCAGAAGAGGCGGCCGGCCTGCGTGACCAATTGCCTGTATCGCCGTTTCTCGTGCCGGGCTTCGGGGCACAGGGCGGCAGTGCAGGCGCCGCACTGACCAGCCTGAAAAAAGTGAATGGCATCTGGGAAGGCGGGCTGATCAACAGCACACGCGGGTTGATATTTCCACAGGCCGCCGCTGCCGCGCGCAGTGTTGCCAACTGGCGGAGCGCCATCGATTCTGCCATCGATGAAAGCCGGGCTGCTTTGGCGGCCATTGACTGATCGGCAAATCTGGCAAGGTCACGCGATTTCAGTCGCCAAGTCTTCATGAAATATTGAATGTAATTAACGTACACGTTACCGGGCGGAATTGTACTTTTGGACACCGCTTAACGCTGGCCATCATCACATGAAGATAAAGCTATGCAGGACAATGTGCCTGGTTTGACAATGTGTCTGGTTCGATAAAGTAGCTGATCCGTCAGTGTGACTGATTTGAAAGCGTGTCTGGTTTGAAAGTGTGTTTGATGTGCGTCCTGTCGCGCTTGCCCCCTGTCGCGCTTGCCCCTGTCGCACTCGCCCCTGTCGCACTCGCCTCGGTGTCATGCAGATAGCTGGTGAATTGCGAAAGATAGTCATGACTGATCATACCGGAACCGAGCGCGGGGTTGATATGACCCCTGAAGAAACAAAAGCTGCAGAAGCACAAGCTGCCGAAACAAAGTCAGAAACCCGAGGCGCTGACAGCCCGCAAGCTAAAGGCCGCGGGCGCAGCAAAGACTCTTTGGGTGCGGCTGGAACCCTGACATCGGAAAAGGCGGATGCAGCGACTGCTGAAACTGAAGCGAGCGAAGATGTCAGAGAGGGTGAGCTTGTCTGGTACAATGAACGCAAGGGATACGGGTTTGTCCGTATTGGCGAGGAAGAGGTGTTTCTGCACCGCTCGACGCTGGACAGATTTGGCCTTGTCAGGCTGCTGACAGGCGACATTGTCAATGTGTCGCTCAGCACGAACGAGCATGGGCAGGTGATCAAGGATCTGCTGTCGGTCAGACGGCCGCTCAGCCCGGCACCGCCCGCGGCACATGAACCTGCCAAGGGCGAAGTGCGTGCCGTGGTCAAATTCTTCAATGATCTGCGTGGCTATGGTTTCATTACAGCGGACGATCTGGAAGAAGATGTATTCGTCCATTCACGCGTCTTGAATGACTGTGGTTTCAGCTCGCTCATCCAAGGACAGAAGCTGCTGGTCAAGGTGGATGATTCCGGTCGCGGCCTGCAGGTGAATTCTGTCAGGCTTCTGGCCGACTGACACACCGCCTCAGCGGTTTAGCGACCGACGCGATACCACCCGTGTGCTTTGCCGCGCGGTCTATTCCTGTTCGCCAAGCCAGCGTTCGGCATCAAGGGCGGCCATGCACCCCATACCGGCTGCGGTAACCGCCTGCCGATAGATTTTGTCAACGCAGTCCCCGGCTGCAAAAATACCATCAACAGATGTGCGTGTGCCGCCTTTTTCGGCCAAGATATAGCCTTCGTCATCGAGATCCAGCGCGCTGACAAATGCTGCTGTTGCCGGATCATGACCAATGGCCACAAACATGCCATGCACATCAATCTGCTTGTCAGCGTCGCCATTGGTGGATTCAAGGCGCAGACCGGTCACCCCGCTGTCATCACCAACAACCTCGGCAACGGTCCGATTCCATTCCACGTTAATTTTATCATGCCGCAACAGGCGTTCCTGCATGATCTGTTCGGCACGTAGCGAGTCGCGCCGATGCACAAGCGTTACAGAACGGCAGATATTGGCAAGATAGAGCGCCTCTTCAACCGCTGTGTTGCCACCACCAATAACCGCCACATCGCGGTCTTTGTAGAAAAACCCATCGCAGGTAGCGCAAGCCGACACACCGCGGCCATTGAATGTCTGCTCGGAATCAAGGCCAAGCCAGCGTGCCTGCGCACCGGTAGCGACAACCACCGCATCGGCGGTAATCCGATCTCCGGAATCCATCGACAGCACAAACGGTCGGCTGCTGACATCGAGGTTGGTCACAATGTCATATACGACCCGCGCGCCAACATTCTCCGCCTGCTGCTGCATCTCTGTCATGAGCCAGGGGCCCTGAATGACATCGGCAAATCCGGGATAATTCTCCACATCAGTGGTGATGGTCATCTGTCCCCCCGGCTGCAGACCGGCCACAATGATCGGGGACAAGTTGGCGCGTGCTGTATAAATGGCAGCGGTCAAGCCTGCTGCGCCAGCACCGATGATGACAACTTTTTCGTGCGTGCTATTGCCCATAATGCTTTCCGGGTGACAGGCTGGCCATTGCGCGGCCGCGCCTTGATAAATGAATGATGCGATATGTCAGCCGTTCAGGGCCGACTGTTGGTTATGCGGACATGGTAATTGGACGTGCCAAAGCTCTGACCCAATGGTAGCGTCCCCTTATGTCGATTCCAACCCTGTTTGCCAATATGCGTAGCGTTTGTGTTTGGCTGATTGCCGTCTTCATCATCACGCCGTTCTCAGCAGGCGCGACCACATTGAACGGCGCAACCATCATCGCCGGAGACGCCGTTGAAGGCGGGATGATCATTGCCCGTGTTCCGGCTGGTGCACGGGTCACCCTTGATGATGAGCCACTGCCGATGGATGCCGAGGGGCAGTTTATCGTCGGATTTCATCGGGACAGCCCGGATGCCATTATCTTGCAGATTATTGCTGCCGATGGCGCGCGCATTGAAACCATTATCCGCGTCAGGCAGCGCCTTTATGACATCCAGCGCATTGACGGGTTGAAATCATCTTATGTATCGCCGCCAACAGAGGTCATGAACCGCATCAACGATGATGCGGAACGGGTCCGCAACGCCCGCCAAAGGCTGGATGCTGGATCGCAGGGGGGCAATTTTCTACAGGGGCTCGATATGCCGGTGGCCGGTCGCATTACCGGCGTCTATGGCAGTCAGCGCATCCTGAATGGCGCGCCGCGTGCGCCGCATTATGGAATTGATATCGCCGCGCCGCGTGGCACAGCCGTGCTGGCACCTGCAGGAGGGCGGGTAACGCTGGTGCGTGATCTCTATTTTTCCGGATGGACGGTTCTTGTGGCGCATGGCATGGGCCTGAATTCCGCCTTTCTGCATCTCGACGATGTGGCCGTGCAAACAGGGGATGTGATTGGGCGTGGCGCCGTGATTGGTAGCGTCGGTTCAACCGGCAGATCAACGGGCCCGCATCTTGACTGGCGGCTGGACTGGCAGGGGCGCCGTCTTGATGCGGCCCTGGTGCGCCGCCAGATTGCCGATGCATCACAGCAACGCTAGGCTCTTTACGAGTAACAGGCAGGACGATAATGGCAGGAACGATTTTTATTTTTGGTCTGGGCTATGTTGGCAGGCCTCTTGGCCACCTTCTGGCTGCAGATGGCTGGAAGATCCGGGGCACCACCCGCACGCCTGCGCGTCTTGCCGATGAAATTGCCGCAGGATGGCAGGTGCTGCCCTTTTCGGACAGCCAGCCGCTGACTGATCCACGCGCCGCCCTTGACGGGGTCGACGCATTATTGACAACAATTACCGCCATCGGTGGCAGTGATCCCGTGCTGGATGCACATCAGGACGTCATTGCCGGCTTTGAGGGCTGGACGGGCTATGTCTCCGCAACGTCCGTCTATCCCGACAAGCCTGACGGATTCTGTTATGAGGATACGGCGGTTGATCCGGCCACTGCCCGTGGACGGGCGCGGGTTGTTGCGGAACGACGCTGGCAGGATTTGCTGGGCACTGAACTATTCCGGGCCGCTGGCATCTATGGCCCCGGGCGCAGCCCCTTTGATGCGCTTCGTGACGGTACGGCGCGGATCATCAACCATGAGGGACAGCTGTTCAACCGCATCCATGTGACGGATATCTGCCGTATCATCAAGGCTGCCATGCACCAGCCACGGCGGGGACGGATCATAAACCTGGCAGATGAAAAACCGGCAGCGCAGGGTGACGTGGTGCGCCATGCAGCAGGCCTTCTCGGGGTTGCACCGCCGACCCCTCAAACGCTTGAAGAGGCGAATCTGTCACCGATGGCGCGCAGCTTCTATGTCTCGAAACGCAAGGTTGCATCTAGGATCATCGGGCCTGAACTTGGATTGACCCTGCGCTATCCGGACTATGAAAGCGGGCTTGCCGCCATTCTGGAGGCTGAGCGCACAGCCTAGCGCGCCGCATGATAGTGCGCTTGCAGCCGGTCGACATCTTCGGCGGCACCAAATGCAAGTGGCACCCTTTGATGCAGATCATGCGGGGTGATGTCCAAGATCGACCCCATCCCATTGCCGGCACGGCCGCCGGCCTGCTCGATCAGCATCGCGACGGGCGCGGCTTCATAGACCAGCCTCAGCCGACCTGCCTCATAGCCGGCGCGCGCATCATCCATGTAGAGAAACACTCCGCCACGACAGGCAATACGCCACGCTTCGGCCACCAGCGAGGCCACCCACCGCATGTTGAAGTCGCGCCCGCAGACGCCCTCACTTCCGGCGAGGCACTGATCGATAAACAGGGTCACCGGCTGTGGCCAATGCCGCTGGTTTGAGGCATTCACCGCGAATTCCGTGGCCTTTGGTGGAATTTGAACCTTGGCATCAATCAGGTGGAAAACAGCCGCATCATCCATACGGAATGCGGCCGTGCCGGCCCCAACGCTTAACAGCAGGGTTGTCTGCGGCCCATAGACAAAAAGGCATGCCGCCAGCTGCGCCTTGCCGGGCTGCAGGATGCCGCCTGCCGCCGGCAGGACCGAAACAATTGTTCCTACCGATACATTGACCCCGATATTTGATGATCCGTCCAGTGGATCACAGGCAACCATCAGGTCCCCTGCACCAAGATCAACCGCCGCGGCACGTTCTTCGGACAGATAGACAGATGTTGCGGTATCGCGCAATGCGTCCTCAATCATGCTGTCGGCAAGGACATCCAGCTGTTTTTGTGTGTCACCATCAGCATTGGTGTCGCCGGCAGCGGCATCCAGCATAGTCTGCGGATTACGGATTTGCGCGGCAATGCCGGCAGCAGCCCCCGCAAGGGCAAGAATTGTCTCTGCCACATTGTCAGGCGCGTGTTTGCCCAGATAGAGGGCCAGGCTTTCGGTCTTTGTCATCTGTCGGGT
>Ga0160423_10002523_pt1 | contig 15263 bp, 12 predicted proteins | sample CRUFie14St8metaG_FD_108191 | JGI IMG/M metagenome (GOLD analysis project Ga0160423, IMG submission 108191) | Marine microbial communities from the Costa Rica Dome - CRUD Field 142mm St8 metaG | ecosystem: Environmental > Aquatic > Marine > Oceanic > Photic zone | place: Costa Rica: the Eastern... | reverse complement strand
TAGAGCTTAGCAGCGCACCCTGCTACCTTTATATGGTCCTGTGTAAGATACGCTGGCCTGCTATACTCTGGAGAGTATTTTTCGTACCTGCTTAAGGAGGCCACCTTCTTTTCTAGAGAGCTCTCTGGGAGGTCTGACTCGCTGATAGCGTTCTCCTCTATGGGAGCAGATGCTACTTCCGGGTTGTCAGACAGTGTTGAGAACAGGCTTGACTGAAGCTTAGATAGCTTACCCGCTAAGCCTTCTGGTGCCATACATCCCATAAGCTTGTAAAAAACTAGGTCCAGAAACTCTGGAGTCATTAGGACTATTCCTTTGGAAGACAGTCCGTTGAGCACTTTGGACATGGGGAAGCCCGACAGCTCAGTTATATCTGAGTCCTTAAGCCTGTTATGGTCAGAGATCATGGACGGAGCAAGACTACGGAGCCATTTGATAGACAAGTCTTTCTCAGGCCTAGACAATACTGAGTCAGAGTTAACCCCTATACCAGTAATTATTTTGTCTATCTCAGCAGCCTTATCCAGGTACTTAGATACTCTAGTGAGGGCAGCTACTTTTAGTTGTATGGTAGTTGAGGCAGCACCTCTGGGCCTGTCCCTAAAGTTAGCTACCTTCTTCATCATGTAGCCGGTCTTGTCAGCTGGGCGGAACACTACAGATATATCAAAAAAGTTGGGAGACGGATTCTCAGCTGCAACAATTCTGCCGTCAGGATAGATATCATTCATCTCGTACTTAAGGTGCTTGCAGTAGTCTGCCCTAGTAGCAGCCTTATTACCGCAGATAGTACACACGTCATACTTTATACGGCAGCCCATGCTGACAGCCACGTCCTGATTGTCCCTAATCTTAGAAACAACCTCGGGGCACTTTTTATCAAAGAGCTCAAGTATTAGCTCTACACGGTGCATCTCATCGTTATAGAAAGCCTTTTCAACTCTACCGATGCTCTTAGCTGGGTCCTTATTTATATGGCTCTTGAAAACATGTGCATTAGACTCAAAGGTCTTATGGTGCTTTTTAAGCTCTGACTCACGGAAAGCGTCTCCATTTCGGTTAGGGCCGTAGAACTCAGACGCTCCCATGGCTAAAACCAGTATGAAAGTACTGCCAGGCTTACTACGAACACTTCTAGAGAAATCTAGAGCCGCAGAAGCCAACTTCTCATGCGATAGATCAGCACCCTCACCAATAATCCTGACTGTGCGCTCTACAGTGCCCCTATTTGAAACAAGATAGGGGTCGGTCTCTACAATTTTCTCTAGATACATAGCTAAATCCTAAAGGTAGAAGATGCAGTCGAAGAGTATCTGGCCGCAAGTGTCTCTAGCGCCAGCTATCTTCTCTCGATCTGAGGAGTCTGTGCATGACTCGTAAGCAGAGCTCAGGTTACAGTATGTCTTAGCAGCAGCTACCTTGTATGGAAAAGACCCTGGGGAGTACTGCGACTTGCTGGACTTGGAATCCCCGCCAAAGATGCCTGTCACTGAATCCAAAATGTTTTTAGAGTAGCCTTGTGCGCTATCTCCCAGAAGACCAGCACGAGCAGAGCCTCCCAGGGCCAAGAGCGCTGCTGGTACTGCTAGGTACTTCATGTAGCTCTTTGCCTTCTCGGCTACCTGCTTCTCACCCTCGTCGGTGGCACTTTCTACAGCGCTGGAGGCTATTGGGGCTGCAGCCGCAACAGCCGTACCGCCTAGGGCCAAAGACATAGGTGCAGCTGCCCCGATACCGAGTAAAAGACCCTCGGTAATCTTACTCTTTACGCTAGCCGATTTATACAGATACTCAATTGCCTCTGCCTTGTCGGTATCGATGCTACTAGCAACCTTCTCGAGCATAAACTTATTACCAGAGCACGCAGGAATAGCCTCTGCAGTTTTTACAAAAACCCTGGAAGATAATGACATAAAAGTTTGTAGATCATCCATTTTCTATCTCCGACAGAGCAACAAGGCCAGAATTAATCATGGCACGCTCTCGGCGCTGGAAATAAGACTTAGCACCTATGTGAGCAGCTACCTTATGGAGATCTGAGTTTAAATCTCCGTACATACCATGCGACTCACCAAGTGCCGCACGAGTAGCATTCGGGTACTGTGAAGCAACCTTACGCATAAACTCAGGATTACTGAGAAGCTTATCTACTGTATCGCTAAACATATTAACCTCTGTATGCCGTTGGCTTATCAATGTAACGGAACTCTTTCTCCGCCTTCACAAGCTCTGAAATTGTCTGGGGGTCTATGGCTGAGTGCTCAGAGTGAATCATCTGATTAACCATACCAGTCAGTAGAGCCGGATCCTGAGAGAGTTTAGGAGCATACCTGGATACTGTGTTGACTGCTTGCTGAACCCTAGATTTATCAGCTGAAGCTATGTCAGGATTATCCTTCAGCATCTTCTTTACTGCCTTGAGCCTGTTAGACTTCCACACTCTAGCGTTGTAGCCGTCCTTTAGGTCTTTACGTACACCTGCTACAGTATCATAAGCGGTGTCCATGCCCTTGTCTATAAGGCTCTCCATCATGCGGTCGTAGCCCTTGACTCGGTAGAACACACTCGGGCCATACTTGGTAGCTAGCTGGTAGCCACTAGCGCTGGTCAAGGGCTGTACGAAGTCTCTACCAATAAGAGCAGTTGTAGCTGCAGCTATAGCGTCAGGAGTCAATGCTGCACTGAGCTTAGTGAACTGCTTGAGATTCTCTAGGTAGAACCCAGCCTCTACAATCCCTGGAGTATTAACATCTGACACATGCCGATCAGAAGCAGTTTTTACGTGGTCATCACTCGGTAAGCTAGACAGCTTCTTCATACCTAGTTTTGATCTTACGTCCTGCAGAACGAACGTTGCAGCCGGTCCAAAAATAGAGAGTGCATCCTGCTCAAAAGATGAGTACTTCTCTCTACTGTAGATGTCCTTGTACTTAGAAGCAATTATACTAGACAGCTCGCTGCAGTTTATCTCTGCTTCAGCTATCTTAGTTCTTATAGACTCATGGAGTTTGTGCTGGTCATACGGACCTATCTCTGGCTCATTAGAAGCCACCTTAACCCTAGTGTCTACGGGCACGTCGTAGTCTAGGGGCACGCCGTCAAAGTGTGCTACTTTCTCGTTAGGTATATCGTCGAAGAAGAAAGATCGGTCTGTATCTAATCCAGGCTCACGATCGATCATTCTTCTGACCATAGTACCCTTGGGCGTTGAAATAGATACTGTAAGACTACGCCTAGATGAGCTCACGGGTGCGCCCTGAGGTATCATACTAGTAACTTTACGTATTACCGATAGTGGATCTATTACGTCAAAGTCTATGAACCTATCCTTAGAACCGGAAGTATCCTTGAACTTCTCTAGAAACAATCCCGTGTTGGCCATTTCAACAACGCGTTTAATTTGCTCTTCATTAAGGCTAGAATCATGGCAGCAAGAGCAGGCAGCTTCCTCTGGAGGAGTACCGTTAGCTACGTGAAGTCGTATTATTTTGGACGCCACCTTCTCCAAGTCATTTCTGTTCATTGTTTGATATCCTCCAAGTCGTTAACTGTAAGAGTCTCATCCCTGCCTTGAAGATCAAACACAAGGTCTTTAAGGGCATCTGTTACTGGCTTTTCACTGCCGAAGGCCTTAAGTACCTCAGCAGACTTCAGAACCTGGGGTATCCAGGCCTTAGACTCCCTAGTTGGAGAGTCAGTTATGTCTGAGAGCATGTGCTCCCGGCTACGCCAAGAAGCGTCATTCAGAACATCAGAAACTGACTCTTCAGGTGTCTTAAGGACTATAGAGTCCCTAGCGCCTATTTTCCAGGCTATGTAATCAGCACCTAGATGATACCCCCAAGAGATCATACTCTTACGGAACCTAGCGGACTCTGTGTCCACAGACAGGCTTCTTATATAGGCTATTCTCAACAGTCTATTAGAGAACACTGATGCATCAAAGAATAGGTCTGAGTAAGCCTCAGCCACCTGAGTATCGCATAAAGCAACTGCGGCTATTTTATCAGTGTCTGCCCCTGACATACAGAGGCCGTCCATGACAGCCCTACAGGCGGGTACCTTAAACAGACACAGCGCCTCCTCCACATACTCAGAGATAGAGTTAGACTCTCCCTTATGTATGTAGACTAGAGACAGCTGGTAGTCTGTGTAGTCTGACGGATACTTCCTAATCCTAGAAAACCCGGGCTTACTTATGTAGGTTACAACAGTGTTGTACCTGTGGCTAGGGCTATTTAGGTTAGGAGCTCCTGTAACTTTACTGTTGGTATTCACCATTTTCGCCTGCCAGTAGGCTAGAGGCATTCTTAAGCCTGAGTATAATATCGCCTAAAGACGTAGAGACCTTACGGACATTATTCTCTAATTTTGCCAGCTCATCAAGTCCTAGCTTCTCTGATAAGAGGTCAAACTTAAGCTGTAAGGTGAGCAATATTCTGCATATGGCGTCTAATCCGGATTCTATCTTAGGCATATACTCAGAGGTGAGCTCTGGCATGTTAGCTTCGTTGATCAGAGTAGCAACCATTGCGCTGTCCAGGACCATCTGATCGTTAGCCTTTGCAGCACTATCCATAAGGGCTTGCTCTTCTGGGCTAGGCAGAGGCTCGCCCGTCTCTGGATCTATCTCTTGACCTGTCTCTGGATCTATGAGGACACCTGTCTCTGGGTCGTATGGCATACCACTCTGAGGATCTATAGGTAACCCAGTCATGGGGTCTATAGGTTCACCAGTCTGGGGGTCCATCATTTGCTGCTGCTGGCTCATATCCGGAGGGAGCGGCGCCTGAGAAGCCTGAGACTGTGAAGAATCTGGACCAAAAATAGAGGCGAGTTTGGCTATGCTGCTACGAGGAACAACAAAGAAGCTCTCTGTAGAGCCGGATATCGTAGGTAGGACAGAAGCAGCGCTCTCTATCGAGCACCCTATAGACGCCATTTTGAACATGGCCTCCTTGGTAGTAGAGCATGACTGACCATTTACTACCAGGTCACCTATACTGTTACGTCGTAGAACAACTCTCCTAGATGCCTCCTTAGAAGTACCTCCATTAATAATGGAGGTCGCGTGACTAGCATCTAACACATACTCCTTAGAGTCTAACTTATTACGTAAAGGGAGGCTCTTATAAGTCTTAGGTACGAATACTACTGACTCACCCTCTGGGGCGTGTATGGAAGTTACACTAGAAGGACTATCGAATATAGCTTTCTTGCTACCAGCTTGAGCTACCACAACTCCGTCTTTTCTAGTAGTAACCCCGGAGAGCTCTACTGGGCAAGAGGCGTTATACATTACACCATCGCTATACCGTATGAGTGTCTGCAGCCCTGACTTCACTGACAGATTCTCTAGCCTCTTATATATCATAGAGTCAGAATCCAACGACTCTGCAGTAGGTAAGGCTACTATGTTGTCAGTCTCTAAGTAGTCCCCGTTTTCGAGTATGACCAAGTACTTATAATCGGACATGCGATCAGCGGTATTTACAGGAACCGGATTAGATATTATCAGGCACCTGATATGGGACCCATCACTCTTCATGATCTTATAGATACCGGAGTCACCGGGCTCCGCTAAACTAGTGGGTATCTCTGAAGCTGTACGGACTAGTAAACCTGCATTTTTGCGGAAGTCAGCATAAGCGTATCCAAATCTCTGTGATTGCTGGAAGGCTACTGCGGCTGTTTTTCCGAAGTGCTTACGGAACGTGTCCGCACTAGCGTTACTGTCTAGTATTACCCAGGATTTACGAGCTGGCTTAGAATAGCTAGCTGTCTTACTCATAGACTTAATTATCTCGCTACCGTGGTATTTAACAGCCCTTTTCATAACGTCTTTATTAGACATGAAATAGTTAGACATAGCAGTCTTTACCCTATTGGGTACTCGAGACATAGCTATAGGTAGATCATAACTAGAGAACTTATTCCTAGCAGTAGGCGGAGAGCTGACCTGACCCAGCGCGCTGTTGGAAAAGTTCATCTTATTAGTGTCAAAGGGTGTGCCTAGTGACTCAATCTCTGTAGTGGCTACCTCGTCCAGCCACTTACTAGACATAGGTAGATACCTATCTTTTTCAGGAACGTAGAAGGTATCAGGGGGTTTAACCTTACCCGCTGCCAAAATAACAGGTATATGTATCTTGTTTTGACCTACCTCGCATATGAACATACCAACCCCAGCGTTCTTGTCCATATCAGTCGAGATAACTTTGAAGTGCACTATAGACTCTGCTAGCTGGGGGCTCCGAGCTCCAAGTGTAGCATGCGCCATCTCGCTAAAGAGCATCTCAAACTGAGTATTTTCAGGACTAGACTCCCCTGACTGCACGTCATAGAAGGAGTTGGTTCTGGGTGATATAGCAGACAACTTTATCATGTTTAAGCTCCGGTAGCTGTTAGCGCAGACATGGCTATCGCCTGCTGCTGTCTCGGCATGTCTTTTATGTACTTGATAGCCTGAAGCTTAGCTACAGGGCTAAGAGACTCAATTGAATGAGACACAAACCCGGGGGCTAGCTTAGCTATAGTCTTTAGGTAATCGTTGGATTTAGAAGCAGCTATATGGGTGGCTTTGGCCTCATTATATAAATTAGGCATAGCGGCCAGAGCTGCAACAGCTGTAGCGTAGTTAAGATACCGGGTGGAATCCTTTTGTGGAAACAAGGTTGATGTGGCCAGAGCAGCTGGTAGTGCTACCCTATCCATGAGTCCAACTAGTGATCTGCTATAAGGAGTAACAGTATTCTTGTAAAGAGATCTATCTAAACCTAAGTCTGCTGCGTGTCCTAGCTCGTGAGCCAATACGCTAGGATCACCGGAGCTGAGGCCTACACGAGGATTATTGTGATCAAAGAATGAGCTGGATGCCCGACCAACCTGAAGAGACCCCAGCTCTGGGTTATCCTTCAAGAACCTACTAGCGATGAGTAGGGACTCACCCGTCTGTTCGTCTGAACCGCCTAGAGCCCTCTGGAGCCTTAGAGCTCCTTGGGCTGTTGCTAGATCTCTTAGAGTTAGAGGCTTAGGCATCCTACCTCACCTTACTGTACTGCTGGGCCGGGTCCAGGAGCCATCATTCCTTGGGGCGGTGGCCCCATAGGCTGCTGCATAGGCTGCTGCATAGGCTGCTGCATCATGCTAGGGTCCATTGGGGGCTGCTGCATCATGCTAGGGTCCATTGGGGGCTGCTGCATCATGCTAGGGTCCTGCATCATGGCCTGATCTTGGTACATCTGCTGAAGTTGAGTAAGTACAGACAGGATCTTAGCTAGGCTAGAGATATCCTGCGCCGTAATAGAACTTCCTATAGCAGCGACTTCGTCCATGGTAGCGCCAGCTGCTATATCAGCCTGCTGTGCCATCTTCTCAAATGAAGTAGGAGCTAGCCTGCCCGAGTCAATTCCTGCCTGGTAAACACCAAGTATATATGCTGACCTACTCATATCAGATACCAATGCCTAACTGACGGAGCATGTACGCAGCCTCTTTCTCCTCTTCCTTCTTGTTGAGCTCTCTCTTGATCTCTGAAACGTCAGACTCGAGGTTATCGATATCCTTGTTTTGCTGAGCATCGACTTTAGCGGCTGCCTGCTTAATACGACCAAGGTAGACTGCTCGCTCATTGTTGTCCATGCCGACCATGGTACGAAGAGCTGCTACCTTGTCACGACTGCTCAAGCTGTGGGGGAGAAAGTGCCCAACCTCAGCTGCAGTCTTACGTATAAGGTGTGCAAGAACTTCCATATCGCTATCTTTGTCAGAACGAATGGTACCATTCTCAGTCCCAGGGTGTGGTACTGCAGCGTTAGTGTTGTGACCTGACTTAAGGTCTATGAGCGGGAGTATAGGGTCTCCACCATTATTAGCGTAGCTGCTGGGTCGTCCATCATGCTGCGCAGGAGAAGACCCCTTACCGACCATCTCAGCCGCATCGGAGCTTACTGCTGCGCCAGCTCCGCCTTCAGCGAGTTTGCGAAGGAGCCATGCAGCCTGCTTAGCGTTCACGCCAGAGTCGTCAAAATTAACATTCTGGGTAGTGGCCTTAGGGTCTACAGCTTGGATAGTTGTGCTAGGTGGTACCGGGGCTACGTTCTTAACGATAGCAGCACCACCGTTGTTAGCATACGACTCCTCACGTGGGTCTTCCTGCGCATCAACAGCGGGGAGAACTACAACTGGGTTAGAAGAAATCTGACCGGACTCAGAAGCCAACTTAGCCAAGAAGCGGTAAGCAATTTGAGCCTGCTTAACTGCATTATGAATAGCAGGGCTACTCATAGACTCTTTGTCTACGTTTTTAGCCTTAGCAGCGTCCTCAAGGGCCTCCATAGCCTCAACAAGCTCACCAGACTGAGCTATCTCCTGGATAGCGTCAACTGTCTCTTCTGCAGGAACGTCTTCAACCAAAGCGGTGAGTGCTTCTACGACTTCTCCCTCTGAGGGCTCCTTCTCTGCCGGATCCTTCTTAATACTGTCGGCAGCCAACTCTGCGGCAATCTTAGCCTGAAGTGGGCTTGAGTAAACAGGTATTGAACCTGAATCAATAAGAGAGCGTTGGAGCCCTTGAACGAATGATAACTTTGTGAAACTCATGAGTTCTCCATAATTGAGAGGTTTTAGTTACTCGAGTACGAGTATACTAGTGCTTTATCTTCTGGAATTCAAGCCAGGCGGTAGGGGTGCTTGTACGGGTGGCTGTCTCATGTACCTGTTGTAGTCTACTCCAGCCCTGTACGCACCATATAGCGGAGTCCTACGTATAGCATGAGGGTAATAGACAGAGCCAGGTTGTCTCTGTTGCATTGACGGAGGTAGCTGCGGAGCAGGCACAGACATTTGATTTAAGTACCTCTGCTGCATCAGACTTGCCTGAAGTAGTTGCTGCTCATACTTTCTACGCTGGTACTCTTCAGGGTCAAACTTTTTTGTCTGGCCTAAGGCACCTGCAAACTCACCAACATTCCTACCGATAGTCCAGGGTGATATGGCATCAGAAGCCCTTAGTATAGACTGATCATCGGTTACGAAGGGCGCAACTGTGGAGGGGAGCCAGGACAGGTAGCCCATAGGCCAGCTAGCAAATGTACCAACTGTCTCACCTATTGCACCTCCAAGCCTTTGACCTAAGCCTCTCTCGTCGCCCTCTTCTGGGTTAACTACTCCATACAGGGCAGCAGATGGTATACTGAGGGCTAAGCCTTTCTTTAGAGCTTCTTGGGTGCCTCTACCAACGGTTCCTAAGACACTTCCAGTGTCAAACCTCTCCCACGCGTTGCTGCCTGTGCTTCTAAAGTTAGGTAGAAGCCTATTACCAGCTCTAAGATCCTTGTAGTTGTAGGCTAGTCTGGGATTCGTAGCGTATGTACCCCTTACGATACCTCCCTTGCCGAATAATCCACCTTGGGTAAACCTAGACTTAAGAACATTAACACCCTCGGAACCTCCGAGGTACCAACGTAATGGATTATACCATTTATCTATGGCTGCATTTGCGGGGGTTACAGGCTTAGTTATACCTCCTGCAACGAGACGCTGACCAGGTATAAAGTCTGGACGTAGAAGCATACCGGCGTCATTGACTTTTTTAGACCCTACATTCAATAACTCGTTGAACTTCGGGGTCTCAAACCCACTCCGAGTTACGTGCTGTCGAATATCTTTTAATTTACCGGAGGCCCTTAGGGCATTGTCTGTCTGACCCACTAAGACTTTTTTAAGTGCATTAGTACCCTTAGAGATATACCTAAGAGCGCTAGCCTCTTTTTGTAGATCGGCTGGAAGAGGTATCTGGACTGTCTTAGTACTTTCCATCAAAACCCCTACCTATCTCTCCGGTGACTATACCCGGGACTGGGTTGTAGCTGTGGATGTCTGCTTTTTCACCAGTAGCAGCAGCCTGCAAAAGAGTAGCCTTCTGATATCTAAAACCAAGTCTCTGCATCCAGTTAGGATTATACAGAGGAGTCCGTACTGCGCTAGATGCTACTGGCGAGAACTTTATATCTTCGTTAGAGGCTTTTATCTTGGGCTTGCCTGACTTAGACAGATCAGGGAGCATAGACCTTGTGATCCTCGTGCCGGGCATATGGTGCAATACAGGCTCTTTTAGTACCATTCCAACAGAATCTCTAGGCTTAACTAGTTCGTGTGTTCCTGATAGCAGCTTTTTGGCCTTGTTATAGGGTATAACTTCCCCAGGCAAGTACTCTCCAAGACGCTTATCAGCCTTAACGTAGTCAAACTGGGTTTTAGCTAAGTACTCAAAATGTTTAGGGTCCGCGCGTATACCCTCGTCTTTATATAAAGTCTGAAGAGCACCTGCCAGGTACTTCCTGCCCTCCCCGATCCCCTTGTGGCGTATTACATCAGCAGGATTTGGTATACCAGAGGACAGTACGTCACCCGGCTCGATTTTTTGATTGAGCTTAATCTTTAGATCTCTCTTGGGGGGTACGTAATGATCTCTACCACCTATCTTTATGTCAAACCCACCTTGGGGTGCCTTAGATATAGACTCTACCTTACCTCCAGATTCTGCTAGAGGGGCTTTGTGCATAAAAGAGTTGGGCATCTCAACTAGCTGCTTGAAACCCTTAAGACCTGACAACTTAAGATCGTTTTCGGACCCAGCAACCAGGTTAACACCGTGACGAGCACTAAGGGTCATCTGGGTAAGAGGCTCTGACAACGCCTGACTACTGCGTATACCCACATTTACTCCGATGTCCATGTTCTTGCCGTAGTTGTCTCGACCAGCGCATTTTTGACAAATACCACCGTCAGCCTCACAGGTAAGGGCAGACCGTACTTTAACCTGCTTTCCCTTTGAGGCTAAGCTTCTATATGTAGCTGAATCTACATACTTGTTGGAACTTGCCAGATATCTACCTTCTATACTATCAGTAGAGGGGTCCATCAGTATGCCGTTCTGAGTTCCGCAGTCAGTATCAGACACCACCAAAGGTGACATCATGTTAGCCATGACCTTCTGCATCTCACCTGGACCACTAACGCTGGTAGCGGCTGTGATGCCGTTAGCTCGTGCCTCAATAGCTCCTATCCAAGCTTCAGCTGGAGATAGGCCCTCGCTGTACCCCCTCTCAATAAGATAGGGTGTAGGCTTGCCCTTTGCGTCACCTATAACTACAGGCGAACCAACAGCCTTCATAAGCTGGTTTATGTTGCCCTTAGCCCCTGCGTTAGCTGTAAGAGCCATGTCTCCTGGGTGAGTCTTAGTTATAGCTTTTATCTTAGACTGAGTACTTATCAGTATCTTGTTTATCTGAGTGTCAGTAGTGGCAGACATGATTTGTCGCCTAGCTGACTTAAGTATGGGGTCTCTCTTCTTGTACTCTGGCTCTATATCATCCAGCCCTACAGATAGACCTTCATAGGTACTAAATTCATCACCAATGCGCTTCATGTTAGGAGCCACAACAGCGTACTTCTCGGGATCTTCTTTAGCCAGAGACATTAAGCTAGACTTAACGTCTTTAACTGTGAACTTGCTGCCCTGAGGCTGGTATTTAGTAGGCAAGGCGTCCTTAACTAAGAACTGCCCTAAGGTACCTTTAAACATAGTCACCTCGAGTAGGGATTGTTGTTTCCGGATATAGTGCTGCTTCTAGGGGGAGGTGGAGGAGGGTAGTTAGATGTCTGGGTCTCGTACATCCTCTCCTGCTGCTGAGGCCCCATACCAGCAATATTGGTGACGGAATTATAGGCCTTGTCTCCTGCGTAGAAACCCGCGCCCACGCCAAATGTACCAGCGGCAACGCCTCTCTTATTGTACTTTAGATTTAGCTTTAGCCTGTCCATCTTACCTAAGCCCTCAGTGGCTTTTTGATAGGCTTTTATGTTTTGGTCGAACCCAGCCAGGTTCCCTCTCCTGGAGTACTTATTAGCGCTATTGAGTCTCCGGGCGGCCGTACGAGCCCTGCTGCCTTTGAGACCTGCGGACTGAAGATCGCTTATGTAACTATCAAGTCTTGCTCCTGTAAGCTTACGACCTCCAAGCATTCTCGCACCCATAGTACGAGCAGCACCTCCCATAAGACCGTAAGATGCGCCACCGATCAAACCGCCCACAGCAAATGCTTTAGCCTTGTCGTAAATATCGCCTTCGGTGGTGTAGGCCTGTAGTCCACCCATGGCGTATGTCATCTTACTCTTCAGGGTGTCTCTAGCTAAGTGTCTAACATTTTTGGCTAAGTGTCCGTAAGTCTTAGAGTTTCTGCCAGCAGCAAAGGCACTAGCAGCTCTAGGAGCCGCAGCCTGGTACCCCTTAGCTATTAGGCTACCAGCTCCTCGTATTAGGCCTGCTAAGGCCACTTTCTCGAAGGCATCGTTAGCTGCCATACGGCTACCTAAGTTATAAGCTTGAAGCAGATCTGTCATGGCCCTGTCCATTCTGGATTTATAGCTAATTGGTGCTTCTCGCCGTAAGGTGCGTCGGACTCTGTTTGTGACTTCTCTTCTCCGTTCTGCATCAACCCGAAATCCAACTCTGGTTTTCTAGAAGTCATCTGCTTATGAGATGACACCATCTTCCTAGACAGGTCATTTGCGTTGTCCACCGAGGCCATCTTACAGCCCAGTATATAGGCCATCCGTATCTTAGAACTAATCATGTCTTACGTATAATCACTTTCTGTCCTAAGCTCACAGTGCCGTCCCTGTATGCCTTCTGGGCTTCTGCTTTAGTATTAAAGGTCACAGTAGGAAGGTTGCTACTAGCGGATAGGCCCATATGTATACCTGCCACAGCCTCCATCTCTGGTTTGGCCAGTAGGTGATCACGGGTTCTGTCTCCGTAGGTGTTATTAGAGAGAAGCATCTTTTTTGTATCCCTAACTCCCTTATCAGTAGCAGGCAAGTGAACCTGTAGGGTATCTCCGTCGTAGTCCATACCCATTCCTTTCTCCATAAAAGGATTTACCTGAATGGTCTTACCTGAGACTAGCTTAGGGAACGCTGCTACTATACCATGCTTGTGGAGAGTCGGGGCCCTATTTACTACTATAGGCCTAACCTTGGTCTCCTCAACCAGAGCATTCCTAGCAGACATAGTCCTGTCCTCCAAGGCCTGCTTAGCGTCAGTGGCTCGGTACCCCCTTTTAACTAAGTTCTTAACAACAAAGGGAGAATACATTCCCCAGGCCATATCCTCTGGCATGCCAATCTCGTCCATGCCCAAGGATGGGTCGGGGGCCACAGTTCCGCGTCCGGTTAGGTTCAGCCTACGGGCGTAGAGCTTGCCGTTGTAGTATCCAGTCTTAGTCCCCGAGATAGTGTTGATGATACCCTTGGTCTGTGTCTGCTTTAGGTTTTCGCTCACAGGCTCGTTGAGACCTATTACAGCGCCTACTGATTTATTAAGGTGGTCACGCATCTTAAACAGATCATCATCGGGCAAGCCCAGGTCCTTTACGGTAGATAGACTGTCAGCTGCCTGAACCGTATCTTTGTACAAGTGGTTGATATCACTAACTAAAAGATCTCCCGTTTTACCCGCTACTATAGGTCTCATAGTCGGAGGAAGTACAGGTACGTGCCTCATAGTGTATGCGTCACCGGGCTTAAGATTATTCTCAGCTAGGGCGTCCAATGCCTTGGCGCTTCGTACTGCGTTGTCTAGATCCGCTCCCTTGAGTCTTCCTATCTTAGACTTTATCTTAGCAGACTCAGATGCAGGATCTATGCTATTGAGTTGCTTCTTGATCGCTGCACCACCGTCCTGTAGCAGCTTTCTATCCAGCTCCTTACCAGTCATACCCAGTATTCTACGCGCGGGATCCTTAAAGATGGGATTAAGCACGGGCTCTGGCAGGGCTATATGAGACCATTTATTACCAAGTGTGCCCCCTGTAGACTTTGGATCAAATAGACCTCCTGCCTCGGGGCTAAGATCCTTAGCCTTAACCATCTTGGGGTTCTTTATGGTCCCGTTACTCATGCTTAGAACTTCAGAATCCGTAAGGGGCGCTAGGCTAACCTGGTTCTGCTCTCTTTTGTACTTAAGACCTGCGCCCGCCAGCATTCCCTTAAACTTATCGAAAACAAAAGAAGCTTCAGGTCTTGCTACTGGCCGATTAAGCTGTACAGATCTCCAGAATTCTGAGTTACGGCTACTCTTGATGGTAGAGTTCTCCTTAATCAGATCTCTGGCGTCGTGGGCGAGTAGAGCATTGATCTCCATGATACCCGTACCCTTAGCCCCCGTGACACCACCCTTTGCAGGTTGCTGATGGAGATCGTACCCTCCGTCTATACCTCTAGCTGCGAAGTTGGTATCAGTACTCTTGAATAGTTTGTAGGTGTACTGAGGACCCACCATGATATTTGGTATCTTCTTACCAGACACAGGATCAAAGAGTGTCTCCTTGTCCTTAATGTTGTGTTTCTTAAGCATGTCCCTAGCAAACTTAACGTTGTTAACCTTCTGAAAAGAAGGCACTTTTATCTGCTTACCAGTTTTCTCCGCTACCTTAGCCAAGGCAGTCTCAACCACCTGCCCTGGGTTAATACGAGATACAACACCTACGCTAGTCCAGAGTAGATCTAGAGGCTTACCGCCTTCGTCCTGAAGCATCTCTTCGTCGTCCAGTATCTTACTGACTACGCCCTTACCTCCGTAACGGTTAGATACCTTATCTCCAAGCTTTAGGGGTGAGTTTGTCTTAACTGTGATGACTGCCTGCTTAGCAGATTTAACTACGTCTACTACCTCACCCTCTGTTTCTTTATCCCAAGCTATCGAGTCATCCGCGTACTGGCGTCTTAGTGACTTATGTATGCGCCCAAACATCTGATTTTCTACAGAGGGTTGAGCCTTTCGCAGTACTGTAGCAAGCGGATCTCCGGGTTTTACCTTAGTGCCAGGCTTAATTAATCCATCATTTAGCTTAGAGTACTGGTCCTTATTGAATACCTTGGGAAAGTTAGCACCATGCTTCTTTTGGTTAAGCTGAGTGTCTGCGTCCAGCGGTATGACCTTCTTTATAAGAGTCTGAGAGGTCATCTTGTCAGCAGCGCTCTTAGAGATCACCACAGCATCGTTGCTGTTTAGACCATGGTACGCTACGTAACCTATCTTTAGGTTCTTGCCGAGTGCCATCTCACCGTCTTTGGTATAGTTGGAGTCTGCCAGGGATGTGTTGGCTTTGACTTTCTGACCAACGGATACTGTAGGAGTGTGGTGCAGCATAGTTTTAGAGGTTAGTGGGAAGTTGTTGGCCAGTGTCTTTCTAACTTTA
>Ga0160423_10002522_pt1 | contig 15264 bp, 13 predicted proteins | sample CRUFie14St8metaG_FD_108191 | JGI IMG/M metagenome (GOLD analysis project Ga0160423, IMG submission 108191) | Marine microbial communities from the Costa Rica Dome - CRUD Field 142mm St8 metaG | ecosystem: Environmental > Aquatic > Marine > Oceanic > Photic zone | place: Costa Rica: the Eastern... | reverse complement strand
TGTCGACAAGCTTGAGCCGCTTGACCAGCTTCTTGCGCTTGGCTTCCGACCCGGTTTCCGCCAGCTCCTCGCGGATTTTGACGCGCTCCTCGTCCAGATCCATGGCTTCAAGGACCTTCTTGATCGCCTCGGCACCGATGCTGGCCTCAAAGGCGTCATCGCCAAATTCGTCCTGCGCGTCGTAGAATTCCTCTTCCGACAGCAGCTGGCCCTTTTCAAGCGAAGTCAGGCCAGGCTCGATCACAACGAAATTCTCAAAATACAGAACCCGTTCCAGATCCTTCAGCGTCATGTCGACCAGCAGGCCGATACGGCTTGGCAGTGATTTCAGGAACCAGATATGCGCGACGGGTGACGCCAGCTCGATATGGCCCATGCGCTCGCGCCGGACCTTGGACAGCGTAACCTCGACACCACATTTTTCGCAGATGATGCCGCGATACTTCATCCGCTTATATTTGCCGCACAGGCATTCATAATCGCGGACCGGGCCAAAGATACGGGCACAGAACAGCCCGTCTTTCTCCGGCTTGAAGGTACGATAATTGATGGTTTCCGGCTTTTTGATCTCGCCGAATGACCATGACCGGATACGCTCCGGCGAGGCAATCGAAATACGGATCTTGTCAAAGCTCTGCGGGCCCTGGTTCTGCCCGAATGGGTTCATCAAATCGTTCATCTGCTTTTCTCCCAACTCTTGTTGGTCACATCTGGTTCAGGTCGGATTGCGCTTGTTCCGGGCGCAATCAGTATTCCGCCTCATGCAGGTCCACATTCAGACCCAGCGAGCGCAGTTCCTTGACAAGAACATTGAAGGATTCCGGAATACCGGACTCGAAGTCGTCATCACCGCGGACAATCGCCTCATAGACCTTTGTCCGGCCAGACACATCGTCCGATTTCACTGTCAGCATTTCCTGCAGCGTATAGGCGGCACCATAGGCTTCCAGCGCCCAGACCTCCATCTCGCCGAAACGCTGGCCACCAAACTGCGCCTTACCGCCCAGCGGCTGCTGGGTCACAAGCGAGTAAGGGCCGATTGACCGGGCGTGGATCTTGTCATCGACAAGGTGGTGCAGCTTCAGCATATAGATATAACCGACAGTCACCGGGCGGTCGAAGACCTCGCCGGTACGGCCATCTGTCAGCCATTCCTGGCCGGTATTGCTGAGGCCTGCCTTGCCGAGAAGCGAAATCACATCCGCCTCGCGCGCGCCATCAAACACCGGTGTCCCCATCGGCACACCGCGTCCAAGCAGCTGACCCTGTTCCAGCACTTGCTGGTCATCCATGACCTCAAGCTCGGCCTTATACTGGTCGGTGTCATAGATTCCCTTGAGCGTTTCACGCAGCGGCTTGGTATTGCCGGATGCGTGCGCCGCCTCGGCGGCCGCCCCCACCTGCTTGCCCAGACCGCGGGCGGCCCAGCCAAGATGTGTTTCGAGAATCTGTCCGACATTCATCCGCGATGGCACACCCAACGGGTTCAGCACGATATCCATCGGCGTACCATCTTCAAGATACGGCATGTCTTCGGCAGGTACGATCCGCGAGATCACACCCTTGTTGCCGTGACGGCCGGCCATCTTGTCACCAGGCTGCAGCTTGCGCTTCACCGCGACAAAGACCTTGACCATCTTCATCACGCCAGGCAGCAGCTCGTCACCGGACTGCAGCTTGTCGACCTTGTCGTTGAAACGAGCCTGCAATTCGGCAACAGCGCTCTCGAAATTGGCAACCTGTGCCTCGACCAGCTTTTGCACCTTGTCATCCTTGACGGCAATCTGCTGCCAGGAAGATCTCGGCATCTCGTCCAGCATTTCGGCTGTCAGCTTGGTGCCCGACTTGACGCCTTTCGGCCCAGAAGCCACGGTCTGGCCGGTCAGCAATTCGGTCATACGGCCCTGGAAACCACGCTCGAGAATCACCCGTTCGTCATCCCGGTCCTTGCCAAGACGGTCAATCTCTGCGCGGTCGATGGCCAGCGCACGCTCGTCCTTTTCGACACCGCGGCGCGAGAAGACCCGCACTTCGACAACCGTACCCGAACCGCCGGGTGGCAATTTCAGCGAGGTGTCACGGACATCGGATGCTTTTTCACCAAAGATCGCGCGCAGCAGCTTTTCTTCCGGTGTCATCGGTGATTCACCTTTCGGGGTCACCTTGCCAACCAGAATATCGCTTGGTCCGACTTCCGCACCGACATAGACAATGCCGGCCTCGTCGAGATTCTTCAGCGCTTCCTCACCGACATTCGGAATGTCACGCGTGATCTCTTCCTGTCCCAGCTTGGTGTCACGGGCCATGACCTCATATTCCTCGATATGGATCGAGGTAAAGACGTCATCACGGACAACACGCTCGGAAATCAGGATTGAATCCTCGAAATTGTAGCCATTCCACGGCATGAAGGCGACAAGCACATTCCGGCCAAGCGCCAGCTCGCCATCTTCGGTTGACGGGCCATCGGCGATGATATCGCCAGCGCGCACCGTATCACCCACCTTCACCAGCGGGCGCTGGTTCACCGTGGTGTTCTGGTTCGACCGCTGGAACTTCAGCAGCGAATAGATATCAACCGGCGACACATCCTCGGAGCTTTCCTCCGAGGCGCGGATCACGATACGGGTGGCATCCACCTGATCGATCACACCGGCACGTCTCGCAACGATGGTCACGCCTGAGTCACGCGCAACGCGCGCCTCCATGCCGGTGCCGACAATCGGTGCCTCGGCACGCACAAGCGGCACTGCCTGACGCTGCATGTTTGATCCCATGAGCGCCCGGTTGGCGTCATCATTCTCAAGGAACGGGATCAACGCGGCGGCAACCGATACCAGCTGCTTTGGCGACACATCCATCAGTTCAATATCGGTCGGGCGTGCCAGACCAATTTCACCAGCGCGGCGGATCGGAATCAGCTCACCGACAAAGGCGCCCTTGCCATCCAGCTCGGCATTCGCCTGCGCGATGGTGTAGCGGCCTTCCTCCATGGCCGAGATATAGCTCACCTCGTCCGTCACCTTGCCGTCAACAACCTTGCGATATGGCGTTTCGATAAAGCCGTAACGGTTGATCTTGGCATAGGTGGCAAGCGAATTGATGAGACCGATATTCGGGCCTTCCGGCGTTTCAATCGGGCAGATACGGCCATAATGGGTTGGGTGGACGTCACGCACTTCAAATCCGGCGCGCTCACGCGTAAGACCGCCCGGCCCAAGTGCCGAGACACGCCGCTTGTGGGTAATTTCCGACAGCGGGTTGGTCTGGTCCATGAACTGCGACAGCTGGGACGAGCCAAAGAATTCCCGCACAGCGGCAGCAGCCGGCTTGGCGTTGATCAGATCGGCAGGCATCACAGTATCGATTTCAACCGACCCCATACGCTCGCGAATGGCACGCTCCATGCGCAGCAGGCCGACGCGATACTGGTTTTCCATCAACTCGCCGACAGACCGGACACGCCGGTTGCCAAGATGGTCGATATCATCCACATCGCCGCGACCGTCCTTCAGCCCGGTCAGCACCCGCAGAATGGCCAGAATATCGTCCTTGCGCAGCACACGGATGCTGTCATCCGTTTCAAGTTCAAGGCGCGAATTCATCTTCACCCGGCCGACTGATGACAAATCATAGCGGTCAGAGTTAAAGAACAGGCTTTCAAACAGCGCATGGGCGCTTTCCAGTGTTGGCGGCTCGCCAGGGCGCATCACACGATAGATATCGACAAGCGCTTCCTCGCGGCTGTTGTTGCGGTCAGCCGCCAGCGTGTTGCGCAGATGCGGTCCAAAATTCACATTATCGATGAACAGGACACTGATCTCTGCCTTGCCGGCTTCGGCCATGCTGTCCAGAATGTCCTCGGTGATCTCGTCACCCGCCTCGGCCAGAACCTCGCCGGTTTCCATATTGACGAAATCATCGGCAAGATAACGGCCAATCAGATCGTCATCTGCCACGAATACCCGTTCGATGCCCGCTTCGGCAAGCTTGCGCAGCAGGCGCGGGGTCATCTTGGTGCCGGCCGTGGCCACCACCTCGTTTGACTTGGCATCAATCAGGTCGCGGGTCAGCTTGTTGCCTTTCAGCGCCTCGGCGTTGAATTCATAGGACCAGCCATCGCCTTTGCGCTGATAGGTAACGGTTTCGTAGAATTCCTGCAGGATTTCATCGCGTGCCATGCCGATGATGCGGCCAGGATCAACCTCGTCACCGGATTCGGCGCATGCAGCCTGATAGGCAAGTGAGTCGCCATTCGGCAGCGCCATCAGGAAGGTGGTGACAGGCAGCTTGCGCTTGCGGTCGATCCGGACATTCAGGATGTCCTTGGCGTCGAATTCGAAATCCAGCCATGACCCGCGGTAAGGAATCACACGTGCCGCAAACAGCAGCTTGCCCGATGCATGCGTCTTGCCGCGGTCGTGATCGAAAAATACGCCTGGCGAGCGGTGCATCTGCGAGACAATCACCCGTTCGGTACCATTCACGATAAAAGTACCGTTGGATGTCATCAGCGGCATGTCGCCCATATAGACATCCTGCTCCTTGATGTCGCGGATGGACCGCGCACCGGTCACTTCGTCCTCTTCCCACACCTCAAGGCGCAGGGTCACTTTCAGCGACGACGCATAGGTCAGGCCGCGCTGCTGGCATTCCTCCACATCATATTTCGGTGTTTCCAGATCATAGGATACGAATTCCAGCTTTGCGCGGCCGGCAAAATCCTCGATCGGGAAAATCGACTTGAAGGTTTCCTCGAGGCCATGGTCGTCACGCGCATGCGCGGCGATGTCCATCTGCAGGAAAGTGTCATAGCTGGAGCGCTGCACATCGATCAGGTTCGGCATAGCCGCCACTTCGGTAAGCTGTCCGAATGTCCGGCGTACGCGCCGGCGACTGTCGAGAGTGCTAATTTGCGATGCCATCAGGGTTACCTCGTCAGTTAACTGTTTGATTACAACCACTTGCGTTGCGGTTGCTGTGCCACCATCGGCGGCGTGGGGGCCGGTTGATTACCGGTGGCGATAAACGACCTTGCACCGGACAGCAAAAGCGGCCCGGTGCAAGGCAAATTCAGGGCAGTCCGGAAGACTGGCCACGTCGTGGTTACTTGACCTCGACGGAGGCGCCAGCTTCTTCCAGCTTGCCTTTCAGTTCTTCGGCCTCTTCCTTGGATACGCCTTCCTTGACAGGCTTTGGCGCACCTTCGACGAGGTCTTTTGCTTCCTTCAGTCCGAGACCGGTGATGGCACGGACTTCCTTGATCACATTGATCTTGGAAGCGCCAGCGGCGGTCAGGACAACGTCGAATTCCGACTTTTCCTCGCCACCACCGGCAGCGTCACCGCCACCAGCAGGCATTGCCATGGCAACTGGAGCAGCGGCGGCGGATACGCCCCACTTGTCTTCCAGAAGCGTTGCCAGCTCGGCAGCCTCAAGTACGGTAAGGTTTGAAAGCTCTTCTGCGATTTTTTCGATATCAGCCATGATTTACTCCATTAGGCTTGAACGTCTGGTCGGGGCTGTCAGCCCTGCTGCAACTGGTCTGAACGTGCCTTGATCACGCGTGCCACCTTGCCGGCCGGAGCCTGGGCAACACGGGCGATTTTGGCTGCCGGGGCCTGAAGGATCCCGACAAGCTTGCCACGCAATTCGTCAAGAGACGGCAATTTGGCCAATGCCTCGACGCCAGCCTTGTCGAGAGATTTCCCGTCCATGCTGCCGCCGACGATTGTCAGCTTGTCGTTACCCTTGGCGTATTCCACGAGCACCTTGGCCGCTGCCACCGGGTCAGTCGACGTGCCAATGGCCGTCGGTCCGGTAAACAGTGACTCAAGCGCCGTGTGCGGCGTGTCATTGAGTGCCAGCTTGGCAATCCGGTTCTTGGTTACCTTAAAGCCAGCTCCAGCTTCCCGCATCTTTGCACGCAGGTCGCTGCTCTCAGCAACGGTCATCCCAACCTGATGTGCGACAACAACAGTTGTCGAATCATTCAGGGTGGTCTGCAGCGTTTCGATCAGTTCGGCTTTTTCTTGTCTATTCACCGATCGTCTCCGCTCGTTAGTGAGGCGTGTCGGGCATCTCTGCCCTGCCTCGGGTTGCAAAAAGGAACCAGCCACAAGGCCAGTCCGCTGGCCTGCCCATCAAGAGGTTCAAGCAGAAACCTGCTCTTGCTCCCGTCTATTGCAGGAAATTAAGCCGCCGGGTCTGACAATGCCACATCCGGTTGCGCCTGCAGTCTTGGACAGGTGCGGGGCAAGGATCTCCACCCCTGCCCCTGTTCGCCGCCGCCGTCAGGCGCCGGCAAATTCGTTATATGCCGTCAGGCAACATCCTCAACCATGATGCCCGGACCCATGGTCGAGCTGATGGTGATCTTGCGGATGAAGGTGCCTTTTGCCCCGCTCGGGCGCGCCTTGCGCACAGCGTCAATAAAGGCAGCTGCGTTCTCGACAATCTGCGCCTCGTCAAAGCTGGCCTTGCCAACACCGGCATGCACAACACCGGCCTTTTCAGCGCGATACTGGACTTCACCGGCCTTTGCGGCCTTGACCGCGGCAGCGACATCCGGTGTGACCGTGCCCAGCTTGGGGTTCGGCATCAGGCCACGCGGGCCAAGCACCTTACCAAGCCGGCCGACAACGCCCATCATGTCCGGGCTGGCAATCACACGGTCGAAATTGGACTCGCCGCCCTGGATGGCCTCGGCCAGATCCTCGGCGCCAATCAGATCGGCACCCGCTGCCTTGGCTTCATCAGCCTTGGCGTCACGGGCAAAGACAGCCACACGCATGGTCTTGCCTGTGCCGTTCGGCATGGCAACCACACCGCGCACCATTTGGTCGGCATGGCGCGGGTCGACACCCAGATTCATGGCGATCTCGATGGTCTCGTCAAATTTTGAGGCGCTGGCGCTTGCCTTGATCATCGCCACTGCTTCCGACAGAGGATAGCTGCGGCTGCGGTCGATCTCGTTTGCGGCCTTTTTTCTCTTGCTGATCTTCGCCATCGGTTAGCCCTCCACGACTTCAAGGCCCATGGCGCGGGCTGATCCGCGTACCATGGCCATTGCGCCATCGACGTCAACGGCATTCATATCGCCCATCTTCTGCTCGGCGATCTCGCGCACCTGCGCCTCGGTGACCTTGCCGGCGACCGAACGGCCCGGCTCCTGACCACCCTTGCCAAGGCCGGCGGCCTTTTTCAGGAAGTAGCTGACAGGCGCTGTCTTGGTAACAAACGTGAATGACTTGTCCTGATAGACAGTGATCACCACCGGCACAGGCATGTTCTTTTCCAGCGGGTCTGTCGCTGCGTTGAACGCCTTGCAGAATTCCATGATATTGACTCCGCGCTGACCCAGCGCCGGGCCGACAGGCGGCGACGGGTTGGCCCCGCCGGCAGGAATGTTCAGCTTTAGATAGCCTTCGATCTTCTTTGCCATAAATAATTGTCCTTAACCCCCGGTGGTCCGTCTCTCGAACGGTTGCCACCGCATTGCTAAACTTTTTCGACCTGGCTGTATTCCAGTTCGACAGGAGTCGACCGGCCGAAAATGGACACGGTCACCCGCAGGCGCGCCTTGTCATCATCAGCTTCCTCGACATAACCGTTGAATGATGCAAACGGCCCATCCGAAACGCGCACCTGCTCGCCAATGTCAAATGTGACAGTGGTCCGCGGACGCTCCACCCCTTCGCTCATCTGGTGCATCAGCCGCTCGGCCTCGGCATTGGTGATCGGCACGGGCTTGCCCTTGCCGCCAAGGAAGCCGGTGACGCGTGGCTGGCTGGTAACCAGCTGCCAGGCCTCGTCGGTCAGCTCCATCTTGACCAGAATGTATCCGGGGAAAAACTTCTTCTCGCTCTGCACGCGGACACCGCGGCGCATCTCGACCACATCCTCGACAGGTACCATGACCTCTTCGATCTGATGGTCGAGGCCGTTGCTTTCAGCCTGTTCAGTGATCAGCTGTGCAACCTTCTTCTCCGAACCGGAGAAAACATGCAGCACATACCAACGCTTTGCCATTGCCAAAACTTTCCGTCTCTACAATCGCCGGGTCATGACCGGCAGGCGGTTACCCACCAAGCCCGAGGATGAGTTGAACGACGTTCGAGAGCACCATATCGACCAACAGAAAAAACACAGCAGCAATGGTGGCCATCACAAAGACAGTGATGGTGGCGGTCCCGGTTTCGCGACGTGTAGCCCAGGAAATACGCGAGATTTCCTGGCGGACCTGCCTTACAAATTGTGCTGGCGATGTTTTTGCCATGGGTGTCTGGTGCCGATACAAGTTACATTCAACGCCAGCGACACTGCCTTGCTTCAAACGCAAAACGAGCACACCGCGCGGTTCAAAATCCCCACGATCTGGCGGCCTGTCTGTTTTTCAAGTGACGTGTGTCGCTACCGTCGCGCGTGTCTAGCAAAGAGCATGGCTATTGGCAACAGGTTTATCGCCACCTTGCCGGCAATTCTGATTATTGCCGACCACGTGCTGACCAAGTGCCGATCAACTGCCAATGCGGGGACAAATCCTGTCATCTGCTTTGCCGATAGGCCAGCCAGCTTGCCACTGCCGCTATGCCCGACATCAGCAGCACCACGCTCAGCGCCAGCAGAAAGTTCTGATCCCCGCCAAGGGCAATCACAACGCTTCCGAAAAAAGCGCTGTAGATCATCTGTTTTGCACCGCACAGGCCGGTTGCCGCCCCGCTATTCGGGCCGGCAGCACGCACTGCGCAGATAATCGAATTCGCCACCACAAGGCCGTTCGCAACGCCGAAAAGAAACAGGCAGCCGGCGATGACAAAGGATGAGGCAAGCCCGGTGACTTCAAGACAGACCAGCAGCAGGACCGCCAGAAAGCTGACAATGCCGCCGATCATCACGGTCGGCTCCAGCCCGATGCGTGGCCCGATATGCCGGCTGAGATTATTGCCGGACATATAGCCAAGCGCTGTCACGCTGAACAGCAACCCGATCATTGTCGCGCTGGCCCCCATCCGCTGGAACTGATAGGGCATGAAGCCGCCAAAAGAGAAAAAGCCCGCCGTCAGCAGCGCCCCGCTGGAGGCATGCACCATGAAGGCGCGTGTCCGCAGCAGCAAAAGGAACACCCCGATCACCTTGGCTACCGGCGCGCGCGGCACACGGTTGTGGTTGGTTTCGGCCAGCAGCGCCAGATTGGCGGCAAAAATCACCGCCGCTGTAAGCACCATGATTCCGATCGATCCGCGCCAGCCAACAAGATCCGCCACAAGGCCGCCACTGGCAAAGGCCAGAAGCGGCACAATGGACTGGATCATCGTGATGGTCGATAGCTGACGCCCGGCCTCGGTGCGGTCAAAACTGTCATTGATAATCACCCGTCCGACCGCCATGCAGGCCGCCGCACCAAATCCCTGAATGGCGCGCGCCACAATCAGCAATTCGATCGTAGGTGCCACCAGGGCTGCCGCCCCGGCAATGGTGAACAGAAAGGATCCCGACACCAGTACCGGCCGCCGGCCAAGCGTATCGGACAGCGATCCGGCAACAAGCTGGCCAAGGCCAAGCATGATCAGGAACGCGCTCAGCACAAGCTGCGCCTCGTCACCAGTGGCAGACAGTTCGCCGCGCAGCAACGGGATGGCCGGCGTCATCAACGCCATGCCGATATTGGCACCTGAAACCGTTAACGCCAGCAACCAGAGCGGCGGGGCAACAGGATGGATCGCAGTGTGGGACACAATAAAGAAGGCTCCTGACAGGGCGCGCGAATATAGCAGCATGCGGAAAAGCCTGTATAGTCTCTGCGTGAGAGGCAGGGGGTTCCGAATGCGATATTCACCCAACAGCTGGGGCGCAATGCTGATGGCGATCAGCATGTTTTCATTTGTTTTCAATGACGGGCTGATGAAAGTGCTGTTCGCCGACATGTCGATTTATCAGGCAATTTTCCTGCGCGGCCTCGTCACGGCCCCGCTGATGGCGCTTCTGGCGTTACGGGCGGGCGTACTGATCGCCCGGTTGGGGCGCCGCGACACCCGGCTTGTCCTGATACGGGTGGCCTCCGAGCTGGCGGCCACGGTTGGCTTCCTCACCGCGCTAAGTTACATGCCGCTGGCCAATGTCACAGCCATTCTGCAGGTTCTGCCCCTGACGGTTACGATGGCGGCAGCGCTGTTTCTTGGCGAGGCGGTGGGCTGGCGGCGCTGGCTTGCCATTCTGTTCGGTTTTGGCGGGGTGTTGCTGATTATCCGCCCCGGCATGGACGGGTTTTCGGCCTACTCCATCTGGGCACTCGGTGCGGTGGCGGCGGTCACCATACGTGAAATCACCACGCGCAAACTGTCACGCGATGTACCGTCATTGCCGGTGGCGCTGGCCACTGCTGTATCCATTTGCGGCCTTGGTGCAATCAGCCTTCCCGGCGTCACATGGACCCCGGTTGAACCGGTGATGTGGCTTTATATCTGTGGTGCCGGCGTTTCCATTATCGGCGGCTATCTGTTTTCAGTCATGGCGGTGCGCAATGGTGAGCTGGGGTTTGTCTCGCCCTTTCGCTACACCGCCATGGTCTGGGCCATTGCACTTGGATATCTGCTGTTTGACCAATGGCCGGACCTGCCAACCCTGACCGGAACAGCGATCATCATTGCCACCGGCCTCTATTCCCTGCATCGCGAGCGGTTTCACGCACTGGAAGCCGCAAACCGGCAACCTTCACCCTAAGCTTTCAGTTCCAGGATCGGGTCACCAAGCAGGCTTTCATCCGGGGTAATCCCCAGGCCCGGACCATCAGGGGGCGCGATGAAGCCGCCGTCTCTGGTTGGTGCGTCGGGCGCAATGCGCGGCGCAACATAGGACGCCAGGTCACAGACATTCATGATGCCCCGCTGCGGTGTTGCCGCACCAAGATGCAGCGTGGCCGCGGTGGTGATGTCAGACCCCCATGTATCCTCGATGCACATTTTCACACCCAGCGACAGGCACAGGTCACGCGCGCGGCGCAGGGCCGACAAGCCGCCAAATTTCGATGTCTTCAGCGCCACCGCATCCATACAGCCAAGCTGCCATGCCTGCAGCAGCGATGCGATGTCATGCGCGTTTTCATCAATCTTCATCGCCAAGCCGGTTGCGGCACGGACGGCCGCACATTCATCCAGCGTCGCACAGGGCTGTTCCAGCATGATGTCCAGACCGGCGACGTCCCGCCCCACCCGCGTCGCATCCAGCCGCGACGCGCCGCAATTCCAGTCGCCATAGACCAGCGTTCCGGACGGCACAGCCGCGCGCACCAGGCGTAGACGGGCAATATCCGCCTGATTATTGGCATCGGCCCCCAGCTTTACCTGGATCTGGGTGATGCCGCGCGCGGTTCCCTCAAGGGCGATCCGCGCCATCTCGTCCGGATCGATACAGGAAATGGAATGATAGAGAGGCAGTTGCCGCGTCTGCAGTCCGCCAAACAGGGCATAGAGCGGCACCCCGGCGGTGCGCGCTGTCAGATCCCACAACGCCATATCAAGCGGTGACTTTGCATAGCGGTGCCCCTGCAGATGATGGTCCGCCGCATGCATCATCGCCTCGACACCCAGCGCGTCGGTGCCAAAAATGACCGGTGCCAGCTCGCCCAGTGCCGGGGCCACACCATCGGCATAGGCCGGCAGGTAATGCGGAATCGGGCAGACCTCGCCCCATCCGGACAGACCATTATCGGCATCAAGCCGCAGGATGGTGCTTGTCACCGTGTCGCAGATTTTGCCATCCGACATATTGTAGGCGATATGGCTGGTCAGCGGCACCTGCCACAGGGTCAGTCTGGTGATCTTCATGCCGGGTCTGCCTTCATGCATAAATTGCGTGTCACGCCTCATCGATAACGCGCCGTTACGCATAGTCAACCCTTACATGCCGATGGCGAACAGCATGGTTGATTCTCTATCGCTGACAGCGCCGATAAAGGATAGTCTGTTTGGGTTTTCGGTTAAGACTGACAGGAGAGACACATGTCATCATCCGCTCTTATCATTGGCGCCGGGTCGGGGCTCAGCGCGGCGCTTGCGCGGCGTTGTGCGGCCGATGGCATGACCGTCGCGCTGGCAGCAAGAACCGGCGAGAAAGCCCGCGATGTTGCCGCCGAAACGGGTGCCGGCCTGCATCTGTGTGATGCCACTTCAATCGACGCGGTGGACAGGCTGTTCACCGATATCGATGCAGAAATCGGCACCCCTGATCTGGTGGTCTACAACCCGTCGGCGCGTGTGCCCGGCCCGATCACCGATCTTGACACAGCAGCCGCACGCGCCGCGCTGGAGGTCACATGTTTTGGCGCCTTTCTTGTGGCACAACAGGCAGCCCGCCGGATGGTGCAACGCGGGTCGGGAAGCATTTTTTTCACCGGTGCCACGGCCGGCATGAAAGGGTTTGCCAACTCGTCAGTCTTTGCCATGGGCAAATTCGGGCTGCGCGGGCTTGCCCAGGCGCTGGCGCGCGAACTGCACCCGCAGAATATCCATATTGGCCATTTTGTCATTGATGGCGGCATCCGGTCAGACCGGCCCGAACGGCAGGATGACGGTAGCGACAATATGCTTGACCCCGACGCCATCGCCGAAAGCTATCTGCAGTGCCACAAACAGCACCGCAGCGCCTGGAGCTGGGAGATCGAGCTGCGCCCCTGGCAGGAACGGTTCTAGGCGCGAAAGGCGTCTTCCTGTTGCGGCCGATTTCCGGCTGGACCCGCCGCGCGCGCATCCCTAGTCTTTTCGGGTCGGCGGGGGAGGCTGGCATCAAATGACATCAATCGATCCGGAATCAATCGGCAATTTCGATTACATCATCATCGGGGCGGGGTCAGCCGGATGCGTCCTTGCAAACCGGCTGAGTGATGATCCGTCAAACCGCGTGCTTCTTCTCGAGGCTGGCGGCAAGGATAATTACATCTGGGTGAAAATCCCGGTTGGCTATCTCTATTGCATCGGCAACCCGCGCACCGACTGGATGATGAAGACCGAGGCCGAGGCCGGGCTGAACGGCCGGTCACTTGTCTATCCGCGCGGCCGCATCCTTGGCGGCTGTTCATCGATCAACGGCATGATCTATATGCGCGGCCAGGCACGCGACTATGACCATTGGCGCCAGCTTGGCAATAGCGGCTGGGGGTGGGACGATGTATTGCCCTATTTCATGCGGTCAGAGGATCACGCCGGCGGTGCGGATGACCTGCATGGCGAAGGCGGCGAATGGCGGGTCGAGGATCAGCGCCTGTCATGGGAAATTCTGGATGCGTTTCGCGATGCCTGTGTCAGTGCCGGCATTCCTGAGACGGCTGATTTCAATCGCGGCAACAATGAAGGGGTTGGCTATTTCAAGGTCAATCAGTGGCGCGGTCTGCGCTGGTCCAGCGCCACTGCCTTTCTGAAACCGGCATTGCGGCGGCGCAATCTTCAGGTCATGACGCAGGCACAGGTCGACTCACTGGTCATGGACGAAAAGCGGGTCACAGGCCTGCGCTTTCGCCAGGGCGGCAAGGTGAAACATGCCACTGCCAATGGCGCGGTCATCCTGTCGGCAGGGGCGATTGGCAGCCCGCAGATCATGCAGCTGTCGGGCATCGGCCCGGCAGATCTGCTGCAATCGCATGGCATTGATGTTGCCCATCACCTGCCAGGGGTTGGCGGCAATCTGCAGGACCATCTGCAAATCCGCGCCATCTATCAGGTCAGCAACACCGTCACGCTGAATGAACGCGCCAACAGCCTGTTTGGCCGCGCACGCATCGCCCTTGAATATGCGCTGAACCGCAGCGGGCCAATGTCCATGGCGCCGAGCCAGCTTGGCGTATTCACCAAATCCGATGCCGCGCTGGATACGCCCGACCTGCAATATCATGTGCAGCCGCTCTCGCTCGACGCCTTCGGCCAGCCGCTGCATGATTTTCCGGCGATCACTGCCAGCGTCTGTAACCTGCGCCCGGAAAGCCGGGGCAGCGTGACCATCCGGTCTGCCGATCCCGCTGACAAGCCGCATATCCGGCCAAATTACCTGTCCACCGCGGGCGACCGGCTGGTGGCGGCAAATTCACTGCGGCTGACGCGGCGCATCATGGCGCAGGCAGCGCTCGCACCTTTTGCCCCGCAGGAATATCTGCCGGGAACCGAATTCAGCAGCGATGAGGATCTGGCCAGAAAGGCCGGTGATATCGGCACCACCATCTTCCACCCTGTCGGCACGGCAAAGATGGGGCAGGACCCGGATGCTGTCGTCGATGACCGGCTGCGTGTTCACGGCATTGATGGGCTGCGCGTCATTGACGCCTCGATCATGCCGACAATTACCTCGGGCAACACCAATTCACCGACGGTGATGATCGCCGAAAAAGGGGCCGAGATGATCTTACAGGACGCAAAGGCCCGCTAGGCACGACGCATTGTGGCACTGTGCTGTTCAAGCGCCGGGCTGTATCAGGCCGGGCTGTTTCAGGGCCGTATTGCTTTAGGACAGCGTCCCGTCGAGGACATAGCGCAGGATGCTGACAATCTGGGCGGGCGTCTCGACAACTGCCAGCGCCGCGGCATCTACCTCTTTCAGCGCATGCTGGTGGTCTGCGCCATGCATGATGATCAGCGACTTGCCAAGCGCCGCCGCATAGCCGGCATCAAAAGCGGCATTCCATTGCTTGTATTTCTCGCCAAAGCGGACAACCACAATATCAGCATCTTCAATGCCTTTGCGGGTGCGAATGGCATTGAGCCGCGCGCCTTTATTGTCATGCCAGAACTTGTCCGGCTCTGCGCCCATGATGGACACGCCGCAATCATCGCTGGCGTCATGGTCTGTCACCGGTCCGGAAAATGCGACCTCCATATTGCTGGCCGCATGGGTGATCTGGTCACGCCAGTCGGTATGGATTTCACCGGAAAGATATACTTTCAGCATGGACGCCTGTCCTTTCTTTGGTCTGCCTGCCTGAACCGGATATGGGGCCGCGCCACCCGCACCGCAACATCACCGCGCACAAGGGCGATCATGGTGCCGCACCGCGCATCCGACAGATCAGCCACCCTTGCCTTTTGGCTGGCGCGTGATGCCACTTGCATCACCTGCTGCATTGGCCGCTTTCAGAACCCTGGCATTGCGTGCCAGCAGGCGCGAAGTCGCCACGGTATCCATGCCGCCTGCCCCCTTGTCATCAAATATGACAAATTCGAAAACAAGACCGTCAACAACGCTGCCGGATGACACCATTTTCTCGGAATAGGGCTGCCCGTT
>Ga0160423_10002521_pt1 | contig 15265 bp, 12 predicted proteins | sample CRUFie14St8metaG_FD_108191 | JGI IMG/M metagenome (GOLD analysis project Ga0160423, IMG submission 108191) | Marine microbial communities from the Costa Rica Dome - CRUD Field 142mm St8 metaG | ecosystem: Environmental > Aquatic > Marine > Oceanic > Photic zone | place: Costa Rica: the Eastern... | reverse complement strand
GAATTAAACTACTTGAATTTATCGATTTTCCGCCTTTTAATGATGTAGAGTCAAAAATTGCAACACAGAATCAAACTTTCAAGATGGGGCTCAACAAAATTGAGTTTAAAAATAAATTTTTCAATCTTGGAGAAAAAACAGCTGAGGAGAGCATACATAAAGTTAGACTACATGAGGGAGGACAGTATCTAGGTGTTTTAAATCCAAATAAACCTTTGAAGAAGGTTATTCATGGCTATTTTGAAACAGAAATAGAAAAAGGTGATAATCTATTTTTTTGTTATCTCTCTAGATCCTATGATTTAAGTGTTAAAAATAAAAATGCTTCATTTTTATTTAAAATAAACGCCGATCCTAAAGGGTGTTTTTCAGAAACTGAATTACCGGACACAGTCGTAGCATTATTACAACCCCGAGGTGTTTTTTCAGCGGGACAGCAAGAAAAGGTGTTGCTAGATTTCTTTTTAAAAAATATCTCTTTAAAGGATGGTAATTACATTAGCTTGCTGGTCGATGATGTTGAGTTTAAGCTAACAAAGTGGGTTCCTTTTTGGATTCAAGGACTCAAAACAGGAAACCACAAGATTTCAATTGATTTAAAAACAAAAGATGGATTGAGTATAAAAGGGATTATGCCAAATCAATTATCCACTATAATAACAATCCAAAAAGTTGAATTGTTTGCTGAATAGAAATCCTTTTTATCATAATAAGCTCTTCTGTTCCATTATTAAAGCCTTTTAGTTATTTTTACGTAAGGTATAACCTTTTCAAAGACAAGATATGGGATGTTCAGGATGCAGTACGGGAAGAGGTACCAATAATTTACCTGGAGGGTGCAAAAGTAATGGCGGTTGTGAAAGCGGAGGGTGTAACAAGCTTAATGTTTTCGACTGGCTTTCAAATATGAATAATCCGAGCATGGTGAACCAACCGGATTTGATTGAAGTTAGGTTTAAGAACGGACGTAAAGCCTATTTCGACAACACTAAAAAATTAACATTAAGTGTTGGTGATGTAGTAGCAGTAGAATCTTCCCCAGGTCATGACATAGGTACAGTTTCATTAATTGGTGAACTTGTTCGAATACAAGTTCAAAAGAAGTCAATTAAAACAAACGACATTTTAAAAATTTATAGAAAAGCACGTCAAAGTGATATTGATAAATGGAAAGAATCAATGCGTTTGGAGAAGCCAACAATGACTCAAGCAAGAAAATTTGCTATTGAGCAAGGTTTAGATATGAAAATTTGTGATGTTGAGTATCAGGGAGATAAGACTAAAGCTACATTTTATTATACTGCTAATCAGCGAGTTGATTTTAGAGAACTTATTAAAATATATGCTTCAACGTTTAAACTTAGGATTGAAATGCGCCAGATTGGGGCACGTCAAGAGGCTTCAAAACTGGGAGGGGTTGGTTCTTGCGGAAGAGAGTTGTGTTGTAGCTCTTGGTTAACGGATTTCCGTTCAGTAAATACCAGTGCCGCAAGGTATCAGCAACTTTCTTTAAACCCGCAAAAACTGGCTGGTCAGTGCGGAAAATTAAAATGCTGTTTAAACTATGAATTGGACAGTTATTTAGATGCCCTGAAAGATTTTCCAGAATCAAATGTTAATTTAAAAACTGAAGAGGAAGAGTTTTATCACTTTAAGACAGATATTTTTAAAGGGATTTACTGGTACACATGTAAGCAAGATAAGTTGAAGTTTGTTCCAGTTCCCGTGGATAGAGTAAGAACAATTCAGGGGTTAAATAAGAATGGTGAATTTCCGGAGGAGCTTCTTGAAGCAGAAGATGGAATTCATAAAGAAGAGAAAATTGATTACTTAAATGTAGTCGGTCAAGATGATTTAACTAGATTTGATAAGGCAACAAAGAAGCGACGCCCAAAAAATAAAAGGGGTCCGAAAAATAAATCGAATCAGTTCAAGGCTGATAAAGGAGTTAATCAAAATTCACCTGCGCAAAAGGGAAAATTAAATAAAAACAAAAAAATACGATTAAATCCCGAGTACAAATCAATTCCTCAACAAAAAAAAATAAATAATTACAGCTCAAAGAAAAAAATGAAAATGACTGAAGGCAATAAGCAGAATAAAAATTCAATCGGAGAAAATCAATCACCAGAGAACAAATGAAACTTTTTACAGCGGTTACATTCTTTATTTTATTTTTGACAAGTTGCGACAGCGATTTTGTTTATGGAGAAGATATTGATATAGGCTCGAAAGGTTGGCATAAAGATTCTGTTTTGGTTTTTCGTTGTGATTCAATGGAACAAATGCCTCCAGTTATCAAAATTGGAATTAATGTTCGGAACAACATAGATTACTTTTACAGTAACATGTATTTATTCATTGAGATTAAAATTCCCGGAAAGGAAGATCCTATAAGAGATACAATTAATCATTTTTTGATGACTCCTGACGGGTATTGGTCTGAGGGAGTTGAAGGAGGAAGCATCAAGGAATCCGTAGTATATTATCCTTATGCAATACAGAATCCTCCAAGTGGTGTTTACACGATAAAAGTTCAACAAGGTATGCGAGATGATATCTTAAAGGGTATTGTTTCTATTGGTTCTCGAATTGAAAAAGTAGAGCTGCGATGACTGAAGAAGATAAAAAGCCTTCGCAAGAAAAAAGCTCATACAAATTTTATATCATAGCTTTTTGGATGCTATTTTGTTTGGGAATAGGATTTGTTTATTTTGTTTTTGATGGAATTGCAAATCATCAACTTTTAGGAAAGTTACCCTCTTTTCAGCAGCTAGAAAACCCCAAAACTTTACTCGCTACGAGTCTTCTCTCTTCCGATGGTAAACAATTGGGAACAATTTTTAAGGAAAACAGGGCTTTAGCGGAATATCATGAGCTATCTCCTTTTCTTGAAGATGCACTAGTGTCTACGGAAGATGAAAGGTTTTATGATCACAGTGGTATTGATGGTAAGTCATTGGCTCGTGCGATAATAAAAGGGGGCAGTTCTGGGGGAGGAAGTACAATATCGCAGCAACTGGCTAAAATGTTGTTCACTGAAAAAGTAGTAAAAAACAAATGGGAAAGAGCGAAACAAAAACTTAAGGAATGGGTTGTTGCTGTTGAGTTAGAAAAGCAGTATACAAAAGAGGAGATAATCACCAAGTATTTCAACACTCTGGATTTTGTGAATAATGCTGCAGGAATTAAATCGGCTTCTCAGGTTTATTTCAATACTACTACCAAAAATTTAAAAATTGAGGAAGCCGCTATGTTTGTGGGTATGGCTAAAAACCCTGCTTTATTCAACCCCTTGAGAAGGCCTGATACAACTTTGTTTAGAAGAAATGTTGTTTTTGCTCAAATGTTGAAGAACGATAAAATAACAAAAGAGGAGTTTGATTCGCTGAAAAATTTACCACTTGGAATAAAGTTTAATCTAGCATCACACCATTCTGGAACAGCCACCTATTTTCGTCAAGAGGTAAAAAAGAAATTAAAGAAGATATTTAAAAATCTTAAAAAGCCGGACGGTACGTCATACAATATGTATCAAGATGGTTTGAAAATCTATACAAGTATAAATTATGACATGCAGAAGTATGCCGAGAAAGCTGTTAAAACCCACTTAAGTAAAGAGCTTCAACCAGCATTTTTTAAACATTGGAAATCTAAAACTAGAGATTTAAAAAAATACGCTCCGTTTTATTTTGAAGATTATACGGAAGAAGAAAAGTCTGATGCCGTTCATAAACTCATTAAAAACGGGATACGAACCTCGGGGAGGTATAGGAGGTATCTGGATGCGAACAAAAAAGTTAGATTGGTAACCTACGCGTTCAACCGCGCTACGACTAAAAATCAACGTTGGAAAAGTAAAGTAAAATATTTTGATAGCAAACGCTTTTTAGTTCAGCAAGAGCTAAACAGACTAAATAGAGATACAACAAACGTATGGTCTATAAGAAAAGAAAAGATTCGGGTACGGAAAGAAATAAAAGTATTTGAAGACAGTATACAAAAGTACAAGACCAAAAGTGCAGATTTCAAGGAAGAGTTAGATCAGAAAAGAAAAGAATACCTCAAGTTTTGGAAGCCTTTTGATCAAGCAATGATGTTGAAGTTTGATCAAAAAATACCAATGCGAATTTTTACATGGGATGGAGAGAAGGATACTATAATGAGTCCAAGAGACTCAGTCATCCATCATAAATGGTACTTGCGTTCAGGGCTTCTGTCCATCGATCCTCATACAGGCTTTATAAAAGCATGGGTTGGAGGTATTAACTATAAGTATTTTCAATACGATCATGTTAGAGCTACCCGACAAGTGGGTTCTACATTTAAACCCTTCGTGTATGCCACGGCAATTGAAAATGGCGTGAATCCATGTGAAGAATACTTAAATGAAGAGGTTACTTTTCCTGCTGGAGCTTATGGTTTAGAAGAGGCTTGGAAGCCAAAAAATGCTGGTGAGGAATCTCATTTAGATGGCCAGCCTTTAACATTAAAAATGGCGTTAGCAAATTCCATCAATTCAATAACAGCTAGAATAATGAAAAATTTTGGTCCAGAATCGGTAATTAATGTAGCGCGTCGTTGTGGCATTACAACGCCAATAGAGCCAGTGCCTTCTATTTGTCTAGGAACACCAGACGTATCACTTTATGATATGGTCTCAGCGTATTGTGTATTCGCCAATAAAGGCATTCGTGTTGAACCACAGTTTATAACAAAAATTGAAGATAAAAATGGATCAGTCATATGGTCGCCAATTCCCGAGAGGCAGGAGGTTATGACCGAAGAGAATGCATATAAGATGATTGAGCTTTTAAGTGGAGTTGCTGAATATGGACCAAAGATTGCTGGTAAATTAACGTATGGAACTGGGGTTCGATTGCGGTCTCCCAGCAGACCTTATGGAAACATTCCATACTCAGTAAAAATTGCAGGAAAAACAGGAACCACGCAAATGCAAAGTGATGGTTGGTTTATGGGGATAACTCCCGATTTAGTTACTGGAGTTTGGACGGGGTGTGAGGATAGAGCAGCACATTTTTTATCTCTACGTTTAGGAATGGGTACAAATATGGCTCTTCCAATTTGGGGGTATTACATGAACGATGTATATAAAAATTCAAAAATCAGGATTTCTAAAGGAAAATTTGATGTTCCAGAATCTTTAAAAAATGAAGAATTTGACTGCGTTAAGAGAAGAGCAAATTCAATTGACAATTTTGACGCTTTTGATTTCGATGATTTTTAAAAATATTTAAAAAATCGTCTGAACAACCCCTTATACCATTTTGACGAATCTATTTTTTTCTTTTTTTAGAAACTCTTTACTCAAGAGATGAGTTAATAATGAAATGAAGTGTGCATTTGGTTTTGCTTAAAAAGTGTATACTCTTTTCTAAACCAAATCAAAAAGGCGATTTCATTTCCAAAAAATGAATAAAAAGATAATAAGGTTCATACTAATTTCAATTTTTCTTGTGGGACTAAAGAACTCATTGGCTCAAAATATTTTTCAAACTAGAGAGCTTTTATGTGACAGCTGTAATAAGCATTTAAACTTGCGGTTTGAGAGTTCATCTTTTTTTAAAAACAACGAGTATGAGAGTCATTTTGCCACAGGTTTTACTGGAATAGGAGTTATGTTTAAACCTACTTTAGAATATTATTTTAATAAGAATACAAAATTAAATTTTGGAGCTTTTGGGTTAAAATATTCAGGGTTAGATGGCTTATCTCAATTCGTGCCTATTTATCAAATACAACACAAATTAATGAATGGATTTGAACTTGTCTTTGGTAGTATTTATGGTAACCTAAATCATGATTTAGCAGAGCCACTTTATCGATTTGACCGATACTATTTAAACAACGTAGAGTATGGAGCTCAAATGCTTAATCACTCTAAATTTTTAGATTCAGATTTATGGTTGAATTGGGAACAATTTATCTTTGAAGGAGATCCTTTTCAAGAGGAATTCACTTTGGGAAATCATACCAAGATCAAGTTTTTGAATCGAAAACGGCTAAAAATAAAAGGAGATTGTCAAGTATTAATTTATCACAAAGGAGGTGAGATAGACACCTATATAGGACCTGCTTTTTATCTTTTTAATGGGGCATATGGTCTTGATTTTCAATTCAAAACAAGATTCATCAATTATGCCATTCGACCAAAGTTTTTAACTTATCACGGTGATGGATTTCCTGAAAACGGTAAAAACTCTCATCATTATAAAAAGGGGAATGGGATGTTGTTTTCTGGTGATTTGGAACATAAATACTTTTATATTGAAACAGGGTATTGGAATGGGAACAAGTTTGTATCACCAAATGGAGAATCTTTGTATTTGAGTGTATCGGAGTCCAATTCTGATTTTCATCAGGATAATAGACAGCTTTGCTATACTAAATTTAGGTTGAAACGACATATGAGTAGAAATTTAAATTTGGAATTGAGAGCTAACCTCTATGTAGATTTAAAAAATGATGTTCTGCCTGATTATTCTTTTGGTTTATATTTTATAGCTAATGAATTGTTCTTTCTTAAAAAATAAACAACAATAGTTTGTTCTGATGAGCCATTAATCTTTTTACGTGAAATTTCTGAAGGGTATTTTTGTTCTCAGAATTCAAAATTAAACAACTGGAAAACAGATTTTTATATTACAGAATCATTTCAACTCCTTTGAATTTATTATTTTTGCAAACCCTAATATAGTTGGGGGTTATAAATCGATATTATGAGCAAAAAATATACTGAATATAAGGGGTTGAATCTTCCTAATGTTGGGAAAGAAGTCCAGGAGTTTTGGAGGGTGAATTCTATTTTTGAGAAGTCGATTTTGTCTAGGGACGAAAATAAACCCTTTGTTTTTTTTGAAGGTCCACCCTCAGCAAATGGAATGCCCGGTATTCACCATGCAATGGCAAGGTCAATTAAAGATATTTTTTGCAGATATAAAACTTTAAAAGGATATAGAGTAAATAGGAAAGCAGGTTGGGACACTCATGGTTTACCCGTTGAGTTGGGCGTTGAGAAAGAAATGGGTATAACTAAGGAGGATATTGGTGAAAAAATTTCAATTGACGACTATAACAAAGCCTGTCGTGAGTCGGTTATGCGATATACCGATAAATGGAACGAATTGACTAAAAAAATGGGATATTGGGTTGATTTGAATGACCCATACATTACGTACACCAACAAATATATGGAAACAGTTTGGTGGTTGGTCAAGCAGCTTTATTCTAAAGAGTTAATGTATCAAGGATATACCATTCAGCCGTATTCTCCAGCAGCAGGAACTGGTCTTTCTTCGGCCGAAGTTAATATGGAGGGGTGCTACCAAGATGTCAAGGACACAACAGTTGTTGCTCAGTTTAAAGTAATAAGCTCAGAATTCAAAGATAAATGGGGTGTTGAAGGAGATGTTCATATTTTGGCTTGGACAACAACTCCTTGGACACTTCCATCAAATACCGCATTATGTGTTGGTCCCAAAATAGAATATTCTTTAGTGAAATCATTTAATCAATATACTGGCGAATCAATTCAGGTAATTATGGGGTCCCCTTTAGTGGAGAAACAATTTTCGGGCAAGTTCTTTAATGTTGATTCTGAAGAAGATTTAGTTTTTAAAGAAGGAGACAAAAAAATTCCTTTTTTTGTGGACAAAAAATTCTCAGGGAAAGACTTAGTGGGAATTCGTTATGAGCAGCTGATAAAGGGGTGTTTGCCCTATCAAGATGCTGAAAAAGCATTTCAAGTAATAAAGGGGGATTTTGTAACTACAGAAGATGGGACAGGTATTGTTCATATAGCACCAACTTTCGGTGCGGATGATGCCATGGTTGCAAAAGAAGCAGGCGTTCCTCCAATGTTGATATTAGATAAAAAAGAAAATCTTGTTCCGTTGGTTGATTTGACGGGTAGATTTGTAAAGGAATTAGGAGGGGAGTTAGGAGGAATGTTTGTCAAAAATGAATATTACGATGAGTCGGATCGTCCTGAAAAGTCTGCTGATGTTTTAATTGCCATCCAGTTAAAAACAGAAAATAAAGCCTTTAAGGTTGAAAAATATGAGCACAGTTATCCCCATTGTTGGCGGACACACAAGCCCGTTTTGTATTATCCTTTGGATAGTTGGTTTATCAAAGCTACAAAGGTTAAATCAAGGATGTCTGAGTTGAACAACACAATAAACTGGAAACCAGCATCAACAGGAACAGGTCGTTTTGGTAACTGGTTAGAGAATGCCAATGATTGGAATTTATCGCGCTCACGTTATTGGGGAATTCCAATACCAATATGGAGCACCTTAGAAGGGGATGAACAAATTTGTATCGGTTCGGTTGAGGAATTAAAAACGGAGTGTCAGAAAGCGGTTGATGCAGGTGTAATGGAGGCAAACCCATTGGCTGATTTTGTTGTTGGTGATATGAGTGAGTCAAACTATGCAACATTTGACTTGCACAAAAATTATGTAGATGAAATTATATTGGTTTCTCTAAGTGGAAAACCAATGAGAAGAGATCCTGATTTATGTGATGTGTGGTTTGATTCCGGATCAATGCCGTATGCACAATGGCATTACCCATTTGAGAATAAGGAGTTAATAGATGAAAACAAAGCATTTCCTGCTGATTTTATAGCTGAAGGGGTAGACCAAACAAGAGGATGGTTTTATACTTTGCACGCTATTGCTACAATGTGTTTTGATTCTGTAGCGTACAAAAATGTGGTCAGTAATGGACTTGTTCTTGATAAAACAGGTCAGAAAATGAGCAAAAGTAAAGGCAATGCAATTGATCCTTTTGAAACGCTCTCAAAATTTGGTCCCGATGCTACTCGTTGGTATATGATGAGCAACTCCCAGCCTTGGGATAACTTAAAGTTTGATTTAGAAGGCATAAAAGAAGTACAAAGAAAGTTTTTTGGAACCATTTACAATACGTATCAGTTTTTTGCATTATACGCAAATTTAGATGGTTTCGACTATTCTCAAGAGGAAATTGCTTTGTCAAGTCGACCTGAAATTGATCGTTGGATTCTTTCAAAGTTAAACAGTTTAATAAAGTCAGTTGATCAAGATTATGAAGACTATGAGCCTACTAAGGCAGCCAGAGCAATTCAAGATTTTGTTTCTGAACAGTTGTCAAATTGGTATGTACGTTTGTGCAGAAGGCGTTTTTGGAAAGGAGATTATAGCGAAGATAAAATTTCTGCTTATCAAACATTATACAGGTGTTTAGAAGTTGTTGCTCAATTATCAGCGCCAATTGCTCCATTTTTTATGGACCAACTGTTTACAGATTTAGACGCTGTTTCACGGAGACACAACGTAGAGTCTGTTCACTTGTCTAATTTTCCGATTTCGAACCCCTCTGAAATTGATGTAGATCTTGAGGAGAGAATGGAAATCGCTCAAAAACATTCCTCACTAGTTTTGGGACTTAGGAAAAAAAATAAGTTAAAAGTTCGTCAGCCTCTTCAAAAAATTATGGTTCCAATTTTGAATGAAAAATTCGAACGTCAAATTGAGGCAGTAAAGGATCTAATCTTATCTGAAGTCAATGTAAAAGAATTGGAATATTTGAAAAATGATTCTGGAGTTTTGGTGAAGAAAGTTAAGGCTAATTTTAAGCTATTGGGTAGAAAGTACGGAAAGCAAATGAAAAATGTAGCCGCTGCCATTGCTCAATTCCAACAGTCTGATATAGCAGCAATTGAACGAGATGGAAAATATTCATTAGGTATTGACGGAAACCCTGAAATTTTGTTGGAGGAAGTTGAAATTTCTACTCAAGATATTCCTGGATTATTGGTCGCTAATGAAGGTAGATATACAGTAGCGTTAGACATCAATTTAACTGAGGATTTAAAGCAAGAAGGAATTGCTAGAGAACTGGTCAATAGAATTCAAAATCTCCGTAAAGAAAAAGATTTTGAGCTAACCGATAATATTAATTTAATGATTAAACATGTTGAGGGAATTGATAAGGTAATATCCAATTACAAAGAATACATCTGTGCTGAGGTTTTAGCTAAAGAAGTACGAGTTTTAGATGTTGTTCCCGGGTCTTCAAAGGTTGAGGTGGATGAGAATTTAGTCACAGAAATTGCAATTGAAAGGGCTTAGATTAGAAATCACCCATTCTTTTTGAAAAAAAAGCTATTCAAACGAAACCTTAAGGTTAAAAATGTAGTTATTATAGCAATTACTTTGCAACGCAAACTGTAAGGTTGTTTAATTTAATATGTTATGAATCAAGTATTGAGGTATTCTGATAGGGATCTAGCTGTTTTTAAGGAATTAATTGAAGAGAAAATTGCAAACGCTGAAAAAGACTTAAAACATTTTCAGGGTCAAATTGATTATTCAGGGAACAATTCAGGAGACGAAACAGGAAAAAAATTAGGATCTATGGAAGATGGGTCTGAGGCATTAGGACGTGAAAAAATAGCCCAGTTGGCGCATCGTCAGAGAAAATTTATTCAACAGTTAAAAGCTGCCATAGTGAGAATTGAAAATAAAACATACGGAGTGTGCAGACAAACGGGCAAGCTTATTTCAAAAGAACGCTTAAGGATAGTGCCTCATACAACCCTCTCCATCGAAGCTAAAAACGCTCAACAACAGGAAAGTTAACGATTTAAATAGTTGAAATTTAAAAGCCATTCGACTCAGAAGAATGGCTTTTTTTATGGTTTAAACTGCATATTTTAACGAATTATAGAGTAAATTATTGATAAACTTTCAAAATATTTTGAAAGTTCAATAATATGATATAGTATTGTAATATGGAATTGAGAGAAGCTGAAGAAAAGTTTATCGCTGCATGGGGAGCTATTGGGACTCAATGGGGAATCAATAGAACAATGGCTCAAATACATGCCCTTCTTTTAATTGGAGAAAACCCACTTTCTGCCGAAGAAATTATGAGTAAGCTAAACATTTCTAGAGGAAACGTTAATATGAATGTTCGCGAATTAATATCATGGGGTATTGTTCACAAGGTTTTAAAATTCGGAGAAAGGAAGGAGTTTTTTACTGCAGAGAAAGATATATATAAAACTGCTATTCAAATTCTAAAGGAAAGAAGGAAAAGGGAGTTAGTACCTGTACTAAATTTGTTGCGTGATTTAGAATCTCAAAACATTGAATATGGAGACGGAGATCACTTTAAAAAAGTCGTAGGAGATATTCACCAGCTGGGAGATAGCACAAATAAGATGTTGGATAAAATGGTTAGGGCTGATGAGCATTGGTTTAAGGGATCATTAATGAAGTTTCTGGTGAAAAAATAAATTTTTTACACTTAAACTTTCAAAAAAAATTGAAACTTATGAACGTTATGACTACCAAAGCAAAAGCAATAAGCACAAACGAGAGAACAGAATTTCAGGCGGACAGTGGAAATTCAATAATTGACTATTATACGGAGGCTGGTCCCGATTATGAATATTGGAGTAAAAATTTCAATATGCATTTTGGATATGCTTCACAAAAATGGGATTGTTTAAGTAGAGAAACCATGTTGCAGAGAATGAATCAGATTGTTTTAGAATCTCTTGAATTACTCCCTTGTAAATCGGTTCTTGATATGGGGTGTGGCCTTGCTGCAACAATTCGATATGGTGCAAAAAGATATCCCCAAGTAAATTTTATAGGTGTTACCATTACACCTTGGCAAGTAAAGAAATCGGAGGAAATGATTCAACAACTGAATATTGAAAATGCTTCCGTAATTCTTGGAGATTATAATCAACTTCCTTTGCCTTCTTCTTCAGTTGACGCTGCTTTTGGTTTAGAGAGTATTTGCCACGGAGAGGGAACGAATAAATCTAAGCCTTTATCAGAAGCATACCGTGTTCTAAAACCTGGAGGAAGATTTACAATGATTGATGGTTTTTTGAAAAAGCCAGAGAATGAACTCTCTGCAATAACAAAAAAAATGCATCAACTGGTATGTGAGAATTGGGCTTTGACTTCTTTTGCCAACATAAACGATCTTGAAAATGCGGCTAAAGAGCTTGGTTTCAGAGAAATAAAAGTGGAGGAAATTAGTTGGAAAGTAGCTCCCTCTGCTGTGCACGCTCCTTTTTTATCTCTATTTTTCTTGGTCAAAAGTGTTTTTAAAAAAGGAAAATTAAAAAGACAAAATTGGAACAATTTAAAAGCGTGTTTCACTATTTTTTTTCTTGGATTAAGCAGAAAATCCATAGGATATTATAAAGTTACAGCTAAAAAGTAAACGTTTAGTTTGATGGTTAATCCTATTAACTCCTAAATGAAATGAAAAAATACAGTATTGTTTTTGATAATAAATGTGCCATTTGTAATCTAACTGTGAAAACGGGCAATTTTTTTGGATTCATTGATGATAATCAGGCCATCGAGCTTGAACGATTCTCAGACAATTCCATTGCCTGTAACGTTAATCCGGTAAAAGCTTGCGATGAGATGGCTGTAATCAACAATGAAACTCTAGAAGTAAGTTATGGATATGAGGGGTACATTAACCTTGTTGGAGTTAAACATAAAGTTTTAGCAAGTATTATGGCTTCAAAATCAATAAAGCGTCTGATGAATAATGTGTATTTGTTTTTAGCCAGCAATCGAAGAGTAATTGCTCCAATACAACCATCGGATTCAACTTGTTATCCAACCCTAAAGAAAACTTACAGATTCTCTTTTATTTTGTTTATGGCGCTGTATGCAGGTATTGTGACTTACTTGAAAGGAGAGATTTTTAATACTTACAGTGAATTGATGTTTTTAACGGGCTGGAAACTTATTAGCATTACAGGTTTGGGTTGGTTATTGGTTGGAATAGTGTATAGAAAATCAAACAAATGGGATTATTGGGGGCATCTCGCTATGATTGTAGGAGTCGCCATGTTTTTCCAAACTATAGGTCTTTTTGGTTTTTTATTTTATCCGAGTATTTTATGGCTTTTGATAAGTATGGGACTGAGTGAGTTAGTTATGATTTGGATGCATTATTGTCGTGTCAAAGTTCTTGGAGAAAGTCAAAAACAAACTTTTGTTTGGTGGTTAACACTTCATTTAGTAGCTAGCGGTTTAATAATACTTTACATAACGTAAATTCTATAGATTATGAATAATTCATTTAAAAGAGATTGGATATTATGTAATTCACTTGCATCAGTCATCAGTATGGGAACCCTTTTCTTATATCCGCTTTTTGTCACACTAAGCGTTGTTACGATTCAAGTTGTAATATTAAAAAAATATCTAGGTTGGCGAGCTCTTCTATGGGCTTTAAATCCCTTTTTGGTAACTATTGGATTGGTTGTCTCTAATGATTATTTAATAATAGGAATCCTTATAAGTTCATTAACACTTGAGTTTGTTTTTTTTATTACAACTGGAATGTTTAGTAGGATGATCTGGACTCTAATAGTTGGGGTTCCATTTGCATTATTTACTTTACTAATGAAAGATATTGGTTTTGAAAATATTACTGTTTTAGTTTGTACAACATTATTCTTTCCAATTTTATTGTGGATAATGGAGGCTTATTATTTGGATAGAATTATAAAAAAAAGAGTTACAAAAAATAAAATTATTAACCCTGAAATTTTAGATGCCTAATGAAAACGTTCTTAAAAGCGCATTGGAAAAATTTAATCATGATTAATTTTGAAGTTTCAAAAGATATATTAGAACCTTATGTTCCTAAGGGAACTGAAATCGATTTATGGCATCAAAAGGCCTACGTTAGTTTAGTATCTTTTTTATTTGATCGAACATACGTTTTAGGATTTCCTGCTATTGGAAATCAAAAATTCGAGGAATTAAATATTCGATTTTACTTAAAAAGAATTGAAGGAAATAAAGAAAAAAGAGGTGTGGCTTTTATAAAGGAGATTGTCCCCAAACCTTTGGTTACTAGATTAGCTAATTTATGTTTTTCTGAACATTATCAAACAATGAGAATGGGACATAAAATTATTTATTTTGATTCAAGCGAAAATGAAGTTAAAAATCTTGAATATACTGTTGAAAAGAATGGTATTCACCGAATTTCAGCAAGATTAACTCCAGATTTAGGTGATTTGTTAGAGGGGAGTTTTGAGGAATTTATTGCAGAGCATTATTGGGGGTATTCAAGAGTTAGTAATCATAAAACAGTTGAATATGAGGTTCAACATCCAAAATGGAAAATTTACAATGGGTCTGAAGTTAGTTTTAACTGTGACTTTAAATCACTTTATGGAAATGAGTGGCAATTTCTAAATACTCAGGCTCCTTTTTCAATGTTTGTTGTAAAAGGTTCAGAGGTTAATGTTGGGTTTCCTAAGTCGATTGTATTTTAACTAAAATCGATTAAATATGAAGTTTAAAGGCGAATTACATGATGTTAAGTTGATTAATTTCTCAGTGAAATTGGAGGAGATACTTCCTTTGGTTCCAAAATCATTTAGGGTTCTACAAGAGAATGGAAGGGCAATAATTTCTATGGTAGATGTGAAGTTAAAAAATATGTACCCATCAATTTTTCCGTTTTTTAAGTTTGGATACAGGTATGTGGCGTTTCGCCTTTTATTAGACGATACAGAAATATCAGGAATAAATAAACCCAAAGGAGTTTATTTTTTAAAAAATTTTTCCAATCGGCCTTTGTTAAATTTTTTCGGTAATTTAATTTTAAAGCAAAAGTCAACGTATGCAAATATTATGGAATATTTTGATGCATTTAGTTTAAAGCAGGGATCAAATCATATAGAGTATGCTCTAGACCCTTATTCTAAATGCAATTATGAGCCTTTTTTGCATCAAAAAATTCATCGAATTGATAGGGTTTATGAAACCAATGAGAATGGAATATTGGTCTCCAAAATGTTTAAAGAAAACTATTGGCCCATTGAACCGGTGAAATGTTATTATTTTGCCACTAATTTTTTTAAAACCGCTCGTTTTCTTGGAGCATTTAAAGTAAAAGATAATTTAGATTATTCGTGGAACTCGCCAGTGTTGATTTCCAAAAAACAGTTGAAATAAAATGAGAATAGCAATTTTTGGAGGTACGGGTCAGGTGGGCTCGGTGATAACGCAAAAAGTAAATCAAGAATTTCCTGATGCTGAAATTTTGAGTTGCTCCCGATCAGGAAGTGGATTGAATGGATTTCCATTTAATGTTTTTGAGAATGATTGGAGTCCGCTTGGTAAATTGGATGTGATTATTAACTCTGTTGGTATTATTGAGGAAAAAGGCGAAAATACTTTTGAAAAGATTC